>Ga0207648_10000791_pt1 | contig 35650 bp, 39 predicted proteins | sample KBSMisM32_FD_184310 | JGI IMG/M metagenome (GOLD analysis project Ga0207648, IMG submission 184310) | Miscanthus rhizosphere microbial communities from Kellogg Biological Station, Michigan, USA - KBS Miscanthus M3-2 (SPAdes) (version 2) | ecosystem: Host-associated > Plants > Roots >... | reverse complement strand
GGTTCGAAACCCAGGGGGCGCACCACGAAGTTGTGTGACTTCGGCTGAGGCCTTCCATCGGGACTTCGGCTGATTGGTGACACTGTTCCGGTTGTTGGGTTACACCGACTTCGGTTGATGGGTGACACTCCCGAGATGAGGGAGTTGAGCGTGGTTGAGCAGCGGTATCAGGCTGTGCTGGCGGTCATCGATCGAGGCGAGACGGTGACGTCGGTCGCGGATCGGTTCGGGGTGTCCCGCAAGACCGTGCATGTGTGGCTGTCCAGGTATGAGGCGGGCGGGTTGGAGAACCTGGCCGATCGGTCGCATCGGCCGGTGTCGTGTCCGCATCAGATGGAACCGGCTGTGGAGGTCGCGCTGGCCGAGTTGCGCCGGGCGCATCCGGGGTGGGGTCCGCGGCGGCTTGTGTTCGAGCTGGGCCGGTGTGGGCTGGTGCCGTTGCCGTCGGAGTCGGCGGTGTATCGGGCTCTGGTGCGGTTGAGCTTGATCGACCCGGAGGCGCGGCGGCCTCGAGACCGCAAGTGGAAGCGGTGGGAGCGTGGCCGGCCGATGGAGTTGTGGCAGATGGATGTGGTCGGCGGGTTCGTGCTCGCTGACGGGACCAAAGCCAAGGTGTTGACCGGTGTCGATGATCACTCCCGGTTCTGTGTCTGCGCGCACGTGATGGCGCGTGAGTCGTCGAGGAACGTGTGCGATGGTCTCGCCGCAGCGATGCGCGCCTATGGGGTGCCGGAGGAGATCCTGACCGACAACGGCAAAGTGTTCACGGGCCGCTATAGCCAGCCGCCGGTGGAGGTGCTGTTCGACCGGGTCTGCCGCGAGAACGGAGTCACGCACCGGCTGACTCAGCCACGCTCGCCGACCACGACCGGCAAGATCGAACGGTTCCATCGCAGTCTGCGACTCGAGTTCCGCACCGACCGGGTGTTCGCCAGCTTGGCCGCTGTGCAGGCCGAGCTCGACGTGTGGGTGCAGGACTACAACCATCGCCGTCCGCATCAAGGGATCGCGATGGACATCCCTGCGCAACGGTTCCAGCGTGGCGAGCTGGCATCGGTTACTCCGCTGCGAACCGTGATCGACGATCGACCGGCAGTGTCTCGGGGCGACGGCATCTGGGTCGCTCGGCGAGCCAGCAAAGTCGGGGTCGTCTGCGTCAATTGGCAACAGGTCTGCCTCGGCGCTGCCGCGGCCGGCCAGAACATCGACGTGTGGGTCACCGCGGAGGTCATGCAGTTCTTCGACGGCGACCGACTCCTCCGCACTGAGCAACGAACCAACAACGGCGAAATCCGCAAAAAACGAGCATCCGTGCCCAGCACACGAGCCACAATCTGAACAAACGAGTGACACCCATCAACCGAAGATGATCCGTCACCCATCAACCGAAGCTCGACAGGCGCACCACGAAGTTGTGTAACTCCTAGCCGGGTGGCTCGCGGCCGCCTCATCGGCGCTGCCGCGCAAGTTCGTCGGCGGTAGGGCCCAATGTGTCTGCGGCGACTGCACCGCGCTCGCCCATCGGCTCGGGACGGCCGACGGTGGAGTCGCGGGTGGTTTGCCGCTCGAGTTCGCAGTTGATCTCGGCACCGAAGATGACGACCAGCGCCGTCAGGAACAGCCAGAGCAGCATGATGACGACCGCGCCCAGCGACCCATAGGTCTCGTTGTACTTGGCGAAGTTGGCGGTGTAGAAGGAGAACAGCAGTGATCCGATCACCCAGGCCACCGCAGCGATCAACGCACCGGGCGTGACCCATTTCCACCGTGGTGCGTCTCGATCCGGACCGAACCGGTAGAGCAGCGCCAGTCCGACGACCATGCCGACGAGCATGATGACCCACCGCAGCACGCCGACGACGATGCGACCAGCCGTACCAAGGCTCGACTTGGCCAGCAGCGCCGGCAGCACGGCGATCAGTGCGAACGAGACGACCACGAACAGGATCGCGCCGATCGTGAATGCGAGTGAGATGGCCTTGCGCTTGGCAAACCCACGAGTCTCGTGTTCGTCGTAGGCGCGGTTCACCGCCTCGATCAGGTGGCCGACGCCGCTGGACGCGGACCACAGCGCCAGCAACGTACCGAAGATCACGCCGAGCACCGCCCCTCCGCCGGCGGAGTTGACGATGGAGGTCAACTGAGCGGTGACGAGGGCGCGCACCTCCTGTGGGGCCGCGGACAGCGACGAGGTCACCTGGCGTTCCACGTCGCTGGGTTTGGCGACGAGGCCGTAGAGCGACACCAGCGCCACCATGCCCGGCACGAGCGCAAGCAGTGCGTAGAACGCCACGCCGGCCGACAGCAAGGTGATCCCGTCGTCCTTGGACTCGCTCCGAACCCGCACGAACACGTCCTTCCAACCGCTTCCGGGGATGTCCGTCGGTGCCTCGGCCGAACGGCCACGGTCGCTGGAGCCATTGCCTTCTACCGCGGAAGGCTCGTGCAGTCGATGGTCACTCACCATGCTGTGGACATACCCACCAGGGCCTCGAGGCAACATCGAATTTTCACCGTCCGGGTTGATCCACATCGAGGCGAACCACCCGCGCCGGAACGATGCGCCGCCACCGGGGAACGGGCCATCGTGTCAACCATGAGCGAGGGTCTGCAGGCAAAGATCGACGTGTTCCAGCGTCGTCACCGCATCACCGGCTTCACCTACGCCGTCATCAAGCGCTACTACGAGGATCACGGCCCGTGGCTCGGGTCGTTGATCTCCTACTACGGGTTCTTCTCGCTCTATCCGGCGGTGATCGTGCTCGTCACCGTGTCGACCTGGCTCTTCAGCGACAGACCGGACGTCCTGCAACGAATCCTCGAGGCGCTGTGGTCGAGGGTGCCGTTCGCCGACTCGACGGCGGCCAAAGCGGAGGTGGAACAGCGGATCTCGCAGTTCGGCACGAACAGATGGGTGCTCGTGCTCTCGTTGTTGGTCACCCTCTGGGGTGCTCTCGGAGTCGTCCGGGTGCTGCAGGACGGCGTCAACACCATCTGGGGCGTGGCACGGTTCAACAGGCCGGCGATGCCACGCAAGATCCTTCGGGCGTTCGCCCTCATCGTGCTCCTCGGTCTGTCGTTGGTCGGCTCGACGGTCGTCGCCGGGATCAGCCTGACCGCGCAGCTCCCGTGGGGCGGCGTGCTCCTCGTTGCGATCGCCAACCTCGCGTTGACCGTCGGTGTCGCGCTGGCGGTGTACCACCTCGCGATCGCGACACCCGTGACGACCCGCCTGGTGCTGCCCGGCGCAATCGTCATCGCGATCGGCTCGTACATCGTCACACTCGTCGGCGGGCTCTACGTGAAGAATGTGGTGGCTCGCATGTCGGGACTCTACGGACCCTTCGCGTCGACCATCGGACTCCTCGCGTACGTGAGCCTGATCGTGCAGATCTTCGTCATCGGCACGGAGGTCAACGTGGTCCGGGCCAGGCGACTGTGGCCCCGGTCGATGACCGCCACCTTGCACGAACCCGATCGACTGGCGATGCAGTTGACGATGTCGCGCGAGGCGATGGCGTCGCCCGACTTCTTCGACAACGTCCCCGGAACGACACCGTGACGCTTCGGAGGGTGAGATCGTCCGGTATCACCCTCTTTAGCGGCTTGACGGCTGCCTTTGTTTTTCGGGATAGTTCTGCGGCGACCGGTTGAGGGTCTCGGGCAATTGGGGACGGGCCGAGGCCTTCAACCGGATCTGCTCTCTCTCGCGCGCCACGATGTGGGCGCGGATCTCGTCTCGACGCCGCCGGTCGGCGCAAATCGGTGGCGCCCAGATCGCTCCTGCCGACACAATCGGCGGATTGGTCGACCGCCGGATCCCCTGTTCTCGAATCGTCGGCTCGCCGCGACCTACGACGTGTTCGAGGGAGACCGCAACGACCTCGACGCGTACGAGCGGATCGTCGACGAGCTTGCCGCTCGACGCGTCCTCGACGTCGGTTGCGGCACGGGTGAGTTCGCCTGCCGGCTGGCCCGGCGCGGAATCGCCGTCACCGCGGTCGACCCGGCACAGGCTTCGGTGGAGATCGCCCGTACCAAGCCCGGCGCCGAGGCCGTGACGTGGATCGTCGGCGATGCGACGACCCTTCCCCCACTACACGTCGAGCTGGCGACGATGACCGCCAACGTCGCTCAGGTGTTCGTCGACGACGAGGAGTGGACGGCGACGCTCGAGGGCATCCGGCGTACCCTGAGCAGCGGCGGGCACCTCGTCTTCGAGACACGACAGCCGTCGCGCAAGGCCTGGCTGGAATGGACGCCCGACCTCACTCGCCAGCGGGCCGAGCTGCACGGCGGCGAGGTCGTCGAGACGTGGTGCGAAGTGACCGCCGTCGACGGCGAGCTCGTCACCTTTCGCTGGACGAATCATTTTGAGTCGGACGGCGCCACCGTCGTCTCGGACTCGACACTTCGCTTCCGCAGCCGCGCCGCCATCGAGCGCTCGCTCGACGCAGCCGGCTACGACTTGGTCGACGTCCGTGATGCGCCCGATCGACCGGGCAGGGAGATGGTGTTCATCGCCCGCACCCGGTGATCCGAACGGCCGTCAGGCGGCGATCGACAAGCAAGCGAACGGATCGTCCGTTGTGGCGATCTCGACGATCGCGCACAGATCGGCGCGCATGTCGTCGGCCTCGACAACGTTGACGAAACGGATGTCGTCGAGGCGTTCGGCGATCGCCCACCGAAGCGCGTAGTCATTGGTGGCGCAGTACAGGTCGAGGAACACGTTCACGCAGTGCCCCTGTGAAACGAGCAGCTGATCGCCGATCCGATCGATTGCGACGCGGGCGAGGTCGATGACCTCCTGATTGTTGGTTGTGGTCGTGAGCATGATGCGATGATGCGACCCGCCGCTGAGGTGTCGCTGAAGCGACGCTGATTCGCCCAGCACCAGAGGGTCCACCTCCGCATGCCGGGCGCTGTATCAGACTTGGCAAGTCGACCATCTCTTCGCCGGGAGGACCATCGACGTGAGACCCGAACCAGCATGGCCCGCGGACATACCGATAGAGGTGGCCAAGTCGCGACGTGTCGCCGGACTGTGGCGCTGGATGTGGATTCCGGCCACGCCGCACCGCGGCTCGACGCAACCCGGCCTCTTGCAGCACCCGCGCTCCGCCGCTGATCCGGAAACGGTGGGGATCTGCTGCAGCGGCGGTGGCCTCCGCTCGGCCGCGTTCTCGTTCGGCGCGATGGACGTGTTGTGGCGCGAGGGCATCCTCCAGGAAGCCGACTATCTCGCCGGCGTGTCGGGCGGCTCGTACGCGGTGACCGCAGCAACCATCGTGCGGGCCCAGTCGGAGGGCGTGACGTGGTGCAAGGACCAGCCGGGCCCGTACGGCCTCGGCTCACCCGAGCTCGACTACATGCGCAACAGAACCGACTACCTCGCTCCGGGGAGGATGGGCCGCTGGAACATGTTCCTGCGAATGCTGCTCGGGACGCTGCTGAACCTCGCGGTGATTCTGGGGCTGCTGTTCGTCGTCGGCCGCCTCGCCGGGCGCATCTACCGATGGGCGCTACCGGAGCTCGGAAGCTGCACCGGCCAGGCGTGTCCGGACACGCTGAAGTTCCACCGTTGGAGCGGCGTCGTGATCCTCACCCTGTTGGGGATCGGGCTGCTCGCTGGTCTGTTGGATCTGTTGTTCCGCCCGGCCGCCGACTGGTGGTGGCGACGACTGGTCCGATGGACGGGAACGTTCGTGTTCCTCGCGATCGTCGCTGCCGTCGTGTTGCGCGTGATCCCGCAGATCATCTGGTGGGCGCGGACGAGCCGGTTCGGCTACGACGCCGACGCATCGCAGTTGGCGCGCGGTGCTGGGTCGGTGGCCGTCGCGGCCGGCTCGCTCGCAGTGTCCCTCGGCCACCTGTTGTTCCGATCCGGGCAGGGCGGGCGCGGCAGCTTGCCGCGACGGTTCGCCACGCTGCCCCGCAAGGTGCGCGTCGTGTTGCAGAAGCTGTTGATCGGACTCGTGGTACCGGCGGCACTCGCCGTCTTCTTTCTCGTGGCGATCGATTCGGGTACCCGCCACTGGTCCACTGCCGCGACGACGTGGTGGGTGGTCATCCTCGTCATCGAGCTGGCGATCTTCGCGTTCGGCAACCCCATCGCGTGGTCGGCGCAGGTCTTCTACAAACGACGGCTGCGCACGGTCTTCGCGTTGAAGCGACAGATGAAGGACGGGGCCGTGACGGTCGGGCCCGTCGCCGCGACGGAGGAGTCGACGCTGTCGGAACTGCGACCGGACAACTGGCCGCAACTGCTGATCTGCGCCGCGGCGAACGTGTCGGACCTCGGCTTCACACCACCCGGGCTGCCCGTCACCGGCTTCGTGTTCTCGCCGGAACGCGTCGGCGGCCCACTCGTCGGCTCGATCCCGACCGCCGAGTACGAGCAGCGACTGACCCGCATCCGCTTCTTCCAGAAGGTCTGGAACGGCATGCACAAGAACGCGCCGTCGACAGGTCGGCTCCGCGATGTCAGTCCCCTCTCTGCCGTGTCGATCTCCGGCGCGGCCGTCTCGCCGTCCATGGGACGCATGAGCAAGCCCTCGTACCGGATGCTGATCGCGATGTTGAACCTCCGCCTCGGGGTGTGGCTGGCCAACCCGCGCCTCGTCGGTGGGCTCGGCGAGGCGGACGGTGAACCACACACCTACAAGCCGCTCGTCCGGCCGACGTACCTGTTGCGCGAGCTCATCGGCAAGAACAACCTCCGCGGCAAGTTCTTGTACATCTCCGACGGTGGGCACTACGAGAACATGGGACTGGTCGAACTGCTGCGCCGTGGATGCACCACGATCTACGCGATCGATGCTTCCGGCGACACGCCCGGCACGATCCGCACGCTCGGACAGGCAGCTGCATTGGCGCGCAGCGAGCTCGGCATCGAGTTCACCGACATCGATCCGGCCTTGTTCGCGATGACCGATCCGGCCAACCCCGGCGTCACGGTCACCGACCACGCCGTCTTCCACTACACGTTCCCGGGCGACGGCGGGGTCGGCACGTTGATCTACATGAAAGAAGTGCTCGTGCACGATGCCTCGACACCGGCGGACCTGATCACCTATCAAAAGGCGCGACCGTTGTTCCCGTACGACTCCACCGGCGATCAGTTCTACGACGTCGAGCAGTTCGAGGCCTACCGAGCACTCGGTACGTCCGTCGCCCGACGAGCCATCGCCACAGCCAAGGCTCGACGGGGCACAGCTTCCTGACAGCCAGTAACGTCGGCTCATCGGCACGCTCGACATCGACACGCACACCGACACCCGTCGCGCCCGCCTCGGTTGGCACACGTCGGTGCCTCCGAACGGGTTCGCCAATCGTTCCGTCACCCAGGCCACGAACAGCAATCCCCTCGGTCTCGACACGCCGGCACTGCCCGATATCGAGACCACGCCGGAGCACTACAACCTGATCGGCGGCGACCCGGCGTGCGCGGGATGGACTCGCGACTACGACGATCCCCATGTCGTCGCCTACCGCGAGAAGCTCGCCCAGCACAACGGGATCCGCGGCCTCGAGGTGCTCGATCCGACAGAGGTCGAACGCGCCGCACAGCTGTTCCACCGCGACGGCTTCGTCGTCGTGCGCGATGCGATCGTCGGCGAACAGTTGGAGCGCCTGCGCCGGGCATGCGATCGGGCGATCGACGCCATGTTGGACGTCGATCCGACGTGTGCGGCAGGCGGTGGCGCCGGCGGTCTTCCGCACCGCTTCTCGTTCGGCAGCAGTTCGGCATCGCGCCACATGCTCCACGTCGACGAGTGGGTCGAACTCGTCGACCTGCCCACCACCACTCCCATCCTGGAGGCCATCTTCGGTTCGCCGAACTACATCCTCATCGGTGCCGGCGGCGACATCGCCATGCCGGGCGCGATCGAGTACCAGGGCCTGCATTCGGACAACGTGTGGACCGAGTTGCACGATCCAAGCGGGCGCATCACGACGCGCGAGCTGCCGGTGCCGGCGGTGACGATCAACTTCCCGATGATCGATCTCACCACCGAGAACGGTCCGACGCGACAGATCCCGGGCACGCAGAACTCGCGCGACCCGATACCGAACCTCGCCGACGAGCCGGAGTGGATGAAGCTCAGCACGCTGTGCCCCGCGCCTGCGGGTTCGGCGATCTTCCGCGATCTGCGCGCCTGGCACGGCGGAACACCGAACCTTTCACGCGACGTGCGCGCCGCTCCCAATGTCGAGTACTTCGCCCCGTGGTTCCGCAGTGAAGCGGTCATCCGGTCGATGCCGTACGAGCAGTGGAAGAAGTTGTCGCCGCACGGGCAGCGGATCTCCCGCTACGTGATGTGCGGGAAGGGTGAGACGGTGATCGGTGCCGGTTACATCCATCCGAGAGCCAAGATGCGCGAAGCATTCAAGGCCGAACAACTTCGCCAGCTCGGCCCGGAAGCGGCCGAGGAATACAACCGTCGTCTGTAGACAGGGGCCGCCGCATGCTCACCGATTCGAAGATCGATCCCGGCCAGATGCTCGAGCGGCTCAACGCCGACGGTCACGTCGTGATCGAAAACCTCGTGGACAAGGCCACTGTCGCCGACTTGCGCGACCGGGTCGAGCGGATACTGGCGCACGAGCGCGAGCACCCGGCAGATCCGGGAGACAGCGACATCTCCGTCGATCAAGTCGCCGACATCGACTTCGAGTACTGGAGGAGCGGCGACGACGAGATCGAGCGGATGAAGAACCGCATCCGCCGGCGCCAGGCCGACGAGTTCGACACGCCGTGGCCGGTTCGTGCCGACGAGGTGTGCATCAGCTTCATCCACATCCCGTCGCTGTTCGACGACGGCCGCTCACAACGGATCTTCAACCTCATCAACAAGGACGTCGCCTTCGCTCCGCTCGTCGAACATCCGGTCGTGTTGGCGATGATGGACGAAGCCCTCGGGCGCGATGCCATCGTGCTCGACATGAGCGTGAACCACGTCGGGCCGCACACCGACAGCGCCGGATGGCACATCGACTCCCCGCTCACCCAGATCGCCGAGCCGCTGCCCAACTTCACACTCGGCATCCAGACCGCGTGGATGCTCGACGACTTCACCTTCGACAACGGCGCGACACATGTGGTGACGGGAAGCAATCACACGCAACGCAAACCGCCGTCAGGCCGCGCCGTGCTCGAGAACGAAACGGTGCTCGAGGGCCCGGCGGGTTCGATCGCGATGTGGCTGTCGCAAACCTGGCATCGCCACGGTGCGAACGTCACCGATGGCGTGAGGAACGGTGTGATCATCCAATACGGCAGGTCGTGGGTGAAGCCGTTCGTCGACCTGCGCACGCCAATGACGGCGGAACAAGCCGCAGCATTCTCGCCGCGGCTCCGCTACATGTTGGGCTGCAACGCCAGCGCTCCCGTGAGGGGCTGAACGCCAGGGCTCCCGCCCTATTCGGACTTGGCGTCGGCTTCGATCGCCGCGTTGTCGGCCTTCAGTTCCTTCTTCTCGACCTTTTCGGCGTTCTTCATCGCCGACTGGATCTTGGCCTCGACGTCGGACACGCCGACCACGATGAGTCCGGCCTGCCCCTTGTCGAGGTGCTCGCCAAGCTCTTTGAGATCGTGCCGGCTCATGCCGGCGGCGGCATGACCCGTGACCGAGCCGAGGACGGCACCGCCCGCGGTTGTGCCCAGCAACAGACCGCCGCCGATGGCCGCGAACGGGAACAACGCAACCACCAGACCGGTGGCCAGACCGACGCCGCTTCCCAGCACGCCACCGACCCGGGTCGGCGTCTCGTGCTTCTTGACGATCTTCACCTTGCCGTCATCGCGGCGGGCGATGACCGCTGCATCGTACGCGTCGAGGAGACCCGCCTCGACGTGGAGGGTCTTCAAGGTTTCGTAGTCGGCCTCGGCGTCGGCCTGGTCGGCGTAGACGCCGGCGAGGACGACAAAAGTGTCGACAGGCATGTTGCGCTCCTTCCGTGACTGGTAGCACTGAGGCTCAGCCACATACCCGCCGGCGGGACACACCCGCCGCGGGTGGTTGGAGCGGCGTCAGATCAGGAGATGACGCGAACTTTTTGGGCTTCCTCGCCCTTCCTGCCCGGCGCGACCTCGAATTCGACGGTGTCGCCTTCGTTGAGCGACTTGTAGCCACTGCCTTCGATGTTGGAGAAGTGGACGAAGACGTCGCTGGCCCCTTCTCGAGAGATGAAGCCGAAACCTTTTTCGGCGTTGAAAAACTTCACTGTGCCAGTGGCCATTGCATGATTCCTTCAAAGATTGAGCCGCCCCTCGACGGCTGGCCGATGACCCTACCTGCTGGAAAGCGTTCCTCCGAGTTATTGATGCAATCTCAACAGGGCTGGTTGCTCAATTTCGGTCCCGCTCGAGCCGATACATGTACGTGACCTCGGTGGAGGCCGCACCTGCGACGCCGTCTGGGAGAACACTCATGAGCCGAATCACGTACGACGAGACGATGAGCAGCAGCGACGCTCTGATCTGGCACATCGAGAAGGATCCACAGCTCCGCTCCACGATCATGAGCGTCTGGTTCCTCCAGCGGCCGCCGTCACCCGAGCGCATGCGTGCGACCGTGGAGCGCATGGTCGCCCAGATTCCTCGACTTCGCCAACGGGTCGTCGACGGGCGCCCGCGTCCACGCTGGGTCACCGCGGAACAGTTCGACATCGAGGACCACTACCGGTACGACGACCTCGGCGGCGCGGCGGGTCGCGACGAAGTGTTCGCGCTCGGCGAATCGTGGGTGCGCGAACCCTTCGACCGATCCCGGCCGCTGTGGCAGCTGGGAATCTTCTCCGGGCTTGCCGACGGCCGCGCCGCGCTGGTGCTGAAGGTGCATCACGCCATCGCCGACGGGGTCGGTCTGATGATGATGCTGGCCGCCCTCGCCGACCTGGAGCCGAACCCCCGGCATCGCCCGGCGTTGGCCGACGTCACACCGGCGCCGGCACCTCAGGTGAAGCGCCGCCGTTCCCACCGGGCACACGTCCGACATCCGCTCGTGGCCGCTCGCAACGCGCGACGGAGCATCGCCTCGATCGCCCGGCTCGTGATGCCCACCCGCAAGCCCCTGAGCCCGGTGATGACGCGCCGTTCCGACGAGCTGTGCCTCGACGTGGCGACTTTGCCGTTCTCGACCCTGCGCAACGCCGGGAAGGCCGTCGGAGGCAGCGTCAACGATTCCTTCGTCAGCCTCGTGCTCGACGCGATCGACCGCTACCACGCCCAAAACGGCGTGTCATCCGATCGGATCCGCATCCACATGCCGATCAACATCCGCGACGGAGCGACCGCCGATCGCGCCGGAAACCAGTTCGTACCGGCGCGGATCGTGATGGACCTCGGTGAGAACGACACGGAGGACCGACTCCGTCGGGTCAGCAGCCATCTCGCTGCCGTCCGTCGGGAGCCGGCCCTCGAATGGGTCAACACCGTGTCTGCGGCGATCCAGCGGCTCGGCGTGCCGATCTCGCGCCGGATCATCGGGGGGATGATGAAAGGCGTCGACGTGTTGGCCTCCAACGTCGCCGGGCCTCCGTGCCCGCTGTATCTGGCCGGTGAACACGTCGAAGAGTTCTACGCGTTCGGGCCACCGGCGGGCGCCGCACTCAACATCACGCTCTTCAGCTACGACAACACCGTGCACCTCGGTGTCACGAGCGTTGCCGTAGCCGTCGAATCACGTGAGCAGTTCATGGCCTGTCTCGGCGCGGCGATCGCCGACATGACCGAGCTCGCGGCCACGTGGAAGGCGATCCCTCAGGCCGCCTCGGCGCGAGCCGCCGCGTAACCGGCCGCCAGCGCTCGCAACTGCGTTCCGCCATCACCGCGGTACGACGAACCGTGCATCGTCGCGAGGGTCGTCGGTTCCAACGCTGCGAGCATCTCGATCGTCGGCAACAGGTTCGGGCTGAACGAAGTGCTGTGGAAGACCTCCTCGGTCGCCAGCGCCGCGGCGACGATGTCGTCCTCGACGAGCGGCGGCACGTCACCTAGATGGGTGAAGAGGTCGCCTGTGAAGAGCGTCTTGGTGGTCTCGTCGATCCACAGGCCGCTCTCCCATCCGTGGGGTACGTGGGGGGTCGGAATGAATCGCAGACGGTGCGAACCCAGATCCAGTGGCTCCGGGCCGGCGACCCGCGGCGGTCGGTCGGCGAGGTCGTTCAGCGAGACCATGCACGCCGTCGGACCATGAATGACCTCGGCCTGTGGCGCGTCGGCGAGGAACAGGTTCATCGCCCCGCATTCGTCGGCCTCGACATGACCGAACGAGATCCACCGCAGCGTCTGCGGATCGATCACCTTCGACACGGCCTCGCTGACCAGGGGATACAGCTGACGCATACCGGTGTGGAACAGGAACGGCTGCTCGTCGCGAACCAGGAACTGGTTGAACGACAACCCGCCGGGCCCGACGTGGGCGACGTGTGTCGACAGGCGGAAGATGTCGGGGGCGATCTCGTCGATGGCTGTGAACATTGGTGGCTCCTTGTCTCGGGATACGTCCGGCCGTGCGCCGGACTCGATGGAGGCACGATCGCACGATGCCGCCCCGCCGTCGTCGGGGGATCCCCCTATTCGGCCCCCTATTGGTTACGGTCACCCGTAGCCAAACTGTCCACCGGTTCGGACCGGCCATTCGAAGGGAGCTCGCATCCATGCCGATGCCCAAACGATCGAGTGTCGACGATTACTTCGCCCAGCTGAACGACGTCCAGCGACCGCATCTCGAAGCACTCCGCAAGCTGAGTTCGGGTGCCGACCCGAAGGCCCGGGAGGTACTGAAGTGGAACTTGCCGGTGTACGTCCGCGGCGAGAACACGAACATGTGGATGCTCCAGAACTTCAAGAATCACTGCTCACTTCGGTTCTCTCCGGAGTTTTTCGCCGGCCAGCGGGAAGCCGTCGAGGACGCGGGCTTCGAAGCCGGCGAGGGCTTCATCAAGCTCCCCTACACACGGCCCCTGCCGACCAAACTCCTCAAATCGTTGATGAAGGCGCGCATCCGCGACTACGAGGCATCCGGATCGACGTAGGCCGCCCTCAGGTGTCCGAGGTGGCTGCCAGGCGAACCGCCATGGCCGCAGCCTCTCCGCGGCTGCGCACGCCGAGTTTGGTGAGGATCCGGCTGACGTGATGTTCGGCGGTCTTCGGCGAGATGAACAGCCGGGAGGCGATCTCGGCGTTCGACAGACCCTGCCGCACGAGGTCGAGCACCTCCTGCTCGCGAACGCTCAACGAACCGGTGAGGTCGTCGGCCCGTTGCGGTCGGGCCCGCCCCGTGTCGCCGAGACCGCGTAGCAAGGCGGCAACTTGATCGCGTCGGATTGCTGCACCGAGCCGCTCGAAACAGGCCAGCGCTGCCCTCGCCTGCGTGATCGCCATCGCCTGCTGTCCCGAACGCGACAGCACCCCGGCCATCTCGTGCCGAATGGTCGCCGCCAGCATCGGACGCTGGTCCTCGCCGAGCGTGGCGAGCGCCCGTTCGAACGACGCGACCGCCGCTGCGTCGTCGCCCGCAGCACCGAGAACCCGGGCCCGCGCCAGGTGGGCGTCGGCGCGAATCGTCGCGAGGTCGACAGTCGCAGCGATCTCGTCGAGCCGGTCAGCCGCCTCGGTGGCGGCTTGCACGTCACCGCGCTGCAGCTCGGCGACGACCAGCGTCGCCAACAGCGGGGCGATGCGCAGCGCGTCACCGTGCAGCTCGTTCAAGCCGCGACGCAACACGGCGGCCGCCAGATCGGGCTGATCGCGGCGCAAGTGGATGTTCGCCAACGGCGCGCAGCTGTGGATCCGGTCCTCGAACGGCGCCAGCAATTCGGCCGCTTCCTCGAGGCGACCCTGCTCGATGCGAAGTTCGGCGAGATGGGCAAGGGTCAGATCCCGATGCAATGTGGCCGGTGACTCGACCGGCCCGAGCGCCTCGACCATCAACGCTTCCGCTTCAGGCCATCGGCCCGCTGCCAACAGCACCGACCCGTAGGCCAGTCGGCAATGGGTGTGCAGCACCCGCGGGCGGTCGCCACCGGCGCGAACGAGATCGTTCGCCATGCCGCTCCACTCCTGGGCATGTCGGACGTCGCCGGCCCGATCGCATGCCGTCAGCATCGAGCAGTAGCAGATACCCGCGGCCGTCGGTGACACCTCGCCTGCCGAGATCGCAGCCAGCGCGGCGTCGAGGCGGGCCATTCCCTCGGCGGTCCGCCCCTTCGTCACCAACGCCAATCCGAAATCAGCGAGCGCTTGGGCCTCCAGGTCGGGATCATTGAACTCGAGGGCGATCTCCAGTGCACGCTCCGCGCTGGCCAGCAGCTCGTCGATGTCATTTCGGGAGCACGCAATGGTCGCCAGTTCGAAGTAGCCCCACTCGACGCACGGGCCGACTCGTTCGAGCAACATGCGTGCCCGCTCGACCCAGCCGCCCCCGGCGGCCACGTGACCGTGAACGTCGATGTGGATGCCGGCAATGTCGATTGCCGTACGTGCCGCGGCACGGTTGTTGCCGTCCGCCCGGAACAACCGGAAGGCGATCTCCCACTGTTGCTGGGCGTCCGCGAACCGGTCGTCGACGTAGTACAGCCCGCCGAGTTGACGTCGGGCCTCGGCGGTCTCGTGGTCGCGCACGACCGCTTCCGCCTGTCGCACGGTCAGCTCGAACGGATCGGCGGACTCGGGCACATCCCTCGAAATCACACAGTCGATGGTAGGTGCTCTCGCGTATCGTTCGCAGGTGCCTTCGCCGTCGACGCTCCCCGTCTTCGTCGCCGCATCCCTCGTACTGCTGGTCATACCAGGGCCGGCTGTGCTGTTCATCGTGGCCCGCAGCGGTGCCCAGGGCCGGCGGGCGGGCCTGGTGTCGGTGCTGGGCGTGCACACCGCGTCGATCGTGCACGTCCTCGCCGCCGTGGCCGGCGTGTCGGCCGTGGTCGTGGCGTCGTCGCTAGCGTTCACCGCCGTCAAAGTGGTCGGTGGGTGCTACTTGATATTTCTCGGCCTGAAATCGCTACGCAACGCCCGAACGGCATCCGCAGCGTCGGCCCCGAAGATCCGGGCGACGAAGCAGCTGTTCGCCGAGGGATTCCTCGTCAGCCTGCTCAATCCCAAGGTGGCGCTGTTCTTCCTGGCGTTCCTGCCGCAGTTCGTCGAACGCGGGAACGGCCCGATCTGGTCACAGACACTGCTGCTCGGTTTGCTGTACATCACCCTCGGCCTGTGCTCCGACAGCATGTACGCGTTGCTCGGAGCCCGGCTCGGCAGCCGCTTCAGCGGCCACGCGGCGCGGGTCCGCGCCACCCGCTACGCGGAAGGTGGGATCCTGATCGGCCTAGGGGTGCTGTCGCTCGCGATCCCTCACCGACGGGCACGCGCCTAGTCAGGTGTGCGCAGGGCTGTTCATCATCGAGTCGATCTCGAAGCCGACATCGTCGGCGTAGCACCACAGCCAGTCCTCACCGGGTTCGAAGCTCTGCACGATCGGATGACCGGTCTCGTGGAAGTGCGCGGTCGCGTGCCGGTTCGGCGAGCTGTCGCAACAGCCGACATGCCCGCACGACGTGCACCGTCGCAGATGCATCCAGTGGCCACCGATGCGAAGGCAATCCTCGCAACCGTTCGAAGAAGGCGCCGCGTCGGTGATCGTGTCGAGGTGCGCGCATGGCAAATCGGTCATGCCCGAATCGTACCGATCGATGGTCGGGGGTAATTCGGCGCGGCCACGAGCAGGCGCGGCGGTACGGTCGGCCGACGTGAAGATGGATCTGCCGTCGCCGTACGCGGCGCGCCCGTATCGGGGCCGCGCCGATCATGCGGTGATGGCATCGATACTCGGCGAGTACCACCAGCATTCGGGAACCTCGTCACGACCCACCGCAGAGCAACTCGACGCGACCTACGCCAACTTGGTCAACTGCGATCCCGAGGACGACATCGTCGTGATCGAGTCCGACCGCGACGGCCCGGTCGGGTACGTGCGCGTGTGGTGGGAGGACCTCGAGGACGGGACCCACGACTACGTGTTGTTCGCGCCCATGCGCCCGGCGCACATCGCCGAGCCGCTGTTCGCGGCAGTCGTCGGTTCGGCGGAAGATCACCTGCGGATCAAGGCACTCGGCCGCGAGGCCGCCCGCTTCCGGGCGTTCGCGTCGCATCCCGGACCCGGTCTCGAGCCGACGGGTGAAGCGGCGTGGCTCGAGTCCCTCGACTACCGACCAATCCGATTCGAAGCCTCGCTCGTGCGGCCGGATCTCGAGGACATCCCGGAGCTGTCGCTTCCCGACGACGTCGAGATGCGACCGGTGACACCCGACATGGTCCGCCCGATCCTCGAGGCGCACTGGGAAGCGTTCCGCGGTTCGTGGGACTTCGGTGAGGCCACGGAGGAGGACTTCCAGCGGTCGATCGACGATCCCCTCGTGGACATCTCGTTGTGGAAGATCGCCTGGGTCGGCGACACCGTCGTCGGACAGGTCAAGAGCTTCATCAACGACGAGGAGAACCAGGCGAACGGCTACCTGCGCGGTTACACGGAGTACATCTCGACTCACGCACAATGGCGCAACCGGGGCATCGCCGGAGCCCTGTTGGCGGAGAGCCTTCGCGAATTGAAGTCGAGAGGCATGACGCAAGCCGCGCTCGGCGTCGACACGTCGAACCCCGGCGGCGCGTTCCAGCTCTACACCAAGCTGGGTTTCGAACTGCGATCGTACGAAGCGGTCTACGCCAAGCCGATCGTCTGAACAAGCGACGGTTATGGTCGAGATCATGTCCGACGACGTCACTGTGCGACCGTTCCGCATCGACGTGGCCGACGCGGTGATCGACGATCTCCGCCGCCGACTCGAGCTGACCCGCTGGCCCGAGGCGGAGATGGTCGACGACTGGAGTCAGGGCGTCCCGTTGGCCTGGATGCAGGACGTCTGCCGATACTGGCGAGACGGCTACGACTGGCGTGCCCAGGAAGCCCGGCTGAACCGCTTCGACCAGTTCGTCACCGAAATCGACGGTCTCGACATCCACTTCGTGCACCAACGCTCGCCGCATCCCGAGGCCCGGCCACTCGTCATCACCCACGGCTGGCCCGGATCGATCGTCGAGTTCCACAAGGTGATCGAGCCGTTGTCGAACCCCACCGCGTACGGAGGCGACGCGCAGGATGCGTTCCATGTCGTGTGTCCCACGCTGCCGGGCTTCGGGTTCTCGGGCAAGCCGACGACGACCGGTTGGAACGTGGAGAAGATCGCCGGTGCGTGGGCCACGCTGATGGCACGCCTCGGATACGACCACTACTTCGCCCAAGGCGGCGACTGGGGTTCGGCCGTGACGCGGGCGATCGGCTCGCAGGACGCAGACCACTGCGCGGCGATCCACATCACGCTGGCGATGGGTACGCGACCGCGCATCGAAGGCGATCCCACACCCGAGGAACAGCGGGCGATCGACGGCGCCGAGTACTACCGGAAGTGGGACGCAGGCTATTCGACGCAACAGATGACGCGACCGCAGACGGTCGGATACGGCCTCGCTGATTCACCGGCCGGACAGGCGGCGTGGATCCTCGAGAAGTTCTGGGCATGGACCGACTGCGACGGGCACCCGGAGAACGTGCTGACCCGCGACGAGCTGCTCGACAACGTGATGATGTACTGGGCGACCAACAGCGCGACCAGCTCGGCGCGTATCTACTGGGAGAGCTTCGGTCGAGCACGGCCGACCGAGGTGCGCGTGCCAGTCGGTGTCGCCGTGTACCCGAAGGAGATCGTCACCCCCGTGCGCTCCTGGATGGAAGCGGACTACCCCAACATCTGCCACTGGAGCGAACAGCCGCGAGGCGGCCACTTCGCCGCGTTCGAGCAGCCCGAGCTGTTCGTCGACGACGTGCGCAAGTGCTTCCGGCAGTTCCGCTGAGGGCCAGCCGCGCCCTCGGCGCGGGAACTTCGCCACGACTATTGCCTGAGCGCCGCCTCCCATTCCGCGTCGAGCTCTTCGGGTTTGACCGAGCCGGCGCGCACCTCACGGCGTAGCAACCGGGCCCCGTATCGCTGCAAGAACTCGTTGGTCGGCGTCGGCACGCCGTGCAGGCGACCGAGCATCATCACTTCACCGTTGAAGAAGTCCGTCTCGATCGCGGTCGCCCCCTTGACGAGGCTCTGCCATGTCGAGCCGCCGAGAAATGTGTCGCCTTCGGGAAAGTCGAACCGCATCGAGTCGGCGCGCTTCTTGTACCGCTCGACCCGATCGGCCGACTGCTCCCAGCGGATCCCCGCCGCTTCGTACACGCGCTTGCCCTCCTCGATCGCCGCGGCCGTTACACGCGCACCGCGACCGGCGATCCCACACGCCGCGTCGGCGATGTTGCCGAGGTTGATCAGCAGCTTGCCGTACTTCTTCGTCATCACGTCGTCGTCGGCCTCCGACAGCAGGTGCGGCGAGCCGTCGAGCAATGCCGCGAGCCGCTCGGCAGTTCCGTCGACTCCGTTCGGGTAGCACCCGACATCGAGGATCGCGTTCGTCGGACCGCACAAGATCGTGACCTCGCCCGGCTTCTCGAACTCGGCGGGCAGCTGGATCACCATTCCGTAGACGCGGGCAAATCGCCGTAGTGCCATCCGCTCGTGCTCCACGCCGTTGGTTCCACACACGACAGCAACATCGGGGTTCCAGTCGAAGAGCGCGGCATGGATCGGCGGGGCATCCTGGGTCTTGGCGGTGATCACGACCACGTCGTCATCGCCCGGGACGAGCTCGCCGATCGAGGCGACGACATCGACGTCGACGACCTCGACAGCCTTGGCCGTCCGCAATGTCAATCCCCGTTCGCGGATGGCCGAGACGTGCGCGGGACGCGACACCATGACGACGTCGGCGCCGCCCTGCCGCAGACGTCCACCGATCACGCTCCCGACCGCTCCCGCCCCGTAGATGATCACGCGCACGAAATCGCATCGTAGGTGCACACCCGACGACGTGTGGCAGTGCTAAATGTGGGTACCGGTCATCGAGGTCGTCAGGACGTGCTGAACTACACAACGTGACAGGAGAGCCAGTGATCGACGCCGAGCCTTTACGTTTCGGGGTTCCGGATGCTCCCGCTCGGCCCGGCGAGATGGCCGACTTCTCGTATCTCGACGTCCCCGACGCCGGCAGCGTGCGCCGGCCGGAAATCGACACGCCGCCCGCCGACATGCGCGATCTCGCCTACACGATGATGCGTGTGCTCGACGACGACGGCGCGGCGGTCGGCCCGTGGTCACCCGAGATCGACGTCGCCAAGCTCCACGAGGGCTTGCGTGCGATGGTGTTGACCCGTTCCTACGACGATCGCATGACCACCGCGCAGCGGCAGGGCAAGACCTCGTTCTACATGCGCTGCACCGGTGAGGAGGCGTTCGCCGTCGGGCACGCGTTGGAGTTGGCTCCACGCGACATGTTCTTTCCGACGTACCGCCAACAGGGTTGGCTGATCGCCAAACGATGGCCGTTGGTGGAGATGATGTGCCAGGTCTTCTCCAACGAGAAGGATCGCCTACACGGCCGGCAGATGCCGATCATGTACTCGGCCCGCGACTTCGGGTTCTTCTCCATCTCCGGCAACCTCGGCACGCAATACGTTCAAGCCGTCGGGTGGGCGATGGCCTCGGCGATCAAGGGCGACACCGCGATCGCGTCGGGAGTCGTCGGCGAGGGTGCAACGGCGGAGGCCGACTTCCATCATGCCCTCACGTTCGCGACCACGTACCAGGCGCCGGTGATCCTCAACATCGTCAACAACCAGTGGGCCATCTCGTCGTTCCAGGGAATCGCCGGGGGTTCGCGATCCACGTTCGCCTCCCGGGCGATCGGCTACGGGATCCCGGCCCTGCGCGTCGACGGCAACGACTATCTCGGCGTCATCGCGGCGACGCGGTGGGCGGCCGCCCGCGCTCGGAGCAACAACGGACCGACGGTGATCGAATGGGTCACGTACCGCGCCACCGCGCACTCGTCGTCGGACGATCCATCGCGTTACCGCCCGGCCGACGAGTGGAAGGCTTGGCCGCTGGGCGACCCCATCGAGCGACTCAAGCAACACCTCATCGTCCGCGGCGAGTGGTCGGAGGAGCAGCACTCCCAACTCGTCGCCGACTGCGACGCGGAGGTGATGTCGGCCGCAAAGGAGGCCGAGGCCTGCGGCACCCTGCTCGACGGCCGAGTCGCCAGTGCCCGCAGCATCTTCGAGGACGTGTTCAAGGACATGCCCGAACATCTGCAACGGCAACGTGCCCAGATGGAGGCCGAGCAGTGACCGCGATGCCGATGAACGTGGCGATCCGCTCGGCGATCGACGTGATGTTGGAGCGCGACCCCGATGTCGTCGTGTTCGGGGAGGACGTCGGATATTTCGGCGGAGTCTTCCGGGCCACGGAGGGCCTGCAGGTCAAGTACGGCACGTCGCGGGTGTTCGACACCCCGATCGCCGAAGGCGGCATCATCGGTGCCGCCGTCGGCATGGGCGCCTACGGGCTGCGGCCGATCGTCGAGATCCAGTTCGCAGACTACGTCTACCCCGGCCTCGACCAGCTGATCTCGGAGGCGGCCCGTCTGCGCTACCGCTCGAGCGCCGAGTTCACCGCGCCCCTCACTGTGCGGATGCCGTGCGGCGGCGGCATCCATGGCGGTCAGACCCACAGTCAGAGCCCGGAAAGCCTGTTCACCCACGTGTGCGGCCTCACCACGGTCCTGCCGTCGAATCCGTACGACGCCAAGGGTCTGTTGATCGCCTCTATCGAGGACGACGACCCGGTGATCTTCCTCGAGCCGAAGCGGATCTACAACGGCCCGTTCGACGGGCACTACGACAACCCGGTCGTGCCGTGGTCGAGCCACCCGCTCGGCGACGTGCCCGACGGCTACTACAAGGTCGAGCTCGGCCAGGCAGCGATACGCCGCGAGGGCGACGACGTCACCGTGTTGGCCTACGGCACGATGGTCCACGTCGCCGAGGCCGCCGCCAACGAGACCGGCGTCGACGCCGAGATCATCGACCTTCGCACCCTTCTGCCCCTCGACACCAACACGATCGAGACGTCGGTGCGCAAGACAGGGCGATGCGTCATCGTGCACGAGGCGACGCGCACCAGTGGTTTCGGTGCCGAGCTGTCGGCGACGGTGCAGGAGCTGTGCTTCTACCAACTGGAGGCGCCCATCGAGCGGGTCACGGGATGGGACACCCCGTATCCGCACGCGCAGGAGTGGGACTACTTCCCCGGCCCCGCACGCGTCGGCGCGGCGCTGAAGCGTGTGATGGCGGCGACGTGAGCGAGTACGTCGTGAAGCTGCCCGACGTCGGCGAGGGCATCGCCGAGGCCGAGATCGTCGAGTGGCACGTTGCCGCCGGCGACACCATCTCCGAAGACCAGGTGATGGTGGAGGTCATGACCGACAAGGCGACGGTCGAGTTGCCGTCACCTGTAGCGGGTGTCGTCACCTCGCTCGGTGGGGAGGTGGGAGACGTGCTCGCCGTCGGCTCGGCGTTGATCCGCATCGAGACAACCGCAGAGGTCAACGGTGAGGTGCAACCCAAGCCCGCGCCAGAACGGACAGAACCCGTGGCGGAACGTCCGCAGCCCGCCGAAGCGCCGCCGCCTCCGGAACCCGCGTCGAACGGGCACGCCCCGCGCGCCGACAGCGCCCGCGTGTCGGCCGCGCCGGCCGTGCGTCAGCGCGCCACATCACTCGGCATCGATCTGGCAACCGTCACCGGTAGCGGTCCGGATGGTCGCGTGGTGCACGGCGATCTCGACACCCATCTGCAGCAGCACACGTCGGCGTCGCCGCGCCGCGTCTCGCGGCCCGTCGAGATCAGCGACGACGGTGTCGACGAGGTCAAGGTCGTCGGCCTGCGCCGCAACATCGCCCAGAGGATGGATCTGGCCAAGACACGGATCCCCCACTTCACGTACGTCGAGGAAGTCGATGTCACCGACCTCGAGCGCTTGCGGGCGTACCTCAACCAGGAGCGCCTCGACGGTGAATCACGCCTGACGCTGCTGCCGTTCCTGATGCGGGCCACGGTCGTCTCGGTCGTCGACTTCCCGCAGATGAACGCGCGGTACGACGACGACAACGGCGTCGTCAACCGTCATCGCGCCGTGCACCTCGGCATTGCCACTCAGACTGCGAAGGGCCTCATGGTGCCGGTCGTGAAACACGCCGAGGGGCGCGACCTGTGGGGTTACGCCGACGAGATCGCCCGCCTGTCGATCATCGCTCGAAACGGTTCGATCACGGTCGAGGAGTTGACGGGCTCGACGATCACCATCAGCAGTCTCGGCGCGCTCGGCGGAATCGCCGCGACTCCGATCATCAACTACCCCGAGGTCGCCATCATCGGGGTCAACAAGGTGGCGACAAGACCGGTGTACATCGACGGCACCTTGTACCCGCGTCAGATCATGAACTTGTCGTCGTCGTTCGACCATCGCGTGGTCGACGGCGCCGACGCCGCGGCCTTCATCCAACGGATCAAAGCACTGCTCGAGACACCCGCTCTAATGTTCATGCCCTGACCGAGAGCGCCTGCCATGCTGGTGGATCCATGAGCGTCCCAGCACCGACACTGACCGGCAAACATGTGCAACTCGAGCAACTCAGGATCGAATTCGCCGATGAGTTGACCGCGGCGGGCAACGAAGAACGCTCGACGTACGGCTGGACACCGGTGCCCCCGACTGTCGACGGCATGCAGCGCTACATCGCCGGTCTGCTCGACGACCAGCAGGCGCGTTCCGTCGTGCCGTTCGTCCAACGTCGGCTCAGCGACGGAGTACTCGTCGGCTGCACGCGCTACTTACGTCTCGAGTGGTGGGGCGGCGGCGACCTGCCGGCCGAGGTCGAGATCGGTGGAACGTGGTTGGCGGCCTCGGCGCAGCGCACCGCGATCAACACCGAGGCCAAGTACCTGTTGCTGCGAAATGCGTTCGACGACTGGAACGTGCACCGTGTGGCGATCTGCACCGACTCGCGCAACACCCAGAGCCGCACCGCGATCCTTCGAATCGGCGCCGCGTTCGAGGGCATCCTGCGCAGTCATCGCGGCTCGTACGCGCCGGGCGAGGAGAACATCGTGCCTCGCGACTCGGCGATGTACTCAGTGGTGCGTTCGGACTGGCCGGAAGTGAAGCGGTCGCTGGAAGCGCGCCTCGCATGAGACCGGTCATCCTCGTGACGGGCGCCAGCCGCGGGATCGGCGCAGCCGTGGCTCGCCTGGCCGCAGGCGCCGGCTACACCGTCGTCGTCAACTACGCGGCGAACGGTGACGCCGCGGCCGCGGTTGTCGACGAGATCGGCAACGATTCGTTCGCGGTGCAGGCTGACGTCGGTGTCGAGAGCGCCGTGCTGGAGATGTTCGCCACGATCGACGAGCGGTGCGGCCGCCTCGACGTGCTGGTGAACAACGCCGGCATAGCCGGAAGTTTCGGAACGCTCGACACGTACACCGCCGAGGCACTCGAGCGGTTGTGGGCGGTCAACCTCACCGGCCCCTTCCTGTGCGCGCGCGAGGCGGCCGCACGCATGCGCGACAGCGGTCGTGGCGGCTCGATCGTCAACATCTCGTCGAAGGCCGCTGTGCTCGGCGGCACCAACGAGTGGGTGCACTACGCCGCATCGAAAGGCGGGATCGACACGATGACGGTCGGCCTCGCCAAAGAGTTGGCGCCCTACGGGATCCGGGTCAACGCGGTGCGGCCCGGCCTGATCGAAAGCGACTTCCATCTCTACGCCTCGCCAGGTCGCGTCGAGCGAATGACACCTCTGGTCCCCATGCAGCGAGCCGGTACCGCCGACGAGGTCGCCGAGGCGGTGGTCTGGCTGGCGTCGGACGCCGCGAGCTACGTGACCGGAGCGTTCATCGAGGTGACCGGCGGGCGCTGACGGTCGCTGACCTGCACGATGTGACGCACCCACAGACCGGCGCCGATCGTCACGACGCAAGCTGTCAGCGTGACCGGCGGGAGCACCCTCGCGCCACGGGCGTCGAAGAGCTGCCCGAGCAGGTACGGCATCACGAGACCGCCGAGGCCGGCAGCGCCGATGAAGACCGAGGTCGCCGCACCCGACAGCGCGAAGTGGGCCTCGGCATAGGCGATCATCGACGCGAACTGGGGTGCGATCGACAGCCCGAAGAAGAACGTCACGATCCACAGCCCGAAGCCGCCGCCATTGACGGCGACCAACACCACCGACGACGTGAGCGCCAGAGCCATCGACCCGACCAACATCCAGCCGGCGCTGAGCCGCGTCGCGAACCAGATCGCCAGCATGCGACCGACGGAGAACCCGACCCAGAACGTGGCGGTGATGCCCGTGGCGGTGTTGGCGTCGCCGTAACCGATCTGCTCGACGTAGGTGTGGATCCAGTTGGCGAAGCCGACCTCGAGGGCGACGTACACGAAGAAGAACAACCCGACGATCATCAGCTGACCGCGGCGCACAGAAGCACCCTGTTCGCCCTCGTGCGTGTGATGTGCGGTGCGCGTCTTGATCGGCGCCGGTGTCGTCAGCAGCACAAGGACGCACACCATGGTGAGCACGCCGAGCGGAATGGCGACCGGCCACAGCGAGTCGGCCCAGGCGATGGCGCGATTCGTGAGGATCGGCGCGGACAGCGCGCCGAGCGCGAAGAAAAGGTGGAGGGCGTTCAGCGCCGCGCCGGGCGCGTCGGGGCGGGCCCACAGCACCAGGGTGTTGCCGGAGACGTCACCGACACCGCAGACGATTCCGAGCACGATGAACGCGACCACCATCGTTCCCAGTCGATCCAACTGTGAGATGACGACGATCATGACGACCGACGTCGTCATGCAACCGGCCCACATCTGGTGCCCATGACCGCGGTCGAGCAGGCGTCCGCCGAGGAACGAACCGATCATGTAGCCGGTCGACGATCCGACGAACACGAGGCTGATCCCGCCGTCGTCGGTGCCGACCCGGTCGCGCAGGTGTGACAGCGCCGGCCCCGACATGCTGAGCGCGCACCCGAGCACCACGAATCCGACGAGGTAGATCCAGACAGGCGACTGCTGATCCTCCTCGATGTGCATCGATGACGATCGTAGGGGTCACCGGTAGCGTGCGCCCAGAATGCGAGTCGTACTGGTCGTGGCCCACCCGGATCCGGACAGCTTCAGCCACGCCATTGCCGCGGCCGCGCTCGCCGCGCTGAGCGGTGCCGGCCACGAGGTGACCGTTCTCGACCTGTACGAGGAGGAGTTCCGACCGGCGATGAGCCTCGACGAACGGCTCGCCTACCACGGCGATCGTCCGATCCTCGATCCCACCGTCGAGCGTCACGCGCGGATCGTCGATGACGCCGAGGCGTTCGTGTTCGTCTATCCGACGTGGTGGAGCACGATGCCGGCGATTCTCAAGGGTTGGCTGGAGCGGGTGCTGGTACCGGGAGTCGGCTTCGTCTTCGACGAGCACCAGCGCGTCCGACCCGGCCTCACCCACGTGCGCCGGATCGTCGGCATCTCGACGTACGGCGCACCGCGTTGGTACGTGCATGCGATGCACGACAACGGGCGGCGCACGCTGATGCGAGCGCTGCGCTTGAACACCGGCTTCTCGACTCGTCGCGCATGGCTCGGCCTGTACGGCATGGACAACTGCACGGCCGAGGACCGCGCCGAATTCCTCGCGAGAGTCGAACAGCGGATGCGATCGCTGTGAAGGCCTATGTCGTCTACTGCCATCCCGATCCGGATTCGTTCACCGCGGCCTTGCGCGACCGAGCCGTGTCGGCGCTGGAGAACGCCGGGCATTCAGTACGGGTCGCCGATCTGTACGCCGACGGGTTCGATCCGGCGATGTCGCGACAGGAACGTCTCGAACACAAGGCGCCGCCCGCGCCGCCGCCCGACATCGCCCGGTACTGCACCGATCTTCAGTGGTGCGACGCGCTGGTCTTCGTGTACCCGACGTGGTGGAGCGGGCAGCCGGCCATGTTGACGGGATGGCTCGACCGCGTGTTGCGACGCGGCGTGGCCTGGGAACTGCCCGACGGAGCGTCGCGGATCGAGGCTCGCCTCACCAACGTTCGCCGGTTGGTGACCATCACGAGTCACGGATCTTCGAAGTTGATCAACCTCCTCGAAGGCGAGACAGGACGGAAAGTCGTCGGTCGTGCGGTGCGCGTGTTGTGCAATCGATTCGCCCGCACGACGTGGATCGCTATGTACAACGTGGATCGCTCGACCGATGCAGACCGCGAAGCGTTCCTCGACCGCGTCGACCGCAAGATGCACGCCCTGTGGCCGGCGCCTACGAATCGGGCCGCCGCTCGAAAGTGGTGACGACCTCGACGTGGTGCGTCTGCGGAAACAGATCGAGCACGAGCGACCTCGCGTGGTCGTAGCCGCTGTCGCGCAGCAGGCCTGCGTCGCGCGCCAACGACACCGGGTCGCAGCTGACCAGCACGATTCGCCGTGCCGACGTGCCGGTCAACACGCCGACAGCGGTTCGCCCGAGACCGGAGCGCGACGGATCGGCGATGACCAGATCGGCGTGGCGCGGTTTCCACTGCTCGACCTGGGCGTGCACGACCTTTGCGCGACGGTCGGCGAGGTTGGCTGCGGCGTCGGCGCACGCCGCCGACGAACCCTCGACGACGATCACCCGGGCCCGTTCGAACATGGTGGCGAACAGCCCGATCCCGCCGTACGCGTCGACGACGGTGTCGACATCGGCGAGGTCGGAGGATGCCTCGCGCACCGCCGCCACCAAGAGCTCCGCAGCGGCAGGGCCTGATTGGAAGAACGACGCCGCGCTGACCTGCAGGTCGCATCCGGCGACATTCTCGTGGACGATCGCGCCGGGCCCGACACCGACGTCGGCGGGCACGTCGAGGAGTTCGACATCGCCATCGGCTACCCACGCCGAACGCTCGCCGCTCGAGTCGCCCACCCGGAGACTGAACTCTCCGTGACCGCGAACCTGCATCGTCGCCAGGAGATCCTGCAGCCGCGGATGACTGACGGGACAGGCGTCGAGCTCGACGATGTCGTGCGAGGTCCGACGGCGCAGACCGAATCCATCTCCGTCGACCGCCAGTCGAAGGGTGGTCCGGTACGCCCACGGGGGCACGCTCGACCCGACCTCGACCACCGGATCGGCGATCTTCCCGGTGCGACGCAAGGCCTCGGTGACGACGGCCGCCTTCAGCTCCATCTGCCCCGCTGGTGCCACGTGCTGCCACGTGCATCCGCCACAACCCGCGGCGTACGCCGGGCACGGGGGTTCGACCCGAGTGGTGGAAGGTTCGAGGATCTCGGCGACTTCGGCGCGGGCGAAGTCCTTCTTCGACTGCACGACGTCGATCGCCACCGACTCACCCGGCAGCGCGCCGCGGACGAACACGACCCGTCCATCCGGCAGCCGGGCGATCGCGTCGCCGCCGGCGGCCATCTTCTCGGCGCGCACCACGATCGACGACATCGGACCCGACTGTAGATCTGCCATCGACGACACGACCCACTACCCTCGGTGTCGATGCCCCGTCCGATCGAGATCGCCCCAAGTGTGCTACCGGCCGACTTCGCCAAGCTCGGCGACGAGGTGGCAGCGCTGGAGGCGGCCGGAGTCGACAGGATCCAGTGGGATGTGATGGACGGGCAGTTCGTGCCCAACCTCACCTTCGGGCCTTCCGTCATCGCCGCGGCGCGTCGGCACACTTCGCTGCCGTTCGAGGCCCACCTCATGGTGCTGACGCCCGACGCGATGGCCTCCGACTACGTCGAGGCGGGTTGCCAGCGACTCATCGTGCATGCCGAGGCGTGCACCCACCTGCACCGCACACTCGGCCACATCGCCTCGCTCGGAGCGACGGCGGGCGTGGCGTTGAACCCGGCCACGCCGGCCATTGCAGTCGCCCACGTGCTCGACCTCGTCGACCTCGTACTGGTGATGACCGTAAATCCGGGGTTCGGAGGCCAGCAGTACATCTCCTCGATGGAGCCGAAGATCGCCGAGGTCGCCGAGATGGTTCGCGCGTCCGGCCGCGGCGACGACATCGACGTCGAGGTCGACGGTGGGATCGGGCCCGACACGGTCAAAGCCGCAGTCGCGGCGGGCGCCAACGTGCTCGTTGCCGGCAGCGCGCTCTACCGCGATCCCGACGGGTTGCAACATGCTGTGGCCGACCTGCGCAGCCGCGCCAACGCCTAGTTGCCGATGATCGAGCGCGCCGAACCGGTGCTGAATGTCCGCGACGTCGCGGCCTCGACGATGTTCTATGCCCGTCTCGGGTTCGTGGAGCAGTTTGGTGATGATCCGGATTCTCCCAAGTTCGTGATGGTCGGTCGGGACAACGCCGTGCTCGCTCTGCAGTGGCACGACTTCGTCGGGATCGCCGGCGACCGTCCCACTGTGCGATTCCCGGTGGACGATGTCGATGGGTTGTCGGACGAGTTCGGCGAACTGCCCGATCGCACGGCCGTGTCCGACACGTCGTGGGGTACCCGTGAATTCCACGTGCGCGATGCGGACGGCAACGGGCTCCAGTTCTACCGAGACCTGTAGCGGAGGTCGCCGGCCTCAGGAAGACGCCGGCTCCGGATCGGGCTCGTCGACAGTGACGACCTCCTCGACGGCGTGACGCCGATCGCGCGGCACTTCGACGAGCACCGGCCGCGGTGCCACCTCCGGGCGTTCGCGGGCTGCTCGGACCATGGCGAACATCAACAACTTGATCGACGCCAGCAGCACCAGGATGCCGAAGGCGATCGCCATCGGTTCGACAAACGCTTTGGCAACCGACTTCTTGGCGGTCTTCAACGGTGCCAGCACGCCGGTGTCGACGTCGCGACCGTTGGCGAGCAGCGTCCTGACTCCGTCTTCGACCTTCGGACATGTGACGTCGGTGTCGTTGAGCCCGATGACGGCATCGCCGCCGAACAACGGGGCAGGGGTGCGAACTTTGGATCGCAGCACGCCGGTGACCGCATCGGGTATCGCCCCGACGAGGTACTGCTCGCCGGTGTGCAGGAACCGGATGTCGTCGTCGTAGCGCACGTCGACGATCGTGTCGACCGCGTACCCGTCGAGACTGCCGGCGCGGATCTGCTGCACCGCAAATCGTCCCGTCGTCGCATCGGACGCGGCCAGCGTGCCGACGAAAACGGCCACTGGTGGCGCCGGCGCGAAGCAGCCGGTCGGCACGACGACCAGAGGACTGGAGGCGACGATCGGATTGGCGATCGGTGGCGGTGTCTGCAGCTCGGGCAGCGGTTGTCCGTCGGGCCCCGTTGCCACGGTGGTCGACGCCGTGGCGGGGTCCACCGGTGGCACCGTGGTCGGCTCGGTCGGTGGAGCAGCGCTGACTGCGGCTCCCCATGCGGTCGCCAGCACCACTCCGATGAGCGCGGCGCGCACGTGCTTCACGGTGCCACGCTACTGAGCGGGATGTCGCCACACGGGTCAGCCGGTGCAGCTGATTCACCGAAAATGGCCCGATACTTGTGCAATGGGTTTCAACCCGTATCGCAAGTTCGTGGCTCGGCCGGCCGACTACGTATTCGTCGTGGCCGCCGTCGCGGCCGTCGTCGGGCTGTTGCTGTGGGCCCTGTTGGGCTGAGGATGGGCCTGTGGGACGGCGGTTTCGGGACGGTCGAGTTGCGCCGCGTCCAGCCGTACGAGGCGACCAAGACCTACATCTGTCCGGGCTGCCACCGCCCGATCCCGCCGGGTGTCGGCCACTACGTGGCGGTGCCCGAACACGCACCCGACCTGCGTCGCCACTGGCACAAGGCGTGCTGGGACCGGCGGGCTTAGAACGCCGACTCGAAGACCACGATGTGCACGCCGGTGATGGCGGCGACGTCGAAGCGGATCGTGCCGTGCAGCTCGTGGGCCGCCAACCACTCCACCGCCAGTCGACGAAGCCGCCGTTGTTTGGCGGGCCCGACGGCGGTTGCCGGAGCGCCGTAGCGGTCCGATGCCCTGGTCTTGATCTCGCAGAAGACGACCACGGTGTCGCGGGAGGCGACGAGGTCGAGCTCGCCCGTAGGCGACCGCCAATTCCGGTCGACGACGTCGTAGCCGTGCGCGGTGTACCACCGCGCCGCCAGGTCCTCGCCCCATCTGCCTCGGGCCTTGTTGGCCAGCGAGGGTGTTACAGCTCGGTCGAGGGCAGTTCTTCGACGTTGACGTCCTTGAACGTCAGCACCCGCACCTTCGGCACGAACCGGGTCTTCCGGTACATGTCCCATACCCATGCGTCGCTCAACTCCACTTCGATCACCGGCTTGGCGGCGTCTCCGCTGACATTCAGCTTGACGTCGTTGGCCAGATAGAACCGGCGCTCGGTCTCCACGGCGTAGCGGAACATGGACGCGACGTCTTGGTATTCCTGAGCGAGTTGGAGCTCACGCTCGGCCTCGAAGTTCTCGAGATCGTCGGAGCTCAACGCAGGTGTCCGATCACACCGAAGGGACGCGAACGCTCAGGCGTCGCGCTTTTCCCTGATCTTGGCGGCCTTGCCGACCCGATCACGCAGGTAGTACAGCTTGGCCCGGCGGACGTCGCCACGCTTGACGACTTCGAGCTTGGCAACAGTGGGTGTGTGCACCGGAAAGGTGCGCTCGACACCGACGCCGTAGCTGAGCTTGCGCACCGTGTAGGTCTCGGCGACACCGCTGCCCTGACGACGGATGACGTTGCCGTGGAAGACCTGCACGCGCTCCTTGTTGCCCTCGACCACCTTCACGTGGACCTTGACCTCGTCACCACTGGCGAAATCGGGCACGTCACTGCGGATGTACTGGTTGTCGACTAGATCGGTGGACTTCATGGCGCGAACTCTCTGGCTTCAGCTAGGGAACGCTCAAGGATAGGTGACCGGAGGGAACTCTTCCAACAGTCGCCGGTCAAGTTCACCGAGGCCTCCTGCGGCTTCGACCAGGTCGGGGCGGTAGCGCAGGGTGCGGTGCAGCGACTGGGCACGGCGCCATCGATCGATCCTGGCGTGGTCACCGCTGCGCAGCGTGTCGGGCACGGTCCAGCCGCGGAATTCCGCCGGCCGTGTGTAGTGCGGCTCCTCGAGCAGGCCCGATTCACCGAAGCTCTCGGTGACCGGGCTGGCCTCGTTGCCCATTGCGCCCGGCAGCAGGCGCACGACGGCCTCGACGACCAGGCAGGCCGCCACCTCTCCCCCGCTGAGCACGACGTCGCCAACGCTCAACTCGTCGTCGACGAGGTGCTCACGAACGCGGTGATCGACACCCTCGTAGCGACCACAGAGCAGTCCGAACCCGCCGAGCGATGCCAGTTCCGCAGCCATCTTCTGGTCGAAGCGCCGACCGCCCGGGCCGAGCAGGAACAATGGACGCATCGGGTCGGCGGCCTCCACCGAGGCGAAGATCGGCTCGGCCTTCATCACCATGCCCGCGCCGCCGCCGAACGGGGCGTCGTCGACGGTGCGATGCACGTCGGAGGTGTGCTCACGAAGGTCGTGGGTGCGCAGATCGAGCAGGCCGTTGTCTCGTGCCTTACCCAGCAGGCTCTCGGCGCAAAAGGCGTCGACCATCGACGGGAAGATTGTGAACACGTCGATCCGCATCGGTGTGCAAGCCTACGAGGCGATGATCTTCCACATCACCGATGGTGCGACCTGGGAGGCGTCCCAGCAGGCCGGCGAGCACACCGGTTCGACCCGCGGGATCGACCTCGCCGAGGAGGGCTACATCCACTGCAGCACGGCGGCGCAGTGGCCCGGAGTCCTGGAGCGGTTCTACGGCGACGACACCGATCTCGTGCTGCTCCACGTCGACGAGGAACAGCTGACATCACCACTGGTGTACGAGCAGCTGCCGGGTATGCCGGAGGCGTTCCCGCACGTCTACGGCCCGATCAACCTTGCCGCAGTCGTTCACACGGAACGACTGCGGCAATAGGCGGATCAGCGGGCGCCGAGGCGACGGCGGCCGAGCAGCATCGCACCGCCCACCAGCATGCTGCCGAAGGCGACCAGCAGCATGTCCTTGACGTGCGACGCACCCGTGCGGGGCAATTGCACGGTTTGGACGTCGGGCGTCGGCACCGGAGGAAGCGATTCGACGTGGGGCTGCGACACCGGCACCTCGACGAGGGCCGACAGGTCGCAGACCGTTCCGGCGACGACGGGCAAGCAGCTGAGTTCGGGGCCTTCGGTACCGACGCCTACCTCACTGACGACCGTGCCGGACGGATAGACGCCTCGCGCCATGGCCTGGTTGACGATGGCGCTGCCGGCGACCGCCGTGGCGTCGACGTTGACGACCACCGTGATCATTTGGCTGACGGCACCCGGAGCCAGTGCGCCGTCGAAGGTGCACTCGACCAGCTGCGGACGAGTTGATTCCGCAAGCTCGCAGTGTCCGGCGCCTGCATCGACCTGCGCCGAGACGAGGGACACCATTGGTGGCAGGCGGTCGTAGACCACGACCGGGTTCAGGCTGAGCCCGCCGGTGTTGGTGGCCCGCAGCGTGTAGGTGATCTGACCGCCGGGGGCGACCGTCACCGTCGAGGTCTGCTTGTCGAGCTGGATGGCCGCGTAGCCGTTGGTGATGACCACGTTCACCGTCTCACCGAGGTTGCCCGACAGCGTCAGCTGATCCGGGCTGACGATGCTGGTGCTTGCAGTGCCGCTGTTGATCTCTTCCACCTTGTAGCTCTCGCCTGCCGGATCGAGCGTCGAGGGCAGCGTGATGGTCTTCGACTCGTTGGCACCGATGTCGAACGTCATGACCGTCTGGTAGGTGGCACCGACGAGACGTGAGACCCGAACCGTGTAGGTCTCACCTGTGGCAGGGGCTCCGTCCAACTTCTTGGTGAAGTTGACCGTGCGCAGGCACTCGGACTCGCCGGCCGCCGCCTGGGCGACGACCTGGCCGTTGTTCATCAACACCAGCGGCGAGCTGTTCGCCTTGATCGACATCGACTGACCGGCCGGCAGCGTGGCGCTGCCACCATTCCAAGTCACTGCGACATCGGTGGCCTCGGTGTTGCTGACCGTGAACCAGTAACCGATGGTCTCCTGGTCGGCGCTCACCGAATTGCAGACCGCCGTGACCCCGATCGTCGGGTTGCACTTCGACTGCACGACGATGCTGTCCTGCGGGACGCCGTTGATGGCCATCGTGATGGTGTTGGTGCCATCGGCGAGCGGCCCGACGACCACCTGCTGCGACTGGCCGGGGTGCACGACGTAGTCGGTGCCGTTGATCGTGAAGGTCACGTCGAGGTCGTCGCCTTCGTTGTCGATCGTCACCGTGACGGTGTCGTCGAAGTTGGCGCACTGCTGTGCGTAGTTCACCAGCGGGGCCAGGTCGCAGTGCGTGTGGGCAACGAAGGACAGGTCCTGCTGGCCGGCCAAGACCGAGATAGGGGTGTCGCCGTCGAGGAGACCCTCGATCATCGCGTCGACCGTCGAGTCGGGATCGACGGAGTAGTGCGTGCCGTCGACCGTGAAGTCGATCGGCAGTTCGCCGCCGATCGCGCTGAGCGTGATGACGAGGGTGCCGTCGTTGTCCACGCAGTCCGACTGGACGTCGATTTTCGGTGTTCCCGGGTGATCGCACTTGACGTCGATGTCGAAGCTGAGATCCAGGTCGCCGGCCATGACAGCGATGGTGTTGATTCCGTCGGCGAGGCCGTCGACGGGCACGTCGAGCGACTGCTTCGGGCCGACGACGTAGTCCTTACCGTTGACCGTGAACGTCACATCGACGTCGTCGCCGTTGTTGTCGAGTGTCACGACGACCTGGCCGTCGCTGATGCCGCCTTCGGAGTCGACGCACTTCTCGCTGTGGCCGATCGTCGGAGCCTGGTCGCAACCGACGGTGACCTGCCTCGAGAAGTCGGTGTCGCCCAACGTGATGCTGATCATCTGGGTGCCATCGAGGAGACCGGCGACCTGGACCGCAACGCTCGAGTCGGCGGGCACCGAGTGATCGACGCCCTGCACCTTGAAGGTCAACGGGAGTTGCCCGCCGATGTTCTTCAGGGTGACCGTGACCACGCCGTCCTCGTTGGCGCAGTCCTGGGCGATCTCGACGGCCGGCTGGCCGGGACGATCGCAGTCGACCAGTACGGCGAAGCTCTTGTCGACGCCGTTGATGGACAACGGGATCGTGTGGCTGCCGTCGCTCAGGCCGCCGAACGTCACGTCCTTCGTGGCACCGGGAGCCAGCGTGTAGGTGACCCCGTCGAGAACGAACGTCGCATCGACGTCGTCACCGTCGTTCTTCATGCTCACGACGACGCTGCCGTCACCGTCGACACAGGTCTCGGAGTGGCTGAACGTCGGCGCGAGGTCGCAATTGACCGTGAAGCTCTGGGTGAAGTCCTGGCCGTCGGCGGTGATCGTCACCGAGTGCGGTCCGTCGGTGAAGCCGCTGAAGGTGCGCACCGCTGAAGCGCCCGCGGCAACCGCCACGTCCTCGACGGTTCCGTTCTGCGGGTTGGTGACGTGGAAGACCACGCCTTCCGTACCGTCATTGGAGAGTGTGATCTCGACCGAGCCGTCGTTGGAGGCGCAGGTCGCCTTGCTCGACACCTTCGGAAGCGGATGATCGCAGTCGACCGTGAACGTCTGCGAGTAGTACGAGTTGCCCACCTTGACGACGACCGTGTAGTCACCATCGGCGAAGCCACCGAAGGAGCGAGTGGTCGAGGAATCCGCCGCCACCGTCACGTGCTCGACGGTGCCGGTCTGCGGGTTGATCAAGTCGAAGATCACCGACTTGCCACCGGTGTTGGCCAGTGTGATCACGACCTGACCGTCGCCGTTCACGCAGGTGACGTTCTTCGACACGGATGGGATTGCAGAGTCGCAGTCGACGGTGAAGTTCTGGGTGTAGTCGGCCGTTCCGACAAGAATCTTGACAAAGTGTGAACCGTCGGCGAGAGGCCCGAATGAAACGGCCTTCGATGCACCGTGGGCGACTGTGTAACTCGTCGGATTTGGCAGACTCGCGGTCTGGTCGACTTGGTACACCTTGAATATGACGTCGCCGGCGAATGCGCCAGCCGTGTTGCTCAACGTGAGGACCGCGGTGCCGTCACCGTGGCCGGCCGACGTGTTGGCGCACGACACTGACTTGCTGACTCCGGGCTGTCCGGCGCAGTTGGAGGGCTTGTAGATCGTGATCGAACTGCCGACCGGCGATACGGTTCCGTTGCCCCATGTCGCGTACGGAGTCGACGTCACCGTGATGCTGTTGGCACCCGATGTCCACTGAAAAGTGCCCGAGAACTGGTAGTTGTTGGCGTCGTTGAACTCGCCTTTCGCAATCTGCTGCTGGGCTCCGCCGTCGATCGCCTTGAAGACGCGGATGTCGGGATTGGTGCCGGCAGGCCCGGTCGCCCACGATGTCGCCTTCCACGACACGGTGCCGTCACAGGCCACCGAAGCGTCGATGTTGGAGTGATGCGCGCTGACGATCCCGCGTCAGCGCTACGCAGTTTTAGAGGTCACAAATGACGCTCGTCAAGATCTGCGGGATCACGAATCTTGACGATGCACTTGCCGCAGTCCGGGCTGGCGCGGATTCGCTCGGTTTCAATTTCTACAACCTGAGCCCGCGCTACATCACGCCTCAAAACGCACGTGAGATCATCGAACAGCTTCCG
>Ga0207648_10000789_pt1 | contig 35679 bp, 31 predicted proteins | sample KBSMisM32_FD_184310 | JGI IMG/M metagenome (GOLD analysis project Ga0207648, IMG submission 184310) | Miscanthus rhizosphere microbial communities from Kellogg Biological Station, Michigan, USA - KBS Miscanthus M3-2 (SPAdes) (version 2) | ecosystem: Host-associated > Plants > Roots >... | reverse complement strand
GGCCGGCGTCTTCCTGCGCCTTGATCCACATCAGCGTGGCGTCGAGCTTGGCCTGCTGCAGCGCTGCGCCCTCGTGCGCCCAGCGCGGCCACAGCTTGTGCGTCTCGGCGAGCCAGCCGGGCTTGGGCAGGCTGCCAGCGATCGCGGTGCGAAACATGTCGGTCTCCTTGATGCGAAGGGTTCGATGAGCGCGCAAGCGCTACCAGGTGTCGACGTACGCGCGCCGCGGCGGCAGCGCGTCGCGACGTGCCGTGGCCAGCACGCGCAGCAGCCACTCGCGGGTCTGCGCGGGGTCGATCACGTCGTCGATCTCGAGGTGGCTCGCCACGTTGAGCGCGCGACCGCGTTCGCGCATGCCCGACAGCAGGCGCTCGAACAGCGCGTCGCGCTCGGCGCCCTGCACCGCCGCGAGCTCCTTGCGAAAGCCCAGCCGCACCGCGCCGTCGAGCCCCATCGGCCCGAACTCGGCCTGCGGCCATGCCGCGGTGGCCAGCGGGGCGTGGAAGTGCCCGCCGGTGAACGCCATCGCACCGAGCCCGAAGCCGCGCCGCAGCACCACCGACACCACCGGCACGCGCAGCGCCGCAGCGGTGACGAACACGCGCCCGGCGTGGCGCAGCATGCCCTGCGCTTCGGAGGCGGGCCCCACCATGAAGCCGGGCGTGTCGACCAGCGTGATCAGCGGGTGACCGGCGGCGTCGGCCAGCTGCATGAAGCGCGCGAGCTTGTCGCAGCCGGCGACATCGAGCGCGCCCGCGAGATGCCGTGGATTGGTCGCGGCGATCGCCACCGGATGACCGCCCAGCCGCGCCAGCACGGTGACCACACCGAGCCCATAGGCGGCACGCAGCTCGATCGCGCTGCCGCGATCGGCGACGGTCTCGATGATCGTGCGCGGGTCGAACACTGCGTTGCGGCCGAGCGGAATCGCATCGCGCAGCGTCGATTGATCGGCCGCACCGGCGTCGGGCCAGGCGCCCTGATGCCAGGCCAGGATGCGGCGCGCCGCGTCCGTGGCCTGCGCCTCGTCGTCGACCAACAGGTCGATGCCACCGGCCTTGGCCAGCATGGGCGCCGGCCCGACGTCGTCGGGCGCCACCACGCCGAGGCCGCCGCCCTCGATCATCGCCGGGCCGCCCATGCCGATGCTCGCCGAGCGCGTCGAGATCACGTAGTCGCAGCTGCCGAGCAGCGCTGCATTGCCGGCGAAGCAATACCCCTCGACGATACCCAGCGTCGGCACCCGCCCCGACAGCGCGGCCAGCGCACGAAAGGTGGTGCAGTGCAGGCCCGACACCGAGGTCGAGTCGACGTCACCGGGCCGGCCGCCCCCGCCCTCGGCGAACAGCACGAACGGCAACTGCTGTTCGGCGGCGATCTCGAGCAGCCGGTCGGACTTGCGGTGGTTGTTCTGCCCCTGCGTGCCGGCCAGCACCGAGTAGTCGTACGCCATCGCAGCGCAGCGCGCGCGTTGGTCGCCGACCTGCGCCACGTGCACGAGGCCGGTGCCAGTGATCAGGCCATCGCTCGGCGTGTTCTTCTGCAGATCGTCGAGGCTGCGCCGACTGCGTTGCGCTGCCACCGCGAACGCGCCGTACTCGACGAAGCTGCCGGCGTCGAACAGCGCCGCGATGTTCTCGCGTGCGGTGCGCCGGCCTTGCGCACGCCGCGCCGCCAGCATCTCGGGGCGCGCGGCATCGTCGAGCAGAGCGCGGCGTGCGCGCAGCTCGTCGAGGTCTGGGCGCGCCGCCGCGCGCGCCAGCGCGGGGCCGCCGCGCGCGGCGGGCTCGGCCATCGGCGTGAGGTCGAGCAACAGATCGCCTTCGTTGACCGCGTCGCCACGCTGCACGTGCACTGCGCGCACCACGCCATCGGCCTGCGCCTCGACCGTGAACTCCATCTTCATGGACTCCAGCCGCAGCAGCACCGCCCCGCGGCGCACGCTGCTGCCGACCTCGGCTTCTACGGCGGTGACGGCGCCTTGCACGCTGGCGCGGTGGTTGACGATGGCGGACATGCGACGAGCCGGAGCGGGCGGCGGCAGGTTGCGAACCGCTCGCATTGTGCGCGGTTTGTCGCGCCGCCCGGCGCGGCGCCGTGCGCCGCAGCGCGGGTTCACCCCGGGCGGCGCGCTAGACTGGCTGCGCCGGGGTCTCGGAGGCATCCCGGCCCCCGCCCGCATGAGCGACGACTACCACGTTCCCGACGCCGTGACCGCACCGGTGCTCGCGCTCGATGCCGACGGCGTCGTGCGAGGCGCCAATGCGGCGTTCGTCAGCGCCAGCGCCGGCGCGCTCGACAAGGTGGTGGGTCGGCCGTTCAGCGAGCTGTGCGACGCACGTGCGCCGGGTGCGCAGAACGCGCTGCGCGCACTGGGCGATGCCTTGCGCAGCCGTGCGCCGCTGGACGGCGTTGCGTTGGTGATGCGCGATGGCAATGGCGCGCCGTGGCCGGTGTCGCTGTCGGCGCGCGCCGCCGGGCGCGCCATCTGGTTGACCTTGCTCGATCGCCGCGCAGCGCTGCACACCGAACGCTTGGAAGAGCTGCTGAGCATGGCGCAGCAGTTCGGGCGGCTCGGTGTGTTCGAACGCGATCCGCGCACGCTCGCCGGCCAGTGGGACCGGCACATGCACCGCTTCTGGGGGCTGTCGGTCGTGGACCGCGCACCCGACTTCCACGAGGCGCAGAACTACGTGGTGCCGGAAGACCGTGCCGGCATGGGCCAGAAGTTCCTCGACTCGACCAAGACTGCCGGCAACTATTCGCATCACTTCCGCGTGCGCGGCGCCGATGGCGTGCTGCGCCGACTGCACTCGCAGTGGACCGTGCGCAACGGCCCCGACGGCGTGCCCGATCGCGTGCTCGGCGTGATCGTGGACGACACCGAAATCTGGCGACTCGCGCAAAGCGTGCACGAAGCCAATGCACAGCTCGAGCTGGCGCTGCAGCTGAGCGGCATCGCGGTGTGGCGCCACGACCTCGCGACCAACCGCCTGTACTACGACGATCAGGCCTGGCGGTTGCTCGGCATGAAGCCGCGCCCCGAGGGTCTGAGTCTGGAAGAGGTGCGCGCGCTGATCCACCCCGACGACCTGCCGGCGGTGCAGCAGGCGATGCAGCGTGCCGCCACCGCCATCGGCCCCACCGACATGGAGGCGCGCTACCGCACCGCCGACGGGCGCTGGCTCGACGTGCTGACGCGACGCGTCACGCAGCGCGACGCCGATGGCAAGCCCATCGCCTTCATCGGCGTGGCGATGGACGTCAGCGACCGGCTCGGCGAGCAGCGCCGCCTGCTCGATCTGACGCGGCGGCTGGAGCTGGCCGCGTCGGCGGCCGGCGTGGGCATCTGGTCGTACGACGTCGAGTCCGACGCCGCGGTGTGGAACGCGCAGATGTACACGATGCACGGGCTCGACCCGAGCCTGCCGGCACCCAACCGTGCCACCTGGCTGGCGCGCTTCGTCGCCCCCGAGTTCCACCACCTGATGGAGCGGCGCCCGCAGCGCCTGCCCGGCGATGCCGAGGAGCGCGTCGCGCAGTCGGAGATCCAGATCGTGCGCACCGACGGCACGCGGCGCGACGTCTCGCTGCGCGTGCGCGTGCTCAAGAGCGACGCCAGCGTGCACATGATCGGCACCATGATCGACATCACCGAGCAGCGCGCCGCGCGCCAGGCGCTGCGTGACGCCAACGAGCGGGCCGCGCTGGCCGCCCGCGCGGTGGGCGTGGGCACCTGGGAGATGGACGAGCGCATCGGGCGTTCGGTATGGGACGAGCAGATGTGGCGGCTGCGCGGACTCGAGCCGCGAGCGCGCCCGCTGACCGAAGCGGAGCTGTACGCGCTGGTGCACCCCGATGATTTGCCTGCGGTCCGCCACGAGTACGAGCTGGCGGGGCGCGAGAAGCGGCCGGCGAGCGGGCAATTCCGCGTGCGCTGGCCCGACGGCAGTTGGCACTGGTTGGCCACGCGCTCGATTCCGATCTTCGACGCCGAAGGCCAGGAAGTGCGCCGCATCGGCGTGAACTGGGACGTGACGCAGGCGCGGCAGGCCGAGCAGGCGCTGCAGGAACGCATGCTCGCGCAGCGCGAGAGCCGCGCCAAATCGCAGTTCCTCGCGCGCATGAGCCACGAGCTGCGCACGCCGCTGCACGCGGTGATCGGCTTCGCGCAGCTGCTGCTCACCGATTCGTCGCTGTCACTGCGCGGCGAGCCGCGCGAGCAGCTGCAGCACATCCAGGCCGCCGGCGAGCACCTGCTCGCGCTGGTCAACGACGTGCTCGATCTGTCGAGCCTGGACACCGGCGAGATCAAGCTCGATCCGCAGCGGGTGCACTTGCGAACCTTGCACGACGCCGCTGCACCGATGGTGTCGGCCCTGGCCGCGCAGCACGGCGTGCAGCTCGACAGTGGCGATCTGGATCACACCGTGTGGGCCGATCCGACGCGGCTGCGCCAGGTGTTGCTGAACCTGCTGACCAACGCGATCAAGTACAACCGGCGCGGCGGTTCGGTGCTCGTGGAGGCGCAACGCATCGGCCCGCAGGTGGTGCTGCGCGTGCGCGACACCGGCCGCGGCATGGTGAGCGACCAGCTGGCGCACGTGTTCGAGCCGTTCAACCGGCTCGGCCTCGAGAGCAAGGGCATCGAAGGCACCGGCATCGGGCTGGCCATCGTCAAGGCCAACGTCGAGTGCATGGGCGGCAGCGTGCAGGTGCAGAGCACGCCCGAGGTCGGCAGCGTGTTCGAGGTGCGACTGCCGTGCCCGCAGCAGCTGACGCACGCCGTCCAGCCGACGCGCGTCACGCCGGCGCAGATGAACCACGCGGCCCAGCAGGTGCGCAGCGGACGCCTGCTGTACATCGAGGACAACCCGGTCAATGCGCTGATCGTGCGCGAGCTGGTCGCGCAGCGCGGCAACCTGACGCTCGACGAGGCCGACGATGGCGCCAGCGGAATCGACCGCGCGCGCAGCGCCAAGCCCGACCTGATCCTGCTCGACATGCAGCTGCCCGACATCGACGGCCTCGAAGTGCTGCGCCGACTGCGCGCCGACCCGATGACCGCGTCGATCCCATGCATCGCGCTGTCGGCCAACGCGATGCCCGAGGACATCCAGGTGGCGCTCGGCGCCGGTTTCGCCGACTACTGGACCAAGCCGCTGGACTTCCGCGTCTTCCTCGGGGCATTGGACACACTGTTCGGCAAACGTTGAAGGGCGTCAGCGGTCCGCTGGCAGAGAGAACCGACGGCATCGACCTGCTGCTGCGACGCTCCAGCGTCGCATGCCCAGGCGAACACCGCAGGATCCGGCTCTGCCGGTCCGCGGGTGTCGCACCCTTTCAGGGAGGCGGCCGCTAGACCGCATCGGGGGTGGTCAATCCCCGCTCGCGCAGCATCGGCTCGATGCTCGCCGCGCGCCCGCGGAAGGCTTCGTAGGCTGCGCCGGGTTCGACGCTGTTGCCGCTGGCGTAGATCCAGCGCCGCAGGCGCTGCGCCACGTCGGCATCGAATGGGTCGCCCGCTTCGACGAAGGCATCGTAGGCGTCGGCATCCAGCACCTCGGCCCAGAGGTAAACGTAGTAGCCCGCCGCGTAGCTCGAGCCTGAAAACAGGTGCTGGAAGTGCGGCAGCCGGTGGTTGAGCCCCGCCACCGCCGGGGCGCGACGTTCGGCGAGCACGCGCTGCTCGAAGGCGACGATGTCGTCGATCGGCTCGCTCGCCGCATGCGCCGCCATGTCGACCAGCGCGCTGGCGGTGTAGCGCACCGACTCGTAGGCCTGGCCGAAGCGGCGCGCCGCACGCACCCGCTCGATCAGCACGTCGGGGATCGGCTCGCCGGTCTTGCAGTGGCGCGCATGGCGCTTGAGCACCGCGGGTTCGTCGATCCAGTGCTCGAACAGCTGCGACGGCAGCTCGACGAAATCGCGCAGCACCTGGGTGCCCGACAGGCGCTCGTACCGCACGTCGGACAGCAGGCCGTGCAGCCCGTGGCCGAACTCGTGGAACAGGGTGCGCACATCGTCGAGCGACAGCAGCGTGGGCCCCTGCCCGTCGCCGCGCGCGAAATTGTTGTTGTTCAACACCACCGGACGCGACTCGAAGCCGTTGCGATGCTGCCAGTGCAACGCGCTCATCCACGCGCCGCTGCGCTTGCCGGCGCGCGCGAAGTTGTCCTGCAGAAACAAGCCGATCACGCGCCCGCCGGCGTCGCCGACCTCGTAGACGTTCACGTCCGGGTGATAGGCGGTCACGTCGTCGCGCGGCGCGAAGCGCAGTCCGAACAGTCGCTGCGCACAGTCGAACGCCGCCTGCACCATGCTCGGCAGCGCGAAGTAGGCCTTCAGCTCGGCATCGTCGAGCGCGAAATGTTCGCGCCGCACCTGCTCGGCCCAGAAGCGCCAGTCCCACGGCTGGAGCGCACCGTCGCGCACGTCGTGCGCACGCCGTGCGGCCTCGAGCATCTGCTGTTCGCGCGCCAGCGCCGGCAACGCCTTGTCCCACACCCGATCGAGCAGCGCCCACACCGGGGCCTGCGCGCGCGCCATCGTGTCGGCCAGCGCGTAGTCTGCATAACTCGCATGACCGTGCAGCGCTGCCTGCTCGCGCCGCAGCGCCAGGATCTCGCGCGCCACCGGCCGGTTGTCGTGCGCACCGGCGTGCTCACCGCGCGTCACCCAGGCGCGCCATGCCTGCTCGCGCAGGTCGCGGCGCTGCGAGAAGGTGAGGAACGGCACGATCAGTGAGCGCGCCAGCGTGATCGCGTGGCCACCGGCCAGCCCGCGTTCGATGGCCGCCTGGTGCGCGGCTGCGCGCAGGAAACCGGGCAACCCGGCGAGATCGGCATCGCTGCGCAGCTCGAGCGCATACGCGGCCTCGTCGTGCAGCACGTTCTGCGCGAAGGTGGTGGTCAGTTCGGCCAGGCGCTGCATCACCTGCGCATAGCGCGAGCGCGCGCCGCCCTGCAGCCGCGCCCCGGCGCGCACGAAGTCGAGGTGCACGCGCTCGAGCAGGCGCAGCTGGTCGGCACTGAGGCCCAATCGATCGCGCTGCCGGTGCAGCGCATCGATGCGCGCGAACAACGCGGCATCCATGTACACCGCGCTCCAGTGCGCGGCCAGCGGCGCGGCCATCTCACGCTGCACGCCCTGCAGCGCATCGCTGGTGGCCGACGCGGCCAGGTTGTGGAACAGCGCCTCGATGCGCGACAGCAAGCGCCCGGTCGCGTCGAACGCCGCCAGCGTGTTGTCGAAGGTCGGTGCCGCGGTCTGCGTGGCGAGGCGCCGCAGCTCGTCGAGGTGCTCGCGCATGCCGCGTTCGAACGCGGGCCGGAAGTGCTCGGGCCGCACCAGGTCGAACGGCGGCAGGCCGAACGGCGCATCCCACGGCGCCAGCAACGGATTGATCGGAGCGTCCATGGCTCAGGCCACCAGGGCCTTTCGGGTCACGCTGCGATGATGCCATTGCGGCATCGGCCGCAAGTGCGAGTATCCCCGCTTGAAATGGGGGCGCGCTGCTCCGCCACACTGCCGCACCCGCAACGCCCATGCTTCGACGCGACGCCTTGGCCTCACCGACCCCCGACGCTTCGCGCTTTTGCTACGCTCGCACGGCACGCAAGGCACTCGCGCTGCTGTCGCTGGGGTGGTGGTCGATGCTGGCCGCGCTGCACCCGCAGGCCATGGCCGACGTCATCACCGACAGCGATCCCTACCTCTGGCTCGAAGACGTTCAGGGCGAACGCGCGCTGACGTGGGTGCGCGAGCGCAACGCGCAATCGCGCGAGGCGCTCGAGGCGTGGCCGTCGTTCGGCAGCACGCGCACGCGCATCCGCGAGGTGCTCGACTCGCGCGAGCGCATTCCCAGCGTCGTGCGGCGCGGTGCCTGGCTCTACAACTTCTGGCAGGACGCCGACCATGCGCGTGGGCTGTGGCGGCGCACGTCGATGGCCGAGTACCGCAAGACGCAGCCGGCGTGGGACGTGCTGCTCGACCTGGACGCGCTGGGCCGCGACGAGCACGAAAACTGGGTGTGGGCCGGCGCCGCCTGCCTGCGTCCGGACGACACGCGCTGCCTGCTGAAGCTGTCGCGCGGCGGCGCCGATGCCACCGTCGTGCGCGAGTACGACATCGCGGCGCGGCGCTTCGTCGACGGCGGCTTCACGTTGCCCGAGGCCAAGACCGACATCGATTGGCTCGATGCCAACAGCGTGCTGGTGGCCTCCGACTTCGGAGACGGCTCACTCACCGAGTCGGGCTATCCGCGCGTGGTCAAGCGTTGGCGGCGCGGCCAGCCGCTGGCGCAGGCGAGCACCGTGTTCGAGGCGCAGACCAAGGACGTCGCGGCCGGCTTCGCGATCGATCTCACACCCGGCTTCGAGCGCGTCGTGCTGAGCCGGCAGATCGACTTCTACAACGCACAGCTGGCGCTGCTGCAAGGCGACCGGTTGCTGCCGCTCGACAAGCCGAGCGACGCCCAGCTGACGTTCTGGCGCGACCATGTGCTGATCGAGCTGCGCAGCGACTGGCCGGTGAACGCGGTGGTGTACCGCCGCGGCTCGCTGCTGCTGGCGCCGGCGGCGGGCTACCTGGCCGGCCGGCGCGAATTCGTGCGCCTGTTCGAGCCGACCGCGACGCGCTCGCTGGCCAGTTTCACCACCACGCGCTCGAGCGTTGTGCTCGACATCCTCGACAACGTGGCCGGTCGCGTGCAGGAGTGGCGCGCGAAGGACGGCCGCTGGGTGAGCCGCGATGTCGACGCGCCGCACCCGGGCACGATCGGTGTGGCCGCGCTGCACGACCCGATGGTCGCGCGCGACGAGTTCGCCGAAGCCTACTGGCTGCACTACAGCGACTTCCTGACGCCCGACTCGCTGATGCTGGCCCGCACCGGCAGCAACTCGCGCGAAGTGGTGAAATCGCGCCCGCGCTTTTTCGACAGCACGGGCATGCGGGTGGAACAGCTCGCCGCGACATCCAAGGACGGCACGCGCGTGCCGTACTTCGTCGTCTGGCCGCGCGGCGCCAAGGCCGACGGCGGCAACCCCACCGTGCTGTACGGCTACGGCGGCTTCGAGGTCTCTCAGCAGCCGTGGTACTCCGGCGCGTTCGGCAATGCGTGGTTCGACGCCGGCGGCGTGCTGGTGGTGGCCAACATCCGCGGTGGCGGCGAATTCGGGCCGGCCTGGCACCAGGCCGCGGTGCTTCAGCACAAGCAGCGCAGCTACGATGACTTCATCGCGGTGGCCGAAGACCTGGTCCGGCGGCAGATCACCGACGCACGCCACCTCGGCATCGAAGGCGGCAGCAACGGCGGCCTACTGGTCGGCGCGGTGATGCTGCAGCGACCCGAGCTGTTCAATGCGGTGGTGTGCCAGGTGCCGCTGCTCGACATGAGGCGCTACCACAGGCTGCTGGCCGGCGCGTCGTGGATGGCCGAGTACGGCGATCCCGATCGGCCCGAGCAGTGGGCCTGGATCGCACGCTACAGCCCGTACCAGAACGTGCGCCAGGACCAGAAGCTGCCACGTGTGCTGTTCATCACCAGCACGCGCGACGATCGGGTGCATCCCGGCCACGCGCGCAAGATGGCTGCGCGCATGCTCGAGCAGGGCCACGATCTGCTGTACTACGAGAACATCGAAGGCGGCCACGGCGCGGCGGCCGACAACGCGCAGCGCGCCGACATGCTGGCGCTGGAGTTCAGCTTCCTGTGGCAGCAATTGAAGCGGTGAGCGCATGACGCGCGAGACCGGCGCAGTCGTGCACAACGAAGCCGCTGCGCGCTTCGAGCTGCGCGTGCATGGCTTGCTGTGCATCGCGCAGTACCACCTGATCGACGGCGTGATGTGGCTCACGCACACCGAGACGCCGCCGTCGTTGCAGGGCCGCGGGCTGGCGGCGCGAGTGGTGCGCGCCGCGCTGGACCACGCGCGCGCACATCGACTGCAGGTGCGCCCGGCCTGCAGCTACGTGCGCACCTATCTGCGGCGTCACCCCGAGCTGCAAGACCTGGTGGCGCAGCCGTGATCGACGCCGCGGCGCAGGCCGTGCTCGAGTTCTGGTTCGGCGCGGCCGACGACCCGCTGCATCACACGCCGCGCGAGCAGTGGTTCCGGAAGGACGACGCATTCGACGCACAGATCCGCGAGCGCTTCGGCGCCTTGATCGAAGGCGCGCTGACAGGCTCCTGTGCCCACTGGGCCGACACGCCGGGCGGCGCGCTGGCGCAGATCGTGCTGCTCGACCAGTTCACCCGCAACGCCTTTCGCGGCAGCGCGCGCGCGTTCGCGGGCGACGCGCGCGCGCTGGCCGCGGCCCAGGCGCTGGTCGCCAGCGGGCAGGACCGCACGCTGCCGGGCGTGCAGCGGCAGTTCGCCTACCTGCCCTTCGAGCACGCCGAAGACCTGGCGATGCAGCGCGAGGCGTTGCGGCTGTTTGGGCAGCTCGAGCGCGACGAGCCGGCGCTCGCGGGCTTGCTGCAGTGGGCACAGCGCCATCACGACATCGTGCAGCGCTTCGGACGCTTTCCGCACCGCAATGCCGCGCTCAGCCGCCCGAGCACGCTCGAGGAGATGACGTTCCTGGAGCAGCCAGGCTCGGGCTTCTAGCGGCGCTACGCCTTGGCCGCGCTGCTCTCCTGCTCCTGCAGCAGGCGCCACATCACTTTGCCCGAACCCGACTTGGGCAGCGCATCGACGAACTGCACGCGCTTGGGCACCTTGTACGCCGCCATGTGCTCGCGCGACCACGCGATGATGTCGTCGGCCGTGGTCTTGCCCTTGGCCTCGGCGCGCAGCACGACCACCGCCTTCACCGTCTCGCCGCGATAGGCATCCTTGGCCGCGATGATGCATGCCTCCTGCACCGCGGGGTTGCGGTACAGCAGCGCCTCCACCTCGGCCGGCCACACCTTGAAGCCGCTGGCGTTGATCATCCGCTTCAGGCGATCGGTGATGAAGAAGTAGCCTTCCTCGTCCATGCGCCCGAGGTCACCGGTGCGGAAGAACGACTTGCCATCGATCTCGATGAACGCCGCTCTTGTCGCCTCGGGGTGGCCCCAGTAGCCCTTGAAGATCATCGGACCTTCGCTGACGATCTCGCCCACCTCGCCCACCGGCATCGGCTGCAAGGTGTCGGGGTCGACCACGCGCGAGTCGACGCCGAAGATCGGGATGCCCAGGCACTGCAGCTTGGCGCGTTCGGGCAGGTTGGAGTGTGTCGGCGCCGCGGTCTCGGTGAGGCCATAGCCTTCGGCGAACGTGATGCCGAGCTCGCGCTTGAGCCGCTCGGCCACCGCCTGCGGCATCGCCGCGCCGCCGCCCGACAGGTAGCGCAGGCTGCTGAAGTCGAACTGCGCGACGTTCGGGCTCGCGAACAGGTCGATGATCATGGTCGGGATGCAGGTCCAGTGCGACACGCGATGGCGCGCGATCAGCCGCGCCGCGAGCTCGCGGTCCCAGCGCGGCATCAGCACCACGGTGGCGCCGCTGGCGAGCGGACCGAGCGCCGAGTAGATGAAACCGGTGATGTGGAACATCGGCACCACGCCCAGTCCCACCGTCTCGGGCCCGCCATGGCCCCATTGCCCGGCGCCGACGACGTTGTGCATCAGCGTGCGATGCGTGTGGATGCAGCCCTTGGGCAGCCCGGTGGTCCCCGAGGTGTACGGCAGCACCGCGACGTCGTCGGGTCCGCTCTGGTGCGCGCGCGGCGTGTGGCCGGCGGCCAGCGCATCGCGCCACGGCGTGCAGCGCGGCGGCAACTCGGGGCTGGCGCGTAGCCACTGCAGAATCGGCGCGTTGGGTTCCTCGGCCGGATCGAGCACCTCGGGCATCGCGTCGGTGAAGTGCGTGACCAGCAGCTCGCGCAGACGCTGCGACGCCGGCACCTGCGCGTCGGCCTGCGCGACGATGCTCGCGAGGTCGGCGGTGGTGATCGCCACGCGCGCGCCAGAGTCGGTGATGTAGTGGCCGAATTCGTCGGCCTTGTTCATCGGGTTGACCGGCACCACCACCGCATCGGCGCGCAGGATCGCCTGCACCGCAATCGCGAACTGCGGGCAGTTCTGCATGAACACGATCACGCGGTCGCCGCGCGCCACACCCTTGGCCTGCAGCCAGCCGGCGAGCGCCAGCGCCTGCTCGTGCAGCTCGCCGTACGTGAGGGGACGGCCAAGGAAGATGTAGGCCGGTTTGCGCGGGTAGCGCCGGGCCGACACCTCCGTGTTGAACCACAGCGAGGTGTCGGGCAGCACCAGCTCGCGCGGCAGACGCGTCGGCCAGATGGCGTGGTGGTGTTGGCTCAGGTTGATCGACATCGGCACACCGTGCGCGTTCGCATGGGCGTCCATGGTGGCCGATGTGCGGCCGAGCCGCATCGTGTGGAACCCGTGCTGTCGCGCGCGCGACCGCTAGTTGCTGTCGTGGATGCTGCGCGCGCGCGCCTCGATGTCGCGCACCTTCTGACATTCGCGGTGCGCGCTGTACTCGGGCTTCTCGCACTCACGCACCAGGCAGCGGTGCATCGCGATCAGATGGCGGCCGCCACAGTGTTCGCGCGGATTGTGCGTGGCGGTGGCCACGCTCACCGGCGCCGGCGTGTTGGCGTCCGCCACCGGCGCCGCGGGCGGCGGCGTCGCGGCGGCGGGCTCGACGTTGGCCGGTGTGGCGTTCGCTGCGGCGCTGCTGTCGCCGCTGCTGCGCGCTGGCGCGGCTTTGGGCTTGGCTGCCGCCGCGCTGGTCTGGCTGCGCGGCGCCGGCGCATCGGCGCGCGTCGTGGTCGCAGCGCGCGTGCGCGCCGGCGCGGGTGGCGCGCCCGCGCGGGTCTCGCGCTTCGGCGCCTCCGCGCCGGGCTCGGCGTCGGGGTCCGGCAGATCAGTCGCGGTCGCGCTGCGCGTCGGCGTCACCGGCATTGCTGCCGCCACGGCCGGCGCGGCCGTGGCGTGGGCCGGGGCGCGCATCGTCCACCACAGGCCGGCTGCGCTGATCAGCACCATCGCCGCCGCGGCAGCCCAGATCGGGCGCGCCCGCGCGCGGCGTTCGGCCTGCGCGCGCGGCACCGGCAGTTCGCTCGGGCCGAACGCCGAAGCACCCGGCTCGCCATCGTGCGTCTGCACCACCGTGGTCTGCCACGAATTGGCGCTGGCCTGGCGCGCGCGCTGCGGCACCGGCAGCTGCCCGGCCAGCGCGGCGCGCAGCTCGGCGACGCTCTGCGGTCTGTCCTGCGGGCGCGGCGCGAGCATCCAGTCGCACACCTGCAGCAGCAGGTCGGGCACGCCGCCCTGTCCGGAGCCGGCCAGCCGCGGCTGCTCGTCGCTGATGGCGCGCGCGGTGGCTGGCATCGGTGCCTTGCCGGTGATCGTGAAGTGCAGCGTCGCGCCGAGCGCATAGAAGTCGGTCCACGGGCCCTGTCGCATGCCCACCGATTCGGCGTACTGCTCGAGCGGCGCATAGCTCGGCTTCAGGATCGCGGTCAACGTCTGGTTGCGGTCGCTGATCACGCGGCGCGCGGCGCCGAAGTCGAGCAGCACCGGCGGGCCGTCGTCGGCCACCAGCACGTTGTCGGGGGCGATGTCGCGGTGGTACACGCCCTCGCGGTGCAGCACATCGAGCGCGCCGAGCAGATGCTCGAGCAGCCGCGTCAGCCACGCACCGTCGGGACAGGCGTCGGACTCCTGGCGCAGACGGCGCAGCGTGACCCCACGGTACAGCGGCATCACCATGTACGCGGTGCCGTGGTCCTCCCAGAAGCGGTGCACCTTGACCAGCGACGGGTGGTCGAAGCGCGCCAGCAGCTTGGCTTCGTTGACGAACGAGCTCAAGCCGAGCGCAAAAGTCTCGGCATGTGCAGCCGACAGCAGCGACACCTGCTGCTTGCCGCTGCGCCCGGCCAGCGAGCTCGGCATGTATTCCTTGATCGCCACCTCGCGCTCCAGCGAGTGGTCGAACGCGCGATACACGATGCCGAACCCGCCGACACCGATCACATCGCGCATCTCGAACTCGTGCAGTCGATGCCCGAGCGGCAGCGCATTGGCCGCGTCGGCGCGGGCGCCCTGCGCGGACAGCAAGGTCGGTGTGCTGTGTGGCATCACCGATCCAGCTTAGTCGAGCGCTCCCCGGGCGCGGCGCTGATGCAAGTGTCTGTTCGTGACCGGCTTCTCGCTCGTTTGCAGCGCCATGGCCCCATCGAGGGCGCCCTCGGCGACAGGCCTAAAATCCGCACGTTTTGAGCCCAAATCCCCCGCCCTTGCTGCCTCCACCGTTCGTCCGCGCAGCCGGGCTGCCTGGACCCCGCACCGCCACCGGCGGCGCCTGGCCACGGCGGGTCGGCGCCGCATGAGCGCCGCCGCATCGCAGGCGCGCCGCCGCGCGCTGGTTTGCCTTGTCGGCGCGGCGCTGCCGTGGCGCGCGCGCGCACAGGCATTGCAGGCGCCCGCTGGCACGGTGGTGCTGAGCATCGGCGGGCGCATTCAGCGCGCCAACCAGGGCGAGCGCGCGGCACTCGACATGCCGATGCTGGAGGCCCTGGCACAGCGCAGCTTCACCACCAAGACCCCGTGGTTCAAGGAGCCGCGCAAGTTCACCGGGCCGTTGCTGCGCGATGTGCTGAACCTGGTCGGCGCGCAAGGCGCGATGCTGCGCATCGCCGCCCTCAACGACTACCGCATCGACGTGCCGGTCGACGACACGCGGCGCTTCGACGTCGTGCTCGCGCGCATGATCGACGACAAGGCGATCACGGTGCGCGAGAAGGGGCCGCTGTTCATGATCTACCCGTTCGACAGCGACGCGACCCTGCGCAACCCGCTGTACTACAGCCGTTCGGTATGGCAACTGAAGTCGATCGACGTGTTGTAGCGTCGGCGCGCTCGCCGCTGTCGGGCTGGTTCATCGCCAGCGGCGTCGTGCTGATCGTGTCGCTGCTGGCCGCGTTCTTCGTGCAGGCGCGCCAGCAGGCGCTGCTGCAGCAGGCGGTGCAGGGCCAGGACGACTACCTGGTGCTGAACCTGTTCCAGTTCGAGACCGAGTACCTGCGGCTGCGCGAGCGTTGGCGGCAGGCCGCAGCCGACCCCACGACGGCGCGCGAGCAGCTGCAGCTGCGCTACGACATCTTCATCAGCCGCATCGGGCTGCTGCAGACCGAGCGCGCGCAACGCGTGCTGTCCGACAGCCCGGAGTACGGCAGCGCACAGCGCGCGATCCGCGACTTCGTCGACCGCAGTGACCTGTACCTCGGTCAGTCGGCGCAGGCGCCGTTCAGCAGCGCATCGCTGAAGGCGCTGCTGGCCGACCTCGAGGCGCTCGACGCCCCGGTCCACCAGATGCTGCTGGCCGGCGCGCACCGAGTGGCGCTGCAGGTGGCCTCGCGCAGCGACACGATCGCGCAGCACAACCGCGTCGGGCTCGCGCTGACGGTGTTCCTGTCGGCGATGGTCGGCCTGTTCGGCTACCTCGCGCTGCGTCGCATGCGCCAGCTCGACGACAGCCGGCGCGCGCTCGAGGCGATGGCCAATCATCTGAACGATGCGCGCGAGCAGGCGCTGCGCGCCAGCCAGGCCAAGAGCGAGTTCCTCACCAACATGAGCCACGCGATCCGCACGCCGTTCCACGGCATGCTGGGCATGCTCGCGCTGTTGCGCGAGTCGCGGCTCGACGCGCGTCAGCAAGAACTGCTGCGCACCGCGGTCGACTCGGCCGATCACCTGCTCGGACTGCTCAACGACATCGTCGATCTGTCCAAGCTCGAAGCCGGCACGCTGACCCTGGATGAGCGAGACGTCGAGCTCGAGCCGCTGCTGCGCGAGGTCGAGCGCATGATGCGTGCCAGTGCCGACGCCAAGGCGTTGCAGCTGAGCCTCACGATCGACCCTGCGCTGCCGTTGCGCGCGCGTGTCGATGGCGCACGATTGCGCCAGGTGCTGACCAACCTGGTGGCCAACGCGATCCGCTTCACGCACCATGGCAGCGTCAAGCTGGCCGCGCGTGTCGTGCCGGCGGCCGCCGGCAGCGGGCCACGCCTGCAGTTGGTGGTCAGCGACACCGGCGTCGGCATGAGCGCCGAGACGGCCGCGCGCCTGTTCGAGCGCAGCCATCTGCCGGTGCGCGGCGGCGCCCGCGACCCGATGCAACAGGGCAGCGGCCTCGGGCTCGAAGTGGCGCACCGGCTGGTGCGCCTGATGCAAGGCGACATCACAGTGGAGAGCACGCTCGGCCAGGGCAGCGTGTTTCGCGTCGCGCTGCCGCTGCAGACCGGGGGCGAACCGGCCGCAGCCGTGGCGGCACCGGTGGCGCCCCCGGTGCCCGAGCCGACGCGCGCGCGCCACGTGCTGGTGGCCGAGGACAACGCGGTGAACCGGCTGTTCCTGGCGGCACTGCTCGACCGCATGGGACACAGCGCGCACTTCGTCGAGAACGGACTGGAGGCGCTGCAGGCCGTGCAGGAGCACCACTTCGACATCGTGCTGATGGACGTGCACATGCCGGTGATGGACGGCATCGCCGCCACCGAGGCAATCCGCCAGCTCAACTTTTCTGCGCCGCTGCCGATCGTCGCGCTGACGGCCGATGCCTATGCCGATACGCGCACACGCTGCCTGGCCGCCGGCATGGACGACGTGCTGGTCAAGCCGCTCGGCCTGCCCGAGCTCGAAGGCCTGTTCCAGCGCCGCTTCGGTGCCGCGTCGCCGCCGGGCGAGGCCGCGCGGGCCGCGCAGACCATCGGCGCCGGCGTGGCGTTGCTCGATCCGAAGGTGCTGGCGCGCCTGATCGAGCTGATGCCGCGCGCCGAGGCGGCTCGCCTGTACGAGTCGCTGCTCACGCAGGCCGGCGACGCCACCGAGCGCATGCGGCGCGCGCTGCGCGACGCCGACACCGACGAGTTGCGCCGCGTCTCGCACGGCTTGAAAGGCGCGGCGCTGAATCTCGGGCTGCATGCGCTGGCCGACGCCGCCGGGCGCTTGAGCGCGAGCGCGTCGTCCACCAGCGCGAGCCAGCTTGCGCTGGCATTGCAGCGCTTCGACGAGACGCTGGTGGCCACGCGCGCACTGTGCGCCACCGAGCCCGAACTGTTGACCACCCCCGGAGCGGCTTAGCGGCGCCTCCTCGGCCCCGGCACAGGCGGCTGCGCGAGTCCTACACGACCACGGGTTCCGGCTCGAGCCGGATGCCGAAGCGGCCGTACACGCTCTCCTGGATCGCGCGCGCCAGCATCAGCACCTCGGCGCCGCTGGCGCCGCCGCGATTGACCAGCACCAGCGCCTGCTTGTCGTACACCGCGGCGCGTCCGATCGACTTGCCCTTCCAGCCGCAGGCGTCGATCAGCCAGCCCGCTGCGAGCTTGTAGCTGCCGTCGGCCAATGGGTAGTGCACGATGTGCGGGTCGCGCGCGATGATGTCCCTACACTGATCGGCGCTGACCACCGGGTTCTTGAAGAAGCTGCCCACGTTGCCGATCTCGCGCGGGTCGGGCAGCTTGCCGCGCCGGATCGCGCACACCCAGTCGAACACCTGCTGCGCGCTTGGCTGCTTGATGCCGGTCTCGTGCACCTTGCGTTCAAGGTCGAGGTAGCCCAGAACGGCGCTCCAGCGCCTGGGCAGCCGCAGCCGCACGCGCGTGATCACGCTCTTGCCCGCCAGCCCGCCGAACCCATTGTGCTTGAACACGCTGTCGCGGTAGGCGAAACGGCACGCTGCGGCGTCGAGCGTGACGCTGCGCCCGGTGACCAGGTCGACCGCGTCGAGCGAGTGGAAGCGCTCCCTCAGTTCGACGCCGTAGGCGCCGATGTTCTGCACCGGCGCGGCGCCCATGGTGCCGGGAATCAGCGCCAGGTTCTCCAGCCCCGGCCAGCCCTGCTGCAGCGTCCACTGCACGACGTCGTGCCAAGTCTCGCCGGCGCCGACCTCGACGACCAGCGCATCGCGCTCCTCGTGCAGCAGGCGCCGCCCCATGATCTCGACCTTGACGACCACCCCATCGGGGTCGCGCGACAGGATCAGGTTGCTGCCCGCGCCGAGAATCAGCTTGTGCGCGCGGCCGAGCTCGGGGTGGTCGACCACGCGACGCACGTCGACATCGCTGCCCACGCGCACCAGCGTGTGCGCGACCGCGGGCAGGCCGAACGTGTTGTATGCACGCAAGGCCACGCCGCGTTCGACGTGCAGGCTGCCATGGGTCGCCGACATGGCAGAATTTTCACCGATCCCACAGCCTCCGTTTGGTGTCAATGCCCAGCTTCGATGCCGTCGTCGAACCCAACCGCGTCGAGTTGCGCAATGCAATCGACCAGGTGGTGCGCGAGATCGGCACGCGCTTCGATTTCAAGGGCACGCATGCCGCAGTCGAGTACGCCGAAGACGCGCTGACGTTGCTGGGCGACAGCGACTTCCAGCTCGGCCAGGTGCGCGACATCGTGCTGGCCAAGCTCGCCAAGCGCGGCGTCGATGCGCGCTTCGTCGACTTCACCGGCACGCCCGTGCGCGGCGGCGGCGACGTCTGGCACCAGCAGGCACCGATCAAGGCCGGCATCGGAGGCGACGACGCCAAGCGGCTGCAGACGCTGATCAAGCAAAGCAAGCTCAAGATCCAGGCGTCGATCCAGGGCGATACGCTGCGCGTCACCGGCACCAAGAAAGACGACCTGCAGGCCGCGATCGCGCTGCTGCGCAAGGAAGCCGGCAGCCTGCCGTTGGGTTTCAAGAATTTCAGGGACTGATATGACCACCCCCGATCCGGCCTGCAGCCGCCTCCCCCTCGAGGGGGCAACGCCGGCGGACCGGTGGAGCCGGTTCCGCGGCGTTCACTCGGGCGCGTTCAGCGCTTTTGTCGCGTTGTTGTTCCCCGCCTTCGTGGCAGCCCAGACGGTCTCGATGGCCGGCAGCATCGGCGACAGCAAGGCGCTGCTGTTGATCAACGGCGCGCCGCACACGCTGGCGGTCGGCAACACCGTCAAGGGCGTGACCCTCAAGCGCGTGATGCCCGGTCAGGCCGAGGTCGAGATCGCCGGCAAGACGCTGATGGTCGCGATGGGCGGCGCACCGGCCAGCGTCGGCGGCGGCGCGGGCGGCGGCGCCACCGGACGCGAGATCCTGATTGCAGCCGGGCCCGGCGGCCACTTCGTCACCAGCGGCCAGATCAACGGCAAGGCGGTGCAGTTCATGGTCGACACCGGCGCCACCGTGGTCGCGATGGGGCGCGGCGAGGCCGAGCGCATCGGCATCGACTGGAAGAACGGGCAGCGTTCGCTCAGCCAGACCGCAGGCGGCGTGGTCGCCTCGTACAGCGTGTCGCTGACCTCGGTGCGCATCGGCGACGTCGAGGTGTTCGGCGTCAACGCCATGGTCCTGCCGGCCGAGATGCCGTTCGTGCTGCTCGGCAACTCGTTCCTGAGCCGCTTCGCGATGCGCCGCGACTCCAACGTGATGAAGCTCGAGAAGATGAACTGACGCGGCGGGCGGCGCGCCACGGCTGCCGTCGGCGCCGCGCCGGTCATACGCCGAGTTGCAACCGCTGCGCACAGCGCTCGGCCAGCTGCTGGTCGTGCGTCACGACGACGAACGCGGTGCCGTCCTCGCGTGCCAGCTGCAACATCAACTCGAACACCGCGTGTGCGGTGGTGCGGTCGAGGTTGCCGGTGGGCTCGTCGGCCAGCACGCAGCTCGGCCGCGCCACCAGCGCGCGCGCGATCGCGACGCGCTGGCGTTCGCCGCCCGACAGCTGCCCGGGTCGGTGCGTCAGGCGCGCGGCCAGCCCCACGCGCGCCAGCATCGCGGCGGCGCGCTCGCGCGCCGCCGCCACCGTGTCGCGCCGGATGCGCAGCGGCATCGCCACGTTGTCGAGCGCATTGAACTCGGGCAACAGATGGTGGAACTGGTAGACGAAGCCCAGGTGCCGGTTGCGCCAGCGCCCCTGCTCGGAGGGATCCAACGATGCGAAGTCGCGGCCCATCAACTGCACGCTGCCGGCGGTGGGCTTGTCGAGCCCGCCCAACAGGTGCAGCAGCGTGCTCTTGCCGGAGCCCGAGGCGCCCACCACCGCCAGCGTCTGCGCACGCTGCACGGTCAGGCTCAGGCCGCTGAGCACCGTGACGTCGATCGCCTCGCGGCCGCTGCCCTCGCGAAAGCGCTTGTGCAGGCCCGCCGCCTGCAGCACCGGCTCACTCATAGCGCAGCGCCTCGGCGGGGTTGACGCGGCTGGCGCGCCAGCTCGGGTATAGCGTCGCGAGAAAGGCCAACGTCAGCGACACCAGCGCGATCGGCAGCACGTCGGCCCAGCGCGGATCGCTCGGCATGCGGCTGATCAGGTAGATGCTGCCGGGCAGGAACGCCACGTTCAGCGTGCGCTCGATGAACGGCACGATGACGTCGATGTTGAACGCCACCAGCAGCCCGAGCCCGACGCCCACCGCGGTGCCGAGAATGCCGGCGGCCGCGCCCTGCACGACGAAGATGCCCATCACCGAGCGCGGGCTCGCGCCGAGCGTGCGCAGGATCGCGATGTCGGCGCGCTTGTCGGTCACCGTCATCACCAGCGTCGACACCAGGTTGAACGCCGCCACCGCGACGATGAGCGTGAGGATGATCGCCATCAGGCGCTTCTCGATCTGCACCGCGTCGAACCAGTTGCGGTTGGTGCGCGTCCAGTCGCGCACCACCAGGTTCGGCCCGAGGGTCAGCGACAGCTCCTGCGCCACGCGGCGCGCGCGCTGCACGTCGGCCAGCTTCAGCTGCACGCCGCTCGGGCCCTCGAGGCGGTACAGCTTCTGCGCGTCTTCCAGATGGATCCACGCCAGCGCGCTGTCGTACTCGTAGTGCCCGGCCTCGAACGTGCCGGCCACCGTGAACTGCTTGAGGCGCGGCAGCACGCCCGCCGGCGTGACTTGGCCGCTCGGCGCCACCAGTGTCACCGCATCGCCAGGGCGCACGCCGAGCTGGCGCGCCAGCTCGGCACCGAGCACGATGCGCCAGGCGCCCGGTTGCAGGGTCGCCAGTGTGGTGTCGCGCAGCTTGGCGGCGAGGTCGGTGATGCGCGCCTCCTCGGCCGGCACGATGCCGCGCACCAGCACGCCGCGCAGCGTGTCGCCGTTGGCCAGCAGCGCCTGGCTGGCGATGAACGGCGCTGCGCCCACCACTTCGGGGTTGCGTCGCGCGGTGGCTGCGGTGGCCTGCCAGTCGGCCAGCGCGTAACCGTTGACGTCGAACACCTCCACGTGCGAGATCACGCTCAGCATGCGGTCGGTGACTTCCTTCTGGAAGCCGTTCATCACCGACAGCACGATGATCAACGCCGCCACGCCGAGCGCGATGCCGAGCATCGAGACGCCCGAGATGAACGAGATGAATTTGTTGCGACGCCCGGCACGGCCGGCGCGTGTATAGCGCCAGCCCAGCTGCCACTCGTAGGGCCAGTTCATGGGGGGCCGATGCTATCAGCCCGCGTGACATCGGGCGCGCACAGCGCCGCACCGATAATCGCGCCGCCCATGCAGTTGATCGTCCCGTTCGCCGGTGTGTTGTCGGAGTCCGGCCGCCACGCGGCACAAAGCCTGTCGTTGCCGCGCCTGGAACAATGGCTCGCGCGTGCGCAGGCCGGCCCTGCTCTCGGCGGCGACGAGCGCTCGCTGTCGGCACCGCACGAGCTCGCGCTGGCGCACGCGCTCGGCTGGCCGCTCGATGACGGCCTCCTGCCCTGGGCGGCGCAGGCCGCGCAGCGCGACGGGCTCGCCGTCGAGCAGCGCGCGTTCGGCCAGCTGACGCCGGTGCACCTGCACGTCGGTACCGAGCAGGTGACGCTCACCGATCCCGCCGCGCTCGCCTTGCCGCCCGCCGATGCGCGCGCGCTGTTCGATGCGCTGCACCCGCTGTTCGGCGACGCCGGCTTCACGCTGCACTGGGGCGAAGCGCACCGCTGGACGCTCGAGCACCCGAGCCTGGCCGAACTCGCCACCGCATCGCTCGATCGCGTGGTGGGGCGCCACATCGATGCGTGGCTGCCGGCGCACGGCGCGTCGCGCGCCTGGCAACGCCTGCTCAGCGAAGCGCAGATGCTGCTGCACGCGCACGCGGTCAACGCGCGGCGCGAGGCCGGCGATCTGCCGACGGTCAACTCGCTGTGGCTGAGCGGCTGCGGTGCGTACCGCGCCGCCGCGCAGCCGGCGCCGCAGGTGGACGACCGCCTGCGCACGCCGGCGCTGAACGAAGACTGGTCGGCGTGGGCCGATGCCTGGCATGCGCTCGATGCCGGCCCGATCGCCGCGCTGCTCGACGCGCCGGCCGATGCGACGTTGACGCTGGCCGGCGAGCGGCGCGCCGTGCCGTACGCGCGCATGCGCGGCTCAGCATGGCAGCGCCTGCGCGCCGGCTGGCGCCGTCGCGCCGCACATCAACTGCTCGACGGCTTGTGACACAGTGAGCGCCGTGAGCCCGACTCCGACGCTGGTGGCACGCGACGCGCCGCCACGCACCTGCCACACGCTGGAGGCCGCCGGCGTGCATCCGCTGCTGGCACGCCTGTTCGCAGCGCGCGGTGTGTGCTCGATCGACGAGTTGAGCGACGACGCCGCACGCCTTTTGCCGCCGGCCACGCTGAAAGGCACGCGCGAGGCCGCGCTGCTGCTGGCGCAGACGATCGATGCCGGGCAGCGCATCTGCATCGTCGCTGACTACGACTGCGACGGCGCCACCGCGTGCGCGGTGGCGGTGCGCGGGCTGGCACTGCTGGGGGCGCGCCGCGAGTCGTTGCACTACGTGGTGCCCGACCGGCGCGTGCACGGTTACGGTCTGACGCCGGCGATCGTCGAGTTGGCGCGCGCACACGCGCCGGCACTGCTGGTGACGGTGGACAACGGCATCGCCAGCATCGATGGGGTCGCGCACGCGCAGGCGCTCGGCATCAAGGTGCTGGTCACCGACCACCACCTGCCCGCGGCTGGCCCGCACGGCATCTTGCTGCCGGCGGCCGACGTGATCGTCAACCCCAACCAGCCGGGCTGTGCATTCCAGAGCAAGTCGATCGCTGGTGTCGGCGTGATGTTCTACGTGCTGCTGGCGCTGCGCGCGCTGCTGCGCGAGCGCGGCCGCTTCAGCGCCGACGCGCAGCCGCGGCTCGATCGCCTGCTCGACCTGGTGGCGCTCGGCACCGTGGCCGACGTCGTCAAGCTCGACGCCAACAACCGCGTGCTGGTGGCGCAGGGGCTCAAGCGCATCCGCGCCGGCCGCGTGCAACCCGGCGTCGCCGCGCTGCTGGCCGCGGCCGGGCGCGACGGCGCGCGCTGCAGCGCCGAGGACTTCGGCTTCTCGGTGGGCCCGCGCATCAATGCCGCCGGGCGGCTGGCCGACATGACGCTCGGCATCGAGTGCCTGTTGACCGACGACGTGCAGCGCGCACACGAGCTGGCCGCCGCGCTCGACGCCATCAACCGGCAGCGTCGCGATCTGCAGCAGGGCATGCACGAGCAGGCCGAGGTGTTGATCGACGCGCTCCAGGCCGAGCGCGCGCAGCCACCGGCCGTCGTGTTGTACGACCCCGCGTTCCACGAGGGCGTGGTGGGCATCGTCGCGGGCCGTGTCAAGGACCGCTGGCACCGGCCAACGTTCGTCTTTGCGCGCGGCAGCGACGGCCTGCTCAAGGGCTCGGGCCGCTCGATCGCGAGCTTCCACTTGCGCGATGCGCTCGACCTGGTCAGCAAGCGCGAGCCCGACGTGCTGCTGCGCTTCGGCGGCCATGCGATGGCGGCCGGCTGCACCCTGCACGAGGTCCAGTTGGGCGCGTTCACGAGTGCGCTGCAGCAGGTGGCCGCCGAGTGGCTCGACGCCGCGGCGCTGGCGCAGCGGTTGTGGACCGACGGCGCCCTGCAGCCCGAATGGTTCGACCTGCCGACCGTGCGTGCACTCGAGTCGCACGTCTGGGGTGCAGGCTTCGAGGCGCCGCTGTTCTGCGACGACGCGCAGGTCCTGCAGCAAAGGCTGGTGGCCGACAAGCACCTGAAACTGCGGCTGCAGCTGGCCGGCGCCACGCGCGAGGCGATCTGGTTCGGCCGCACCGCGCCGCTGCCCGAGCGCGTGCGGCTGGCGTTTCGCATTGGCAGCGACAGCTTCCAGGGGTTGGAGCGCGTGCAGCTGTTCGTGCAAGCCGCCGCCGAGTGACGCGGCCCCCGCTTGCGGGGGCTGTTACGCCCACGGCCCGTTGGGGCCAATGCTTTCGTGCCAGCATCGGCCATGGCATCCAACGCAGCGTCCGCACGGCGTCACGTGGTGGTGCTCGGCTTGGCGCTGTGGCTGGCCGCGTGCGGTGGCGACGACGGTCCCAAGCGGGCGCCGCTGCCGGTGGGCCCCACGCCGCCGAGCGGCACCGGTCTGCCGCCGCGCGCGGTCACGTTCGCGAGCGGACTCGTGAACCCGTGGGGGCTCGCGTTCCTGCCCGATGGCCGCCTGCTGGTCAGCGAGCGGCCGGGCCGCCTGCGCATCGTCAGCGCCGATGGCGCCACGGTGTCGTCGCCGCTGACCGGTGTGCCGCCGGTGCACGCGGTGGGCCAGGGTGGCCTGCTCGACGTCGCGATCGACCCCGACTTCGCGCTCGCACCGTGGGTCTACTTCAGTTATGCCGAAGAAGACGCCAGCGGGTCGGGCACCGCCGTGGCGCGCGGGCAGCTCAGCGGCACGGCCCTGCAGAACGTGCAGGTCATCTTCCGGCAGCAACCGAAGGTGGCCGGCAGCGACACCAACTACGGCGCGCGGCTGGTGTTCGGCAGCGACAAGACGCTGTTCGTCACGCTCGGAGAGCGCGCCACCGACGATCCGTTGGCGCCCACCCCCGATCATGCACAGAGTCTGGCCACGCACCTCGGCAAGGTGGTGCGCATCAACCGCGACGGCACCGTGCCGGTCGACAACCCGTATGTCGGTGTGACCGGCGCGCTGCCCGAGATCTGGAGCGTCGGTCACCGCAACCCGCAGGGCGCCGCGCTCAATCCGCTCAGCGGCGAGCTGTGGCTGGATGAGCACGGACCGCTGGGCGGCGACGAGGTCAATCGCATCCAGCCGCAGCACAACTACGGTTGGCCGCTGCGCAGCTACGGTTGCCCCGACGGCACGATCGGCGGCACCGGCTGCGCGATCGGCGGCGGCACGCACTTTCCGAACTTCGACGAGCCGCTCGACAAGTGGGCGCCGGTGGGCATCGCACCGAGCGGCATGATGTTCTACACCGGCAGCGCGTTTCCCGAATGGCAGGGCAGCGTGTTCGTGGGCGCGCTGGCGGGCCAGTCGCTGTGGCGGCTGCCGCTGGTGGGCAACACGGTGGGCACGCGTGAGCAGCTCTTCAGCGACCTCGGCGAGCGCATTCGCGACGTGCGCCAGGGGCCCGACGGCTTCATCTACCTGCTGACCGACAGTGCCAACGGCCGCGTGGTGCGCATCGAGCGCTGAACGACTTGCTCGGATGCCTGCAGCGGCGTGGCGCCACCGACCCACCCGTTAAAATCGATCCGTGCTTGATCTGAACGCCGACTTGCACTGTCACTCGACAGTCTCCGACGGCACCCTTTCCCCCGAGCAACTCGCGCAACGCGCCAAGAGCAACGGCGTCGCGCTGTGGTCGCTGACCGATCACGACGAAGTCGGCGGCCAGGAGCGCGCCGCTGCAGCGGCGTGCGCGGCCGGCCTCGACTACCTGCCAGGCGTCGAGATCTCGGTGTCGTTCGCCGGCCAGACGGTGCACATCCTCGGGCTTGGCGTCGACCCCGATGACGCTGCGTTGCGCAGCGGCCTGGCCGACACGCGCGACGGACGCAGCCGGCGCGCGCGCGCGATCGGCGAGTCGCTCGCCGCGGTGGGCATCGACGGCGCGCTCGACGGTGCGCAGGCGCTGGCCGGCAACCCCGAGATGGTGACGCGCACCCACTTCGCGCGCTGGATGGTGTCCACCGGGGTGTGCCGCGACACGCATGAGGTGTTTCGTCACTACCTGGTGCGCGGCAAGCCCGGCTACGTGCCGCAGCAATGGGCCACCTTGCGCGACGCGGTGCGCTGGATCGTCGGTGCCAGCGGCATCGCGGTGATCGCGCATCCGGCGCGCTACCGCTTCAGCGCCAACGAGGAGTGGGCGCTGTTCGAGGAGTTCAAGGCGCACGGCGGACGCGGCGTCGAGGTGCAGACCGCGAGCCACGCCGAATCCGAGGTCGCGCGCTACGGCGCGCTGGCGCAGGAATATGGCCTGCTCGCGTCGCGCGGCAGCGACTTCCACTCGCCGGGCGAGAGCCGCGTTGAGCTCGGCATGCTGCCAGCACTGCCGGCCGGCTTGACTCCGGTGTGGAGCGCGCTGCAGTCGCGCATCGCCCGCGCCGCGTGAGCGGGCGCGCCACGCGCGGCGGTGCGTGCCGCGGCGTGACACCCCGGCGCTGCGCATGACGCCCATCGGCTCACTGCCGGCGCCGCGGCCGCTTGCCGGCATCGCGCTGATCGTCGCCACCGTGTGCTGCTTCGCGACGATGGACACCACGGTGCGCTACGTCGGCCAGCGCCTGCCGGTGCTGCCGATCCTGTGGGTGCGCTATGCGATGCAGGCCCTGCTGTCGGCGCTGTGGATCGTGGCGTTTCGCAGCGGCGGCTTTCGCACCACGCAACCGCGCTTCCAAGCGCTGCGCGGCACGCTGCTGCTGCTGTCGAGCGCGTTCACGTTCGTCGCGCTGCAACACATCCCGGTGCCCGAGCTGACCTCGATCAACATGCTGGGCCCGGTGCTGGTCACCGCGCTGGCCGGCTGGCTGCTGCACGAACCGGTGTCGACGCTGCGCAAGGGCCTGGTGACCGGCGGCTTCATCGGCGCGCTGGTGGTGATCCGCCCCGGCAGCGGGTTGTTCGGCTGGGTGGTGCTGCTGCCGGTCTGCGCCACGCTGAGCTACGCCGCTTTCCAGTTGCTGACCAGCCGCATGACGGGGCACGACAACGCCTACACCACCAATTTCTACAGCGGGCTGGTCGGCGTGGTGCTGGTGACGCCGGTGCTGTTGGCCGGCGACCTGCCGCTGCACGAGATGGTTCAGCAGGCGCGCAGCGCCGACCTGTGGCTGCTGCTGGCGATTGGCACCCTCGGGACCACCGGCCACCTGCTGCTGATCCGCGCGCTCGGCATGGCGCCGGCCGCCACACTGATGCCGTTCCTCTACGGCCAGATCGCAGCCGCCGCACTGGTCGCGTGGCTGGTGTTCGGCCACCTGCCGGACGCCTGGGCCTGGCTGGGCATGGCGATCATCGCGGTGTGCGGCGCTGCCACTGCGTGGCTCAACGTGCGCAGCGCTCAGCGCGCGCACCGCATCATCCCCGCCGCCTCGGCCGACACCGTGCTCGACTGATGTCGCAGTATTTCGAGGTTCACCCCGAGAATCCGCAGCCGCGGCTGCTGCGGCAGGCCGCGCAGATTCTCGAACAGGGCGGCGTCTGCGCGGTGCCCACCGACTCCAGCTATGCGCTGGTGTGCCACCTCGACGACAAGGCGGCCGCCGATGCGCTGCGCCGCCTGCGCGGCGTCGACGACAAGCACCACCTCACCTTGCTGTGCCGCGACCTGTCCGAAGTGGCCAGCTACGCGCGCGTCGACAATCGACAATACCGACTCCTCAAGCACGGCACGCCAGGGCCGTTCACCTTCATCCTCGACGCCACCAAGGAAGTGCCGCGCCGGCTGTCGCACCCTTCGCGCCGCACGATCGGGTTGCGCGTGCCCGACCACCGCGTGACCCAGGCGCTGCTGGCGCTGTTCGGCCACCCGCTGCTGGCCACGACGCTGATCGCGCCGGGCGAGTCCGAGCCGATGAATGACCCGCACGAGATTCGCGCGCGCTGGCAGAGAGTGCTGCAGGCGGTGGTCGATGCAGGGGCCTGCCCGATGCAGCCCACCACGGTGATCGATCTGACCGGCGACGCGCCGGTGGTGCTGCGGCACGGCCGCGGCGATCCGGCGCGACTGGGCCTGACGCTGACGTGAGCGGCGCTACGGCAGCGCCGCGGTGACGACGATCTCCACCTTCCACTGTGGCTTGGCCAGTGCCGCCTGCACGGTGGCGCGCGCCGGCGCGTGGCCCGGTGCGACCCACTGCTCCCACACCGTGTTCATGATGTTGTAGTCGGCCATGTCGGCCAGGAACACCTGCGCACGCAGGACACGCGTCTTGTCGGTGCCGACGCGCGCCAGCAGCGCGTCGATCGCCGCCAGCACCTCGCGCGTCTGGCTGCCGACCTCGCGCACGCCGCTGCTGGACACTTGACCGGCGAGGTAGGCCACGCCGTTGTGCACGACGGCTTCGCTCAGGATCGGGCCGGGATCGATGCGCTGGATGGTCACGGGTGTCCTTTCTTGCGGGCGTGCGCGCCGGGGTGGTGATGCGCGGTCGGCTCGGGCGCATGGGCTTTCTGACCCAACTTGCTCTCGGTGCCGGCGAGCAGCTTGCGGATGTTGGCGCTGTGGCGCCAGATCAGCAGCAGACTCATCACGGCGATCGCCAGCGCGATCGCCGACGGCTCCCAGATCAGCAGTTGGTAGAACGGCGCGAACAACGCGGCGACGATCGAGGCCAGCGACGAGTAGCGGAAGAACACCACGATGATCACCCAGGTGGCCAGCGTCGCGAGCCCGAGCCACGGGTTGAACGCCATCAGCACGCCGGCCGCGGTGGCGACCCCCTTGCCACCCTGGAACCTGAAGAACACCGGCCACAGGTGCCCGACGAAGGCGGCCAGTCCGACGAACGCGATCGTCGTCTCGCCCCAGCCGAAGCGTGGCGACAGCCACAGCGCGAGCCACACCGGCACGTAGCCCTTCATCGCATCGAGCAGCAAGGTCAGGATCGCGGCGGCGTGGTGGCCCGAGCGCAGCACGTTGGTGGCGCCCGGGTTCTTGGAGCCGTAGCTGCGCGGATCGCGCAGCCCGAAGCCGCGGCTGACGATGACGGCAAACGACAGCGAGCCGATCAGATAGGCCAGCACGATGGCCACCAGGCTGCTCAACAAGGTCATCGCATTCATTGGGGGCGCCGTGGATCGGCGGCGAGTGTACGCGCCCTCGAGTCGTGAAATCGGCGCGCTGCGACGAGTCGATGCTGCGGTGCGCCAGCGGTACACTGCGCGCCATGTCGCGTCGCTTGAACCGCAGCACCCGCTGGGCCACGTTGCTGGCCCTGCTGCTGGCGACGCTGGCGCCGAGCGTTGCGCACGCGCTGCGCCACGTGCGCGGCGAGACGATGCCGTGGTCGGTGCTGTGCAGCGCCAGCGGCGGCATGCGCCGCATCCAGATGCCCGGCGACCCCGCACCGGGCCAGGCGCAACACGCTTTCGACCACTGCGCATCCTGCGTCCTGCACGTGCCGGCGGCGCCACCGCCACCGGCCCCCGCCGATCTGCACGCCCGCAGCGATCTTGCGCACACGGTTCCCGCACCGCTGCAGCCCGCACCGCGTGCGCTGCACACGTGGGCATCGGCGCAGCCGAGGGCACCGCCGGTCTGCTGAGCGCGCCGCGGCGGGCACTCGGTCCGCCCGTGCGCCGCGCGCGTCGCTGCGCCTGATGGAGCGACCGCGCAGCACACGCCGAGCGTCGACCGCGCCGATCGGGCGATCGACCGCTCGAGACCTCAGCCCTTCGAAGCGCGCCCCTCCGGGACGCTGGCCCATGAGCCAACCGATCACGCCGGCGGGAGCCGCCGGCCACTCGCATCACTCGCGTGAGGAAGCCTTCATGATCCGCAACATCCACTGGGCGGCAGCGCTGCTGTCGATCGGCGCCGCAACTTCGGCGCATGCGTCGTGCGGCTCCGCGTTCTGCACGTTGCTGAACGACCGCTTTGCACTCGGCACCTGGGACCATGTCGGCTGGAGCATCGACATGCGACTGGAGTCCGTGACGCAGGACAAGCTCAAGACCGGCTCCCACACGATCGACGCCAGCCAGGTCACCGGTGAGGAGGCGCTGGAACGGCACACGGACAACACCAACCTGGTGGCCACGCTGGAGCGTGCGTTCGACATGCACTGGTCGCTGGCATTGCGCGTGCCGGTGGTCAAGCGCGACCACCTGCACGATCTGATCGACGACACGACGGGTGCCATCGGACCGAGCGAACAATGGAAGTTCACGAAACTGGGCGACGTGAGCCTGCTGGCGCGCTGGCAGGACGCACAGCACGCGCCGGACTCGAGCTGGGCTGCGACCGCCGGCCTGAAACTGCCCACCGGCAGCATCGACGTCCGCAACGCCGACGGCGTGCGCGCCGAGCGTGCGTTGCAGCCAGGCAGCGGCACCACCGACATCGTGCTCGGCTTCGCGGGGCGACGCATGGTCGCGCCCACCGATGCGCTGAACCTGCAGGCCACGTGGATTCAGGCCCTGAACTCGCGCGAAGACTTCAAGCCGGGCCGCCACATCGAGCTGGCCGCCGGCTGGTCGCACGCGTTCACACCGGCGGTCAGCGGTGTGGTGCAGGTCAGCGTGCTCGACAAGGCCCGCGACAGTGGCGCGCAAGCCGAGCCCGAGAACAGCGGCGGCACCTTCGTCTCGTTGTCACCGGGCCTCAACTGGGCGTTGGGTGCGAGCGGTGTGCTGTACGGCTACGTGGTGGTCCCGGTGTATCAGCGCGTCAACGGCATCCAGCTGGTCCCCAGGACCAGTTTCGCGATCGGCTACACCGCCGTGTTCTGAATCTTTTTCTCTCGCATCCCCACAAGGAGCAGACCATGCATCGAATCGCGCAATCCATTTTCGCCTCGATGGTGCTGGCAGCCGGCGGCACGGCCTGGAGCCAGACCAGCGTCAAGGACCCCTGGGTGCGCGGCACCGTTGCGCAGCAGAAAGCCAGCGGCGCCTTCATGCAGATCACCTCGACCAAGGGTGGCAAGCTGCTGTCGGTGAGTACGCCGGTGGCCGGCGTGGCCGAGGTGCACGAGATGGCGATGGAGGGCACGACGATGCGCATGCGCGCGGTGCCGGCGCTCGACCTGCCCGCCGGCCAGGCGGTCGAGCTCAAGCCCGGTGGCTACCACGTGATGCTGATGGACCTGAAGCAGCAGCTCAACGCCGGCGATACCGTGCCGCTGACGCTGGTGGTCGAAGGCCGCGACGGCAAGCGCGAGACGCTCGAGGTCAAGGCGCCGGTCAGGCCGCTCGGCGCAGACGCCCCCGACGCGAAGAAGCACTGAGAGCTGCGCGCGTCACAGCGCGCAGCGCACTGGCTGCGCGCCCAGCCCCTCCACCAGCACGCGCGGCGCGATGCCCACGAGGTAGCCGCGTCGCCCGCCGTTGATCAGGATGCGCGGCAGCTCGAGCACGCTCGCCTCCACGAACACGCGCAGCGCCTTGCGGGTGCCGAACGGCGACGTGCCGCCCACCTGGTACCCGCTGGCGCGCTGCGCCTCATCGGACTTGCACGGCTCGACGCTCTTCGCGCCGATCTCGCGTGCCAGGTTCTTGGTGCTGACTTGCGCGTCGCCGTGCATCAGCACGATCAGCGGCTCGGCGCGTTCGTCGCGCATCACCAGCGTCTTGATCACGGCATGCTCGTCGACACCGAGTTGACGCGCCGACTCCGCGGTACCGCCGCGCTCGACGTACTCGTAGACGTGCTCCGTGAACGGCACGCCGTGCGCGCGCAGCCACTCGGTGGCCGGCGTCGCACTGACGTGCTTGTCTTTCCTGGCCATCAAACACGGCCGGTGGGGCGCCGGGACGTCCCAAGCCCGACCGCGCCCCCTCGGGGGGCAGCGAACGCAGTGAGCGCGCGGGCCCGATGAAGGCGCCGGGCCGTCCCAAGCCCGCCCGCGCCCCCGCGGGGGGCAGCGAACGCAGTGAGCGCGCGGGCCCGATGAAGGCGCCGGGCCGTCCCAAGCCCGACCGCGCCCCCGCGGGGGGCAGCGAACGTGGTGAGCGTGGCGGCGAACACTACTGCGCCGGATCGCGGATCTCGCGGCGGATCGCGTCGATCTTCGCCAGCAGGTCGGGCGACAGCGTCGTGCCCCACGCGTCGAGGCATTCGTCGAGCTGTGCCACCGAGGTCACGCCGAGCAGCGTGCTGGCCACGCGCCAGTTGCCGTAGACGAACGCCAGCGCCATGCGCGTCGGCGTCAGGCCCGCCTCGCGTGCCAGCGCGTTGTAGCGACGCGCGGCCGCCAGCGTCTCGGCGCGTCCCCAGCGCTGCGCGCGCATGCTGGCAAAGCGCGCCAGCCGGCCGAGCTGCGGGCGATCGGCATCCATGCCGGTCTCGTCGTACTTGCCGGTCAGCGTGCCGAAGCCGAGCGGCGAATACGCCAGCAGCGACGCTCCGGTGCGGTGCAGCGCCTCGTCGAGCCCGTTGTCGACCACGCGATTGACCAGCGTGTACGGGTTCTGCACGCTCACCACGCGCGCCAGGCCATGCGTCTCGGCCACGCGCACGAACTCGCTCAGGCCCCACGGCGTCTCGTTCGACAGCCCGATGTGGCACACCTTGCCGGCGCGCACCAGCGCAGTCAGCGCCTGCAGCTGATCGTGGATCGACGTGAAGTCGCGGTCCTTCGTGGGGTCGAAGTAGAGCGCGCCGAACGATGGCGCGTTGCGGTTGGGCCAGTGGATCTGATACAGGTCGATCACGTCGGTGCGCAGCCGGCGCAGGCTGTCGTGGCACGCATTGGCGATGTCGTCGGGCGTCACGTCGCTGCTGCCGTTGCGCACCCAGTCCATACCGCGCGCCGGCCCGGCCACCTTGGTGGCCAGCACCACGCGCTGGCGCACGCCCGGGCGCGCGGCGAACCACTCGCCGATGATCGTCTCGGTGGTGGTGAAGGTCTCGCGACGCGCCGGCACCGGGTACATCTCGGCGGTGTCGATCAACGTCACGGCGCGTTCGACCGCACGATCGAGGATCGCGAACGCGTCGGGCTGCGACACCTGCTCGCCGAACGTCATCGTGCCGAGGCCCACGCGGCTGACCGTGGGGCCGTTGCGTCCGAGGGTGATTTGCTGCATGGGATGGCGCACGGGTTCGAAGGCGCGCAGTGTGCCTGATGTGCGAGCCGCGCGCCTCGCGTGCGGCGACTACCCGACTGCAACAAAAAGGGCCCGACGAGGCGGGCCCTTCGATGCGCGCGCGCCGGCGCGTCAGAACCTGACCGACAACCCCACCGAGAACAGCGTCGAGTCGAAGCGCTCGCCGGCGTAGGTGGCCGAGGTGCCGTCGATCTCGGTGCGCAGGCTGAGCGCCGGGGTCAGGCGGAACCCCAGGCCGATGCCCCACAGCGCCTGCGTGCTGGTCTCGCTGTCGCTGCCGCTGAAGCCAGCGGTGCTGACGCTGACCTTCAGCTTGTTGGAGCCGATGCCCAGCCGGCCCATCAGGTCGACACTGGGGCCGAGCGGCACGTTGATCACGCCGGCGAGGCCGAAGCCGGTGGTCTTCATCGACGCGTTGACCAGGCCGAAGCCCGGGAACGCCACCACACCCTGGGTGCCGCCGAAGCCGTAGCCGATCATTTCGACGCCTAACATCGGGTTGACGTTGTAGCCGGCGTAGGCCTTCCAGCCGGTGTCGCTGTTGTCGCAACTGATGGTGCCGCTGCAGTCGGCGCTGCTGCGCGTGGCGCCGCCCGCGCCGCCGATGTACACGGTCTGCGCGCCCGCGCTCGCGGTCGCGCACGTCAACGCGGCAAGAGCCAGGCCATGGCGAATCTTCATCCCGTCGTCTCCGAACCTGTCGTGGAGCCGGCAGTCTAGGTCGGCCATCGCGTGCGACCGCGGTACTCAGTCACGCCCGGCGCGCTGCGCTTCGAGGCGGCGCAGCACACCTCGTTGCACTTTGCCGGTGGTGGTCATCGGCAGCGCGTCGATGAACTCGATCTCCTTCGGATACTCGTACGGCGCGAGCTTGCCGCGCACGTGCGCCTGCAGTTCGGCGACCAGTTCGGCATTGCCGCGCACGCCGTCGGCCAGCACCACGAACGCCTTCACCAATGCGCCGCGCTCGGCGTCGGGCTTGGGCACCACCGCGGCGTTGGCCACCGCGGGATGCTTGACGAGGCAGTTCTCCACCTCGCTCGGGCCGATGCGGTAGCCGGCCGACTTGAACATGTCGTCGCTGCGCCCCTGGTACCAGAGGTAGCCGTCGTCGTCCATCACCGCGGTGTCGCCGGTGCGGCACCAGCTGTCGTCGGGGTCGCCAGTGAACTTGGCACGCGTCGCCTCGTCGTTGTGCCAGTAGCCGAGGAAGAACACCGGGTCGCGCTCGCCGTGGATGTCGCGCCGGTGCACTGCCACGTCGCCCGGCGTGCCGCGCGCGCATTCGTTGCCGTCGTCGTCGATCACCGCGACCCGATGGCCCGGATACGGCCGCCCCATGCTGCCGGCGCGCGCCGGCCAGCCGGCGGCGGCGCGGCCGCGCCCGTCGAGCGAGCGGCCGCAGTTGCCGACCAGGTAGTTCACCTCGGTCTGCCCGAACATCTCGTTGACGGTGACGCCCAGCGCATCGCGGCAATAGGCGAACACCGTGTCGCCCACCGCCTCGCCCGCACTCATGATGGCGCGCAGCCGCAGCCGATGGCGCTCGCGCGGCGCAGGCACCGCTTTCATCATCGCCTTCAGCGCAGTCGGGAACAGGAAGGTGTGCGTGACGCCGTAGCGCTCGATCAGCTCGAACGCCTTCAATGGATCGAAGCGACCCTGGTAGCCGATGATCTCGCGGCCGAAGTACAGCGTCGGCAGCAGCGCGTCCATCAACCCGCCGGTCCACGCCCAGTCCGCCGGCGACCAGAACACCGCGTCGTCCTGCGGGAACCAGTTCTGGCTGCACACGAAGCCGGTGAGATTACCGATCAGCGCGCGGTGCGCGATCAGCGCGCCCTTCGGTGGGCCGGTGGTGCCACTGGTGTAGATCAGCGCCGCCGCGTCGTCGGCCGCGCTGTCCGCCACATCGACGCGCTCGCTGTACGCGCGCAGGGCGTCGATCCAGTCGACGTCGCCGCCCGCGTGCGCGCCGCCGACCGTGACCACGTGCCGGAGCGCCGGGCAATCGGCACGCGCGGCCTGCACGTTGGCCAGCGCAGCGGCGTCGACGATCGCGCACACCGCGGCGCTGTCGTGCAGCCGGTACTGCAGCGCGTCGATGCCGAACAGCATCGACAGCGGCATCGCCACCGCGCCGATCGTGTACACCGCCATGTGCGCCACCGCGGTGTCGATGCGCTGCGGCAGCACGATCGCGACGCGATCGCCGCGTTGCACGCCCAGCGCGCGCAGCAGGTTCGCGGCGCGGCCCGCCTGACGCTGCAGCTGGCTGTAGCTGACGCGCAGGCGCGTGCCGTTCTCGTGCTCGGCGCGGATTGCCACGGCATCGGGCGTGGCGCGCGCCCAGCGCGCGCAGCACACCTCGGCGAGGTTGAAGCGCTCGGGAACGTGCCAGCGAAAGTCGTCGTAGATGGCTCGATAGCGGTCCGTCATGTCACTCGCCTTCCACGCGGACACCGCGGATCCGGCTTTGCCCGGACGCTGGTGTTGCGCCGTCGAGGGGGAGGCGGCCGCCAGGCCGCTTCGGGGTTGGGCCATTCATCCCGAGAAGCGCTGCAGCGCCTCGCCGGTGACGCGACAGATGCGCCACTCGGGCATCACGGTGGCGCCCATGCCCTGGTAGAAACGGATCGCGTGCTCGTTCCAATCGAGCACGCTCCATTCGAAG
>Ga0207648_10000785_pt1 | contig 35745 bp, 34 predicted proteins | sample KBSMisM32_FD_184310 | JGI IMG/M metagenome (GOLD analysis project Ga0207648, IMG submission 184310) | Miscanthus rhizosphere microbial communities from Kellogg Biological Station, Michigan, USA - KBS Miscanthus M3-2 (SPAdes) (version 2) | ecosystem: Host-associated > Plants > Roots >... | reverse complement strand
CCACCGTCTTGCAGGATGAAGCCGAAGCCCTTCTCAGGGCTGAACCACTTCACGGTTCCTGTCGCCACTGGCGATTCCCTCCTTCCTCGGCCCGGTCGAGCGTGATGCAGATGCGGTGCTCGCCGGCCAAACGGCGTCGAAACGCCGGTGAGGGAACTGCTTCCAGCGCGGTACTGCGATGCGGAACCCTCGCCGGGAACCATACCTGACCAGGGGCAAGCGTGCTATCCCCGCTACGCTGAGGGCTCATGGACCGACGATTCGCCTCCGCGATGGTGCTCGTGGCGCACCCCGACGACGCCGAGTTCATGTGTGGGGGCACCGTTGCCGCCTGGGCCGCCGCCGGAACCGAGGTCCACTACGTGATCGTGACCGACGGCTCGGCGGGCTCCAACGAACCCGGCTGGACCAGATCCGACATCGCGGTCGTTCGGGAACGTGAGCAACGGGCGGCCGCCGAGATCCTTGGGGTGCGCTCGGTCACGATCCTCGGAGAGCCGGACGGGATGCTCGAGGTCACGCTCGACACCCGGCGGAAGGTCTGCCGAGAGGTCCGCCGGCTCCGACCGGAGGTCATCATCGCGCCCGATCCGTCCCGCCTCTGGGAAGGAACCGGCTACGTGAACCATTGGGACCACAAGCAGGCAGGCCTCCTCGCCCTGACCGTGGTGATGCCAGACGCCCCGAGCCGTCCGATGTTCCCCGAGCTCCTCGACGAGGGCCTCGAGCCGTTCGAGGTGCCCAACCTGTGGCTCGTCTCCGGCCAGGGCGAGACCTACGTCGACATCTCGGGGTCGATGGACACCAAGCTGGCGGCGCTGGCGGCCCATGTCTCGCAGGGCACGGAGGCCGCTGCGCCGCGGGTTCGGGAGCGTGCCGAAGCGCTTGCAGCGGAATCCGGAAAGGGGTACGCCTACGCGGAGGCGTTCAAGGCCCTCCGATTCGTTGACGACGAGGAACAGGAGCCCGCCGCGTCGCGGGCCTGACGACATGGACGAACCCATGGACGAGAGCTTCCCGGTCCCGGAAGAGCCCTACGAGCTCACCGAGGACGAACGCGCGGACATCGAGGCCGATCTCGGCGACCTCGAGCAGATGCACGCCATCTTCTCGGCGCAGGGGGTCAAGGGCGTCGTGATCGCGTGCCAGGAATGCCGGCAGAACCACTTCTATGAGTGGGCGCTGTTGAACGACAACCTGCAGCACATGTTGGACACCGGCGAACCGCGGATGCACGAGCCGGCGTGGGACATCGACGAGACCGAGTACATCCAGTGGGACTACGGCAAGGGCTTCGTCGACGCGCTCGTCGACAACGGCATCGAACCGGGCAAGTCGGTCGGTCTCACGGCGTGCCCCTACTGCGAGACCCCGTTCGATACGACCTTCCGGTACTGCCCGTCGTGCGGCAGGCACCTCGCGGTGATCCGGTTGTTCAACGAGCTGCTCGACCGTGGCGTTGAGGAGCGGGAGGCGCGCACGATGCTGGTCCGCGCCGGCTTCGAGCCCTTCTAGCGCCGGACTCGTCACCGCCGCTCGCCGCCCGGGCGCCGCGCCGGTATCCTCCGCGCGATGAGCACCATCACCACGCTGAACTGGTTGCTGTTCCTGCACATCGCTTCGGTGCTCGCGTTGCTCGGGACCCACGGCGCCTCGATGGCCGTCCTCTACGGGATCCGGAAGGAGCGCGACCGCGCCCGGATCATGGCCATGGTGCAGCTCTCCGGTCGGACGACCGTCCCGATGTACGTCTCGATCCTGCTGATCGTGCTGTTCGGTTCGTTGCTCGCGTTCAAGTTCCACATGTGGGGCGAGAAGTGGCTGTGGGTGTCGATCGCGATCCTCGTCGTGACGATCGGGCTGATGACTGCGGTGGCCAAACCGTACTTCGCCAAGGTGAAGGAGGCGTGCCAGCTCCGCCCGTCCGGGGTGCCGCGGATCTCCGACGAGGAGCTCGGCGACGTGCTGACGTCGTCGCGTGCGCACCTGATCAGCGCGATCGGTGTGCTCGGGCTGCTGTCGATCCTCTACCTGATGATCTTCAAGCCGTTCTGAGACGGCTCAGGCAGGCGGCAGGGGTCGAGCGGCGGGGCCGTTCACGACCTCACCTATCTCGGAGTACCGCGACCCGTGGCATGGGCAGTCGAAGGTGTGCTCCGCTGGGTTCCAGCCGACGATGCATCCGAGGTGCGTGCACCGAGCCGAGTACAGGTGCTGCTGCCCCTTCTTGTCGATGTAGACGGCGAACATCTCCCCGCGACGCTCGATCACGCCGCCCTCGCCTGGCGCGAGCTCCGAGGCGATCTGGACGACCGTGCGACACAACAGCACGTCGCGGTCGGCTCCTTCGATCACCGTCTCGGGAACCGATCCGAGGAGGAGGCCCTTCGTGCCCTGGAGGCCCTTGTTCCCGACGACTATGAGATCGGCGTCGACGTCGGTCGCCGTGCGCAAGATCAGCTCGCCGGGATCGCCTTGGAGCAGCTGTACGTCGGTCTCGATCCCACGTCCGTAGACCTCGACCGTGTCCTCCATGACGAGCTTGCCGGTCGCCGGGTGGCCGATGAAGACCATCGTCACCGACGCGAGGAGCTCTCGGGCCAGGTCGAAACCCTTGCGCGCGGCACGGTCGGCGGTCGCGGACCCATCGCTCGCGATCATGATCCGCGTGTAGGGCTCATGGGCTTCGCGTGTGCCGGCCGAAACCAGCAGGAGATCGCAGGGCGCGTGACGAGCGAGCCACCGGCCGAGCTCGGAGATCGGCTGATCGTCCCCGCGCGCGATGGCGATGAGTCCGGCGTCCTGCTCATCGGCCGCCGCGACCAGCACGTCGCCGGCACGTCCGGCGATCGCTTCCGAGGAGACCTTCGAGGACCGCACGCCCGCTGCTTCGGCGGCCTCGACGGCCTGGGTCAAGATCCCCTGCGCTGCGTCGGGGACGGGCGATCCGGTGATCGCCGTGAGCTTCGCCGACACGGCCCGCGCGATGGTCGCGACGGTCTCGCCCGCGCGAGCGGCTGCGGGAGAGCCATCGGTCCCGAGCACGATCCGTCCCCACATGGCGAGGCAGGTTACTCGACGTTCATCGCGGCCGTTCCAGCACGCAGTCCTCGGGGAGCTTGTCCGGACGCAGGTGTTTGAAGACGGGCGCGCGCATCTTGCTCGTGCTCTTCGTGATCTCGAGGTACTCGACCTCGCAGACGAGCTTCGGCTCGACGAAGGTCGCACCTTTGACGGAGCGCAGGTCGTCGACGACGGGTGTGTCGCGCACGATCTCGCGTAGCTGCGCCAAGACGGTGTCCAACACCGCGCCGGTGAACCCCGATCCGACCTGGCCGATCCACCGCAGGACCCCATCGTCGTACGCGCCGACCAGCAGCGCGCCGAACGTGTCGTTGCGACCCCCCTGCCCGGGCGTGAACCCGAGGATCACACAGTCCTGGGTCTGGGTCGCCTTGATCTTGCGCCACGCATCGGTGCGGCGACCGGGCAGGTAGGTCGAGCCGATCCGTTTCGCGACGACGCCTTCGAGCTGTTGTGCCTTCGCGGCTTCGAACATGACCGTGCCGTCGCCGACGACGTGCGTGGTGACGTGGAGGCGATCGTCCTCTTCGACGACGGCGGTCAGGAGCTCACGACGCTGTTCGAGCGCCAGCCCGGTCAGGTCGTGACCGTCGAGCCACAGGAGGTCGAACACGACGATTGACACCGGGATCCGGGTTCGCGCCCGTTGGATCTCGCGAGGGTTGGCCAGGTTCATCCGCTGCTGCAGCACCTCGAAGGAGTTCTTGCCCTCGGCGTCGACCGCCACGATCTCGCCGTCGATGACCGCGTTCACCTGGTCGACGAGCTCATGGATCATGTGGAGCTCGGGGTACTGCGCGCTGGCGTCGCGGCCGGTGCGGGTGCGCAGGATCGTCTCGCCGGTCGACAGCTCGGCCAGGCACCGGATACCGTCCAGCTTCGGCTCGAACCACCACCCGTCGTCGTCGAACGCCGTGTGGCCCCCCTCGGCGAGCATCGGCGCGAAGCGTGGCGGGGACGCCGGCAGCGGCGCGGTCTGCGCGCTCGCGAGGAACGCCAGCCAATCCGTGCGCGTCTTGACGAAGTGGAACTCGAGGCCGGGGTAGCGGCGTCCGTGCAGGCGGAACGAGACCTTCGTATCGGTCCATTCGATCGGCTCGTACCAACCATCGTCGAAGATGCGCACCTCGCCGGCGCCGTAGTGGCCCTCGGGGATCGTCCCCTCGAACGAGCCGTACTCCAGCGGGTGGACCTCGGTCTGGACGGCGAGGCGCTTGTCGCCCTTGGTGGTCGGGAGCCCCTTCGGCACGGCCCACGAGGGAAGCCCGCCGTCGCGCTCGAGCCGCACGTCGTAATGCAGGCGGGTCGCGCGGTGTTTGTGGATCACGAACGAGTTCCCGGTTCCGACGGCTTCGCCCGGAGCCGGTTCCGTCGTGCCCGCTGTGCCGAACTCGCGCCGACGCACGTATTCGAACAGCGCCGGGTCCTTCGATGCGAGCGCGACCTCATCGGAGGTCTTGTCGGCGACCGCCTTGGCGGCCGTACGGGGGAGTGGACCTCCGGGGTCGGGCTCGGGCTCGACGCCGAGCGCTTCCATCGCCGGCGCGAGGTCGTTGTACGGCCCCTCGCGGACAGGCGCCCACCGGTCGCCGACCTCGGCGAAGCGATCCCAGACGTTGTCGATCCGGAAGTCCTGCGGCTCGAACCCACCCTCGGCGACCTCGTCCCACGTGAGCGGCGTCGAGACCGGTGCGCGCGCTTCCGGACGGAGCGAATAGGCGGCCGCGATGTTCGCGCCCTGTCGGTTCATGTTGTGGTCGATGAAGATCTTGCCCGAGCGGTCGGCCACGCGCCACGCCATCGTGACGTGATCGGGGTCGGCGCGCCCGATCATGCGACCACACGCTCCGACGAACGCGCGCACCTCGTCATAGGTCCAGCGCCCGGCCTCGATCGGCACGTAGATCTGTAGGCCGGTGGCACCGCTGGTCTTCGGGTACCCCGTGAGCCCGAGCTGATCGAGCACCACCTTGATGTGACGCGCGACCGCCAACACGTCGTCGTAGGTGTAGGGCGGGAACGGATCGAGATCGAAGAAGAAGTAGTCGGGATGCACGGTGTCGCTGCATCGCGAGTGCAGCGGGTGCATCTCGATCGCCCCGAGGTTGGCGACGAACAGGAGCGTCGAGAGGTCGTCGACCGTCAGGTAGTCGATGCGACCCTCCTTCGCGTCCTCCGACAGGACCGTGCATCGATGCACCCACTCGGGCGTGTGCGAGGGCGCCGTCTTCTCGTAGAAGGAGTCACCCGCCGCGCCGTCGGGCATCCGTTTCATCGTCAGCGGCCGGCGCTCCAGATGCGGCAGGATCAGGCTCGAGACGTTGAAGTAGTACGCGAGCAGGTCACCCTTCGTGTAGCCCTCCTCTGGCCAGAACAGCTTGGTCAGGTTGGACAGGCGCAGTTCCCGCTCGGGCAGCTCCGCCCACCACACGTCGGTGCTCTCCCGCCGGACGGGCAGCGCCTCGGGCATCGCGACCGTGAAGGCCTCCTTCGCGGTCGACCGCGTGCGTTTGGGCATGTGGCGATGGTAGTGGGGTCGCGCCACTCGGGCGGGGTTGGCCCGATAGGCTTGTCGACATGGACGACTGGCTGACACGGGTTGCCATCACGCTCGGCGTGGATCCACTAGACGAGGGCCAGATCGCGGAGCTGCTCGATGTCGCTCGCGACGTTGCGCATGGCGTGGAACGGAAGGCCACCCCCATGGCGACGTTCCTGCTCGGCGCGGCGGTGCAGCGGCGGATCGGCCACGGCGCGACGTCCAGCGAGGCGTTCCAGGACGCGGTCGTGGAGCTGCGAACGCAGGTCGCCGGTTCGGATCCGGCCTAGCGCACCGGTTGGAGGTGCAGCCCGTATCCACGTCCGAGCCGAGGGGTAGGATGACGGTTCTTGCAGGCAGACGGGCCTGCGCACCCGGGGGGGCACGACGATGCCAAGAGCCATGTGGAAAGGGGCCATCAGCTTCGGCCTCGTGACGATCCCGGTCGCCGTCTACCCGGCGACCGAAGAGAAGACGCTCCGCTTCAACCAACTCCACGACGAGGACGGCGGCCGCATCCGCTACAAGCGCGTCTGTGAGAAAGACGGCGAAGAGGTCACCTACGAGCACATCGTGAAGGGCTACGAGGTCGAGAAGGACCGGTACGTGATCCTCACCGACGACGACTTCGATGCTGTGCCGGTGGCGTCGTCCCGAGCCATCGACATCGTGCAGTTCGTCGACATCGACGAGATCGACCCGATGCTGTTCAAGAAGAGCTACTACCTCGTGCCGGAGGAGACGGGTGCCAAGGCGTACGCGCTCCTGCGCGAAGCGATGAAAGAGGATGATCGGGTCGGCATCGCCAAGGTCAGCTTCCGCGATCGGGAACACATCGCGGCGCTGCGGTTCAAGGATGACGCGTTCGTCCTCGAAACGATGTTCTGGCCGGACGAGATCCGTGAGGCCGACTTCGGGGGCGTCGATGTTGCTGCAGACGTGCGCGACACGGAGCTGACGATGGCTCGCCAGCTGATCGATTCGCTCACGAGCGACTGGGCGCCCGACCAGTTCCACGACGCGTACCGCGATGCCTTGGTCCAGATCGTCGAGGCGAAGCTGAACGGCCAGGAGATCGAGGTCGTCGAGCCCGAGCCGGCCGCGAAGGTCGTCGACCTGATGGAGGCGCTGAAGGCGAGCGTCGCCGCCGCGAAGAAGGACGCGGGTGCGGCCAAGCCGGCGGCGAAGAAGAAGGCGGCCGCGAAGAAGACCACGACCAAGAAGCCGGCTGCCAAGAAGCCTGCCGCGCGCAAGAAGGCGGTTGGTGAATAGTGAGGCCACGCGCGAACTCCCGATGGAGATCCGCGGCGCTCTGACTCCTTGTCTCGCGGCGGCGTGACACTGCCCGACGGGTATCGCATCCGGGCGGTCGATCCCGTCGCGGATGTCCCCGTCGCGGCGGCGATCCAGGAAGCGTGTGACCTGTTCGATGTCGGGTTCGCGGACAACGAGGAGATCTGGGTGCGCGACGACTGGAACGAGTCGGCTCATCGCGGTGCCTGGATCGTCGAGGATGCCTCTGGCGAGCCCGTCGCGTTCGCCAACCTCGCTGCGACCGATCCCGGAGCGACGATCGATGCGTACGGTGCGATCCTCCCGCCGCACCGTGGGGCGCTCCGCGGGCCCTTGACGTCATACCTGGAAGCGGAGTCGCGCCGCATCGGGGTCGGCACACCGACGATGATCGTGGCGCTCTCGACGACGGAGGGAGCCGGGTCGGTCGTCGAACCGCTCGGCTTCGCCTTCTCTCGTGCCTTCTGGCACATGGAGCGACCGATCGACCGAAGCTTCGAGCCGGTCGCGCCGCCTGCCGGCGTGACCCTTCGCGCGTACCGGTCACCCGAGGACGATCGGCTCGGCTGGGCGCTCCTGGAAGAGACGTTCGCCGGCCATTACTCGATCGACCCGAAGACCTTCGAGGCGTATCGCCACGACGTGCTCGAGCACGAACGGTGGGATCCCTCGCTCGTCGCCTTCGCGGAGGCAGACGGGGAGGCCGTCGGGATCGTCGTGGCGGAGGTCATCGAGGATGTGGGCTGGATCGACGACGTGGGCGTGCGCGGCGCGTTCCGAGGCCGTGGCGTCGGACGGGCGTTGCTCGACCATGGGTTCGCGCTGCTAACCGCGCGCGGCGTCAAGCGCATCCAGCTCAACGTCGACAGCAAGAACGCGACGGGTGCGACACGGCTCTACGAGCGTGCGGGCATGACGATCCGGCGGTCGTTCGACTGCTACGAGAAGCGGCTGGGGTCGGGGTAAGCTCCGCGCGATGAAGCTGGTCACAGCCGTGGTCAAGCCACACCGGATCGAAGAGGTCAAGGAGGCCCTTCGCGACATCGGCGTCAGCGGGCTCACGACGAGCGACGTCGAAGGGTTCGGGCGCCAGCGTGGTCACACCGAGGTCTATCGCGGCGCCGAGTACCAGGTCGACTTCGTCCCGAAGGTTCGCATCGAGGTCGTCGTGGACGATGAGGACGTGGACGGGGTTGTCGACGCGATCACGAAGGCGGCACGCACCGGCAAGATCGGCGACGGCAAGCTCTGGGTGACCGACGTCGATCGCGTGATCCGCATCCGCACGGGCGAGATGGGCCCGGACGCCCTGTAGGGCGATGGGCGACGCGAGCGAGCTCCGCCGCCGTTTCGACGCCCTCGCCCGGGCCTATCCACCTGGGCAGCACGGCCGTTGGGCCGCGCATGAACGCTCGAACGCCCTCGACGGTTGGTTCGTCGACGCCATCGATCGGAGCGGTCACGTCGCCGTGGTGGCCCTCGGCGGGTACGGGCGGCGTCTCCAGATGCCGTGCTCCGACGTCGACGTGCTGGTGATCCACGACGGGCTCGATGAGGCGACGCTCGAAGAGCTCGGTCGGCTCCTGTGGTACCCGCTCTGGGATCGCGGCTTCACCGTCACACCGCTCGTTCGAACCCCTGAGGAATGTGTCGAAGCGGCGGCGCAGCGACTCGATTCGTGCACCGCGATGCTCGACGCGCGGAGACTCGCAGGCCCCGAGGCGCTCGTGCGCCGGGCGATCGAACCGGTTCGCGATGCGGTGCGCAGCGACCCGGCCGGCTTCGCGGCCCGTCTGCTGGTGGAGCGAGACCGGCGCGGGGAACGCGCGGGCTCGTGCGCGCACGACCTCGCGCCAGACCTGAAAGACGGGCTCGGTGGGCTGCGGGATATCGCCTCGCTCGGCTGGCTCGCGACGGCGCTCGACGGGCCGTTGGAGGGCAGGGAGATCGTGCGATCCGCGGACCTCCCACTGATCGACGAAGCGGAGGAGTTCCTCACCCGCGCCCGGAGCGCGGTCCATCTCGAAGCGGGCAAGCGCGTCGATCGTCTCTCGGTCGAGCTGCAGCCCGAGGTGGCGTCGTCCATGGGGTTCGATGACGAGGCCGGCCTGCTGGCGATCGATGGACTCATGCGCTCGGTGTTCGAGCGCGCGCGAGTGGTCGACGCGGTCGTACGGTCGGCGCTCGCCCGGGTGCGATCCGGCGCCGGTCCCTCTGCCGCGATCCAGATCGAGGGCGCTGCCGGCGTGCTGGAGGCGCTTGCGGCAGCGTCCGACGGCGAGGTCGCTCCGGCCCTCGTCGACGCGATCGCCGACGGTGGCGTCGTCGAACCCGTCTCGTGGGACGAGCCAACCCGTGACGCGTTCCTGGCCCTCTTGCGCGGCGAGAGCGGCGGCGTGGCGGCGCTCGACGTTCTCGACCGGGTCGGGCTGCTCGAGCGGTTCCTCCCGGCGTGGCGAGAGGTGCGGTCTCGCCCGCAGCGCGATCCCTATCACCGGTTCACGGTCGACCGTCACCTGACGCGCACCCTCTCGACGATGGCCCGGCTCCTCGAGGATCCTTCCGCCGACCCAGTCGCCGCCGAGCTCGCGGCGGCCGTCGACGACCATGACGCACTGCTCCTCGGTGCCCTGCTGCATGACATCGGCAAGGTGGGGAAGGGTGACCACGTGCCGATCGGGGCCGACATCGCGCGCGGGCAACTCGACGCGATGCACCTGCAACCACACACCGCCGAGCTCGCGGCGTTCATGGTCGCCGAGCACCTGTTGCTCCCGGACACCGCGACCCGCCGGGACCTGACCGACGAGAACCTGGTGATGGACGTCGCCGCGACCGTCGGCACGCTCGAGAGTCTCGCGGCGCTCTACCTGCTCGCGGTGGCCGATGCCGCGGCGACCGGGCCGGCGGCGTGGACGCCGTGGCGGCGTGCTCTCGTGCGCGAGCTCGTCACGAAGGTGCAGCACGTGCTCGAGCGCGGCACGATGGGGGAGGAACTGGCGGCGAGCCTCACCCAACGGATCGATGCCGTCCGATCGCTCTTGGCCGGTGAGCCCGACCGAGATGTCGATGCGTTCGTCCTTCGGATGCCTCGGGGCTACTTCCTGGCGGTCGAGCCGGCCGAGGCGGCTCGCCACTTCCACGCGATCGCGCCGCACCTCGGGTCCGATGAGCTACGGACCGCCTCGACCGACGGGAGCCGTCCCGGCACCTACCAGCTCCTCGTCGTCACGCCCGATCGGCCCGGTCTGTTGTCATCGGTGGCCGGCGCGCTCGCCGTCGGCGGCATCTCGATCCTGTCGGCGCAGGTGTTCACCACGAGCGACCGTGTCGCCGTCGATCTGTTCGAGGTCGAGGGCGCGTTCGAGCCCCAGATCACCGAGGAACGGTGGCGAGGTATGCGCTCGACGCTGCGGCGCGTGATCGAGGGGGCGACCTCGATCGACCGGAAGGTCGAGGACATGCGTCGGTATTACCCGGGCCCGGCCGTCCAGACGCCGGTCACGGTCCGTGCCGACAACGACGCATCCGACTTCTCGACGGTGCTCGAGGTGGGCGCGCCCGACCGGATGGGGCTCCTGTACGACATCACCCGGGCGCTGTCCGCGCTCGGGCTCGACGTCCACCTTGCGAAGGTGGCGACCTTCGACGGCCGCGTCGTCGACGCCTTCTACGTGCGCGACGAGCTGGGCCGGAAAGTGACCGACGCGGCGGCCATCGAGGAGCTCACCGACGACCTTTCGCGACGGCTCAGATGAATCCGCGATCGACAACCACGTCGTCAAGCACCACGTCGTAGGTCCTGCCCGTCTGGTTGTTCCCGATCTGCACGCGACCGATGGGATCGGCGCCGAGGTTGGTGGTCCTCGTGAGCGCCGCGAGCTTCGTTCCGTCGAGCCAGACCTCCGTCAGTCCCGAGGACCCGACCCGGGCGTGGAGTTCCAGCGTATGCCACGTGCCGAGGCTCGGCGACACCGAACAGAAGCTCGCCGCGGTGATGTCGTTGCGCACACACAGCTTGCCGCTGCCCGAGCGATAGACCGAGACGATCGGCGAGCCGCCTGCCTTGCGGAACTTGCTCAGCGTCACGTTGTCGCTCTGGCTGTTCACCTTGAACCGGAAGCGCTGATAGAGGTCGTTCTGGCCCGTCGCGAGCTGCGTGTACGCGTACGTGGCCGCGCCGGTGCTCGTCCCCCTGGCCGCCCAGATCCCCGCGTATACATCTTGCTGCTGCACGGTCAGGCCGGTCGCGAACGTCCATCGCGATGTGCTGCCTGACTCGAAGCCGTCGCGGAACAACGGACCTTGGGTGAACGAGGCCGTGTAGGTCGCCGAGGACGTGCCCGTGGTGATCGCGTGCGATGCGGGCCCGCCGTCGGACCAACCCGCGAACGACCACGTGGTGCCGCCCGAGGTTTGGGTGGCGGCGCTCACGTTGAGTACGTAGTTCGCCCACGAGGTCACGGTCGTGGGGCCGGTCACCGAGGAGCCGTTGACGGAGACCTTCAGGCCCGTTGGGTTCGTCGCGAACGTGATCGGCACCTTGGTCGGATAGAGGTTCCGCACGACGGTCGACGACAGCCCTTTCGAGTCGGTCGCCGTGAGGCGGATCTCGAGGTACGTGGTTTCCGTCGCAGCGAAGTCCTCAGGGTCAGGTCCGACGATCGGGATGTCGTTGCCGGTCGTCGGCGGCAGGAACGGATGCACGTGGGTGTCGTGATGCTTGATGACCTCCCAGCTCAGCGCGCCGTTCGGGAGGGTCCCGTCCTGCATGTCCGTCGCCGATCCGTGCAGGGTGATCGTCTCGCCGACCGCGAAGGTCTTGGTGCTCGACGGTGAGGTGATCGTGGGCGTTGGCGCGGTGTTCCCCGAGTCGATCCTGCTCGTCGCCGTGGACACGCCACCATGCCCATCCCGCACGGTCAGGGTCGCGGTGTAGGTTCCGGCCGCGTACGAGTGGTTGACGGTCGGACCGCTTCCGGTCGGCGAGCCATCGCCGAAGTTCCAGCTGTAGGACAGGGTGTCGCCGTCGGGATCGGTGCTCCCTCGCCCGTCGAAGGACACGGCTAAGGGCGCGGGGCCAGAGGTCGGCATCGCTGTCATCCTGGCGGTGGGTGCCCGGTTCGCGGCGCCGACGTAGGCGATCCGGCGCACCTCGCCGCCGTTGAGGTAGTTCAGGTAATAGGCCGCCTGCGTCGAGCCGTACGGTCCGAACTTCAGCGTGGTGATCGAGTTGGTACCGAGGCCGGTGACGAAGTCCGTCGCCGTGAAACCACCGCCGCTCGCAGGTGTCAGTCGGATGATCTTCCCGCAGACGAAGTCGCCGTACAGATACGTGTTGTCGAACGCCGTCGGCCAGACCCCGTTGGGAACGAACGTGCCGCCGATGACCGCGGTGCAGCCGGTGTTGTGGTCGTAGGCGTAGACCGGGTTCGTCATCCCCGCAGGCGGCGGCCCGCAGTCGGTGCGGGAACCGCGCGCGCACGGTCCCTCGCGCACGTTCCACCCGTAGTCGGCGCCAGCCTGTCCGAGATCGATCTCCTCCCAGGTGCTCTGCCCCACGTCGTTGATGAAGAACTTCGTCCCCGCTACGTTGGGATCGAAGGCCATCCGGAACGGGTTCCGCAGCCCCCAGGCGAACGTTTCCTGGCACCTCTTCCCCGGATCGGTCATGCCCGTCAACGCGCAGCGCGCCGTTCCTGCACCCTGGAACGGGTTGGAAGCGGGGATACCGCCGGCGGGTGTGATGCGCAGGATCTTGCCGAGGAGGATGTGCTGGTCGCGGGCCGCATCGTTCTGACTCCCGCACCCGCTGTTGAACGCGTAGTCACAGCCACCGTCGCCGATGCTGATGTAGAGGTTGCCGTCCTTGCCGAAGGCCAGGTCGCCGGCGTTGTGGATCCCGTCCTCGTTGGGAACGTTGTCGATCAGGACCGTCTCGCTGTTCGGATCGATCACGTTCGAGTTCGGCAGGATGAATTTCGACACGCGGTTCACGGGGACGCCGGTCGTGTCGTAGGGGCACGACCCGAACTTCTTGTAGGTGTAGTACAGGTAGATCGTGTGGTTCGACGCGAACGCGGGGTCGACCGCCACGCCGAGCAGCCCGCGCTCCTTGTCATCGCAGATCTTCGCCGACAGATCGAGCGCCGGCGTCGGCACGAGCGAACCGCCCTGGATGACGTGCAGCGTGCCGAAATGACTCGTGACGAGGATCCTGCCGTCCGGCGTGAACGCGATCGCCGTGGGCCCGCCGACCTTGGCCACGAGCTGGTCCTCGAACCCGCTCGGCACGGTCGTGGCCGTGGCGGTCGTCGTTGCGATCGGCAGGCCCAGGACCGCGATCAGCAGCGCCGACATCGCTCGAGCGAGCCGCGAGCCACGCAGGATCCCTCGCGTGGTGCTCAACCGGTGCCCCTCCCCGTTGCGCGAACGCTCACCTTATCCCGTTGCCGTCCTACGGAGGAAGGGTGAGCGCCGAGTGTTCGCCACCACGACGCCGGGAGGTCAGGTAGATCCGACGACATCCGTACGATGGCGCGATGGGTTCGCGGATCCTCATCGTTGGGGGCGGGTACATCGGGATGTACGCGGCCCGCCGTCTCGAGCGGCACCTCCGCGGCACCGACCACGATCTGATGCTCGTGAACCCCGACAACTACATGCTGTATCAGCCGTTCCTGCCCGAGGTCGCGAGCGGTTTGATCGACCCGCGTGCGGTCGTCGTTCCGTTGCGGCGTGTACTCCGTCGCACCGAGCTCATCATCGGAGAGGTGGAGCGGGTCGATCCGGCAGCCAAGCATGCTTCGGTCCGACTGGCGGGTGGGGAGCAGCGCGACGTCCCGTACGACGTGTTGATCCTTGGAGCAGGATCGTGGTCGCGGACGTTGCCGATCCCCGGTCTCGCCGAGCACGGCGTCGGCTTCAAAGACCTGGCTGAGGCGATCTGGCTGCGCAACCGCGTCCTATCCCAGCTGGATCGCGCCGCCGAGCTCTCTGATGACGGTGACCGACGTGCGGCGGTGACGTTCGTGTTCGTCGGAGGCGGCTTCGCCGGGATCGAAGCGCTGGGCGAGCTCGAGGACCTGTCCAGGGTGGCCGCGGGGACGATCCCACAACTGCGGCGGGACGAGCAGCGCTGGGTGATGGTCGAGGCGGGACCGCGGATCCTTCCCGAGCTGGATCCGGAGCTGGCCGAATACGCAGGCGACCGGCTGCGCGAACGGGGGATCGAGCTGCGGACGTCGACACGCCTCGAGCGCGTCTCCGATGATGCGGTCGAGCTTTCGGACGGGGAACGGCTTGCGGCCGAGACCCTCGTGTGGACCGCCGGCGTGAAGGCATCGCCACTCACGATGTCTCTCGGGGTACCGGTCGACGACCGCGGTCGCGTCGCCGTCGATCGAGCACTTCGCGTCGAAGGCATCCCTGGGGTGTGGGCGGCGGGTGACTGCGCTGCGGTCCCCGATCCCAACTCCGATCAAGGCACGTCGCCGCCCACCGCCCAGCACGCGCTGCGACAGGCGAAGGTGCTCGCGTCGAACGTGGCCGCGACGCTGCAGGGTGGGAAGCTCCGCCCGTTCCGATACGCCAACAAGGGGATGCTCTGCTCGCTCGGGCACTACCGCGGTGTGGCGAACCCGCTCGGCGTACGCATCACCGGCTTCCCAGCGTGGTTCCTGCATCGGTCCTATCACCTGGCGTACATGCCCACGTGGTCGCGGAAGGCTCGGATCGCGATGGATTGGACAGTCGCGCTGCTCTTCCCCCGCGATATCGCGCAGCTCGGGTCGCTCGAGCACCCACGTGACGCCTTCCGGCGTGCGGCGGGTGGCTAACCGGTCAATCCTTGACCTGCGGGTTCGCCGAGGCGGGAGCGTTCCGCTTCCGTAGCAGGCCGAGGTACTCGGAGCGGCGTTCGAACGTGCTCTTGAGCTCCGCGGTGAGGACGTCGACGAACTGATCGCGGTACGCGGGATCGACGAGGATCGTCACCGCGTAGTAGAGACCCGCGAACGACGCGACGCCGGTTGCCACGCGGAACAGCTCCGTCGTGACCTGGACGCTCTCGCCGAACCACGCGATGGTCCACACGACGTTCTCCGGCTTGACCAGCCAGACGTCGCGAACCTCCACCGTGATGAGCAAGATCCCGATGAGCATGTAGAAGGACCAGACCGCGGCGCTCACGAAGAGCACCTGGAGCCCTTCGCTGACGAGGGCGACCGCCGCGAGATTCATCCGTTCGCGACGCCGCAAGGGCGCATCACCGATGAGCGCTTCGGCCTGGACCTCGCGCACGACGCTCGGCAGGCGCACCGTCAGGAAGATCAAGCCGATCAGCACGAACAGGCAGATCGCCGTCCAGTACCTCTCCGGACCCGTCACCGTGAACGACTGCCAGATCTCCGTCGTGAAGAACATCACGAGGGAGAAGAACAGCAGCAGCGGCACCGCCTTCACCAGCACGGATACCGAGGCTCGCAGCTGCACGAAGAACCGCATCGCGACCCATCGAACGATCGGGACGAGCCCGAACCCGACCACGATGTAGGCCAGGCCGATGATCGCGAGGTTCGCGAGGATCGTATCGAACGCGAAGAGGAATTGCCGACTGACCAAAGCCGGGAGCAGCGCCGGCAACACGACGAAGGCGGTGAGCTCCGGGACCCCGACGCGCGTCGGGATCGAGAGGAAGCGTCTGCCTCGCACGACGTTCAGCAGACCGAAGGCGCCGAAGAGCACGGCCGCACCGCCCAGCGCGAGCAGCAGATTCTTCCATCCCGCCTCGATGTCCAGGGCGTTCACGATCTCGAGCACGAACACGATCGAGAGGAATGGGATGGCGCGCGTGAAGATGTCCTCCGTCGCGGACAGGTCGACGATCAGGTTCGGCAGTCCGTCGCGCCGGAACCCATCCTCCAGCTCGCGGATGCGTGCTTCGTCACCGATCACGACGACACCACGCGGTAGAGGTGCCACCGATCGGGCACACCCTTCAGCTCGCGTTCTCCAGCGTCTTCGAAGGTGAACCCGCTGCCAGCCGTCAGGTCCTTCACGGTCGAGGAAGTCCAGATCTCGCCGGCGCCGGCGGCGGCCGCGACACGCGCCCCGATCGCGACGGCCACGCCGCCGACATCCTCGCCGATCAGCTCGATCTCCCCGGTGTGCACACCCGCGCGTACCTCCAGTTGCAGCGGGCGCACGGCTTCCCCGATCGCGATCGCGCAACGGACCGCGCGTGCGGGGCCGTCGAACGTCGCGAGGACACCGTCGCCCATCGACTTGATCAGCTGGCCGCCCGCCCGGTCGATCTCGGCGTGCACCAGCCGGTCATGTCGGGCGAGCACCTCGCGCCACCGTGCGTCGCCGAGTGCCGCAGCGCGCTCCGTCGAGCCAACGATGTCGGTGAACAACACGGTCGCAAGCACGCGATCTGGCCCGGGCATCGGCCGGACGCCGGTCAAGAACTCCTGGATCTCGGCGGCGACGGGCTCCTGGTCGCCGAGCCACATCGGGCGGTCGATCCCCTCGAGCGCCACGACGCGTGCGTCGGGGAGCAGGCTTGCCACATACCGCATGTGCTCCGCCTCTTCCTCGCCCCAGCCGCTGCGGTACATCACGAGCGTCGGAGCTGCCACCGACGGGAGCAGTGTGCGCACGTCCAGATCGAACAGGAGACGAGCCAATGCGATCGCGTCTCGCGGCGCAGCCGCGTTGCGGAAGTAGCGGACCATCCAGCGTGCGACCTCGCGATCGTCGGCCCACATCGGAGCGTTGTGCTCGAGGTCCCACCCCGGCACCATCGAAGCGCGGCCCCAATGCTCCTCGGTGAGCGTCATCCGCTCCTCGAACTCTTCCTCCGGTTCGCCCCAGGGATAATCCTCCGACCACCGGCCTCTCGCAGCCGGGCTCCACAGGACCAAGGCGTTCGTCCGTTCCGGATGGGTAGCGGCGAACATGGCCGCGAGGGCCGTCCCGTCCAACGCGTGCGCTTGAAGTACCGCTCGCTCGACGCCGCAGGCGTCGAGGACGCTGCGGAGGTCGCTCATCCTGGTTTCGAGGTCCGGCGTGCCCGCGAGGCGGCTCGACAGACCCGTACCGCGCTTGTCGAAGAGGATCACTCGGGCGAAGGAGGCGAGTCGATCCGCGAAGCGCGCGTGCTCGGGGCGTTCCCACCAGATGTCGAGGTTCGACACATAGGCCGGAATCACGACCAGGTTCATCAGCCCGTCGCCGTAGGTCATGTACGCGATGTCGAGGCCGTCAGAGCTGCTCGCGTACTGAACCGGCGGCGGGTCCATCACGCTGTCGAGCGCAGGGTCTCTTCGAGTCGCTTCGCCATCCTCGGGCTCGCGCCCTCGTCCTCGTGTTTGAAGTAGCAGAAGATCGTGGCGTCGGCGTCGAGCGCAGGCTTGATCCGCCGCGCCCACTCTTGGAGTTCCTCGTCGGTGTACTCGGTCTTGCGTAGACGGAGGTAGCCGACCGGTTCCCAGGACAGATCCTCGGGCTTCGGGTCTTTCTCGTCGGTCTCGGCGACGCACCAGCCGACCCTGGCTTCGAGCAGCCGGTCGCGCGCCGCCGACCAGGAATCGTGACGGAACTCCATCGCGTAGGAGGGTCCGTCGGCGGGCAAGGTGGCGAGGAAGCCGTCGAGCAGCTCGGCGTCATACGCCAGCGTCGGTGGGCATTGGAAGAGCACGCACCCGAAGCGATCGCCGAGCAGCTTCCCGCGCTCGACGAAGGAGGTCACGTCCTCGCCCACGTCTTTGAGCTTCTTCCAGTGCGTGATCCGTTGGCTCGCCTTCAGCGTGAACACGAACCCCGCGGCGGCCTTCGCACGCCATTTCTGAACCGTCTGCTCGCTCGGGAACCGGCGGAAGGTGTAGTTGATCTCGACCGAGGACAGCTGGGTCGAGTAGTAGTCGAGCATGTCGTCCTTCTTGAGGTCCTCGGGGTAGAAGACGCCCTTGCGCCACTCGTCGTAGGCGAATCCGGAGGTGCCGAGGTAGAAGCGACCGCTCACGGCGTGCATCATGGCATGCCATGAGCGAACGGTTCCGGATCGCGACCCCGAAGGGCGATGTGAGCGCCGGGTGGCACGACGGCGGGGAACGGGCGCCCTCGCTGGTCGTCGGCCACGGTGCCGGCGCGGGGATGGAACATCCGTTCATCGCCGGGTTCTGCGAGGAACTGGCGTCGGCGGGGATCTCGGCGCTGCGCTTCAACTTCCCCTATCTGGAGGCCGGGCGACGGGGCCCCGGGTCGCCGAAGGACGCGACCGCCGCCTTCGTCGCCGCCTTCGATACGGCCACCACCCGCACCGGCGGCCGGCCGGTGTTCGCCGGCGGCAAGAGCTACGGCGGCCGGATGGCCTCGATGGCCGCCGCCGACGGTATGCCGGCCGCCGGCCTCGTGTTCCTCGGGTATCCGCTACACGCGCCGGGGAGGAGCGATCAGGTCCGGGACGCGCACCTGTATGAGCTCACGCAGCCGATGCTGTTCCTGCAGGGCACCAAGGATCCGTTCGCGGATCCGGACGCGCTGCGAGGCGTGCTCCGCACGTTGGGCACGCGCGCCAGCTACGTGCCGTTCGAGGGCGCCGGCCACTCGTTCGAGCGTTCACGGAAAGACGACCCACGCGCCAACGCGGCCGCCTTGGTACCCCACGTGGTGGCGTTCGTGAAGGAGCACGCCTGATGCCGCGCAAGAACAAGCGCGCGCCGGTCGAGTACCTGCCGTCGCCGGCCCCGGTCGGAACGCCGCGGGCTCCCTCGTGGGCGTTGGCCGACGGCTACGAGATCCGGGAGGTCGCGAGCGACAAGGAGTACCGGTGCCCGGGATGCGATCACCTCGTGCGACCGGGGCTTCGGCATCTCGTGGTGGTGCCGAAGGGAGCCGCTGACGAGCGCCGTCACTGGCACACGGATTGCTGGCGGCGCGAGTTGCGCCGACTCGGCGTGAATCGACGGGGTGACTGAGCTCCGAACGGCGTCGGCGGCCGGGTGTACGGTCGCCGTGATGGACAGAGCGACGACGACCGACCAGCCGTGCATCGTGCTCAGCGAGTCCAAGCGACTGCCGTGCGATCTCTGCGGGCACCCGATGGAGCCCGAACACGCGCACTACAAGTGCCCCAACTGCAGCTACATCCTTCCCTGCTGCGGGTGGTGAGCCCCAACCCGCTTGCGTGGCTGAGCGACACCGTCATACCCTGCGCGCCATGGCCGACCTGGTGCGCGCGCGGATGTGGCAGCTCGGCGGGCGCTGGTACGCCCAGGTGCTCGACGCCCCCATGTTCGTCGAGGTAACCGGGACCTCCCGGTCGGGCTGTGAACGGGAGCTGCGCAAAGTCATCGGCGATGACGCCGCGCTCACGATCGAGGTGATCCCGGACCTCGTGGGCGTCTCGGAGGCGGCCGAGATCATGGGGTGGGACAAGCGGCGCGTCATCACCTATATCGACCGGGGCCACTTCCCCGATCCGATCGCGTCGCTCGCCGGCGGCCGCATCTGGCTCCGCGAGGACGTCGAGGCCTACGCGCAGGACTGGCAGGCCCGACACCCGAAGGTCGCCGTGCGGTGACGGAACGCAGGATCTACCTGATCCGTCACGGCAAGGCCGACCATCGCTCCTCCCGGCACGCCCAGACGCCCCGCGGTGCAACGGCGGATCCACCGCTCGACGACACCGGCAGGGCACAGGCGTTGGCGCTCACCCGCCGGTTGCGGATGATGCCGTCGCCGGCGGCGATCTACTGCTCGACCCTCACGCGCGCCCGCGAAACGATCCAGCCGTACCTGGATGCGACCGGCGAGAGCGCGACCTACCTCGACGATCTCGCCGAGTGGCACGCCGGCGACTGGGAGCTGAAGGAGTTCGAGGAGCTGCTCGGCGAGCACCCCGAGATGCCGAGCCGGATCCTGTTGCAGGACCCGGTGTTCGTCCTCGCGCCGAACTCGGAGGCGGTCGCCGACTTCCGGCGACGGGTCGTCGATGCGGTCGAGGGTGCGCTCGCCGCGCACGAAGAGGGCGACCTGTGGATCGTGTGCCACGGCGGTGTGATCAACGCCTACATCGGCTCCGTCCTCGGCGTGACGGACCAGGAGATGTTCTTCCTGCCCGCGAACACCAGCATCAACACGGTCAAGGTCGACGGTGACACACGCACGATGTGGTTCCTCGGCGACGACACGCACTACACCTCACCGGAGCTGTTCCCGGGCTGAACGGTAGGCTGACCGCGTCACGCACATCTGGAGTGGAGGGAGCGATCGTGAGCATCCGGTTCCTATCTGAGGAATGGGCGACCGCGGTGATGGATGCGGCCAACGCCGACGATGAGTTCACGAAGGCGGCCGGCGCCGCATCGGCGCGGATCCAGCAGATCATCACGAAGGACGGCAGCGAGCCCGCGCATTACTGGACGGTCGTCGACGGCGGGAAGATCCAGCTCGGGGTCGGCGACACCGAGAGCCCCGATGCAACGATCACCCAGAGCTACGACACGGCGGTCGCCCTCGCGCGCCGTGAGGCCAACCCGGTGACCTCCTTCATGATGGGCAAGATCAAGGTCGACGGGAACATGGGCATGCTGATGGGTTTGGCGGGAGCGCTCGGGAAGCTCGCCGATGTGATGTCGCGGCTCGACGTCGAGTACTAACCGCGGGGCTTCGTCACGCTGTAGGTGCCACTCGCGCGGGCGAGATCCCGACCGGCAGCGTCGGTGACGACGGCCTCCGCGTACGCGATCTCGGTCCCGACCCGGATCGCGCGACCCGACGCCGTGATCGTGCCGGTCGTCACGGGTCGCAGGTAATGCATCCCCATCTCGACCGTGACATGGCGACGGCCCGGCTCGAGCGCGCTGCGGACGCTGAGTCCCATCGCCGCGTCGGCGAGCGTCGCGAGCACACCGCCGTGCGCGAACCCTTGGATGTTGCGGTGGTGGTCGTCGAGGTCGAGCTCGAGGCGGATGGCTCCTGGATCGGCATCGGCGACGCGGATCCCGCTCCACCGATAGAACGCCGACCCGTCGACGACCGCACGCAGATCTTCCGGGAGCTCCGTCACCGGCGGAGTCTCTCACGGGGATGTTCGACCCCGCGATACGATGCCTGACAGGGATCCCCATGGCCGACGAACTCGATGAGCTGGCGCGCACGGCGTTGGCCGAAGACGCACCCGACGGCGATGTGACGTCGAGATCGACCGTTCCCGCCGGCACCCGCTGCGGCGCGGAGCTCGTCGCGAAGCAAGACGGCATCCTCGCGGGGGTCGATGCAGCGCGAGCCGTGTTCGCGGTCGCTGCCGAACGGGACGGAACCGACGTGCAGATCGACTGGAAGGCGGCCGACGGCGATCGCGTGCGGGCCGGTGATCGCGTGGCGTTGATCCACGGCGATGCGCGAACCGTGCTCGCGGCGGAGCGGCCGGCGCTCAACCTCCTCGGCCACCTCTCGGGCGTCGCGACGCTGACCCGTGCCTACGTCGATGCGGCCGCGCCGGCCCAGATCCTGTGCACCCGCAAGACCTTGCCGGGGCTCCGCGCGGTGGAGCGAGGGGCGGTCGCGGCCGGGGGCGGCACGTTGCACCGGGCCAGCCTTTCCGACGCGATCTTGATCAAGGACACGCACGTCCGGATCGCCGGCGGGGTCGCCGAGGCGGTCCGCCGCGCCCGCAGCGCAGGCATGCCGGTGGAGGTGGAGGTCGAGACACTCGAGCAGCTCGATGAGGCGATCGCCGAGGGCGTGGAACGCATCCTGCTCGACAATCCAACACCCGAGCGTGTGCGCGACGCGATCACGCGCGTCGGCGATCCATCGCGCCTGGAGATCTCCGGGGGTGTCACCCTCGAGAACGTGCGCGCGTTCGTCGACGCCGGCGCGCGGGTGCTCTCGGTCGGGCGCCTCACGCACTCCGCGCCGGTGCTCGACCTCTCCCTGGAAGTGGTGGACATCGATGACTGACACGCATCCCACGATGGGCTTCGACGAGTGGGCGGCCGAGGTGCATCGCCTCGCGGAGGAACGCGATGCCGTGATCCTCGCGCACAACTACCAGGTGCCCTGGATCCAGGACGCCGCCCACCACGTCGGGGACTCGCTCGCGCTCTCGAGGATCGCGGCGGAGACCGATGCCTCGACGATCGTGTTCTGCGGCGTGCACTTCATGGCCGAGACGGCGAAGCTGCTGTCCCCCGACAAGACCGTCCTGTTGCCGAGCCTCGAGGCCGGCTGTTCACTCGCCGCATCGATCGACGCCGATCAGCTGCGCGACTGGAAGGCGGGATATCCGGGCGCCGTCGTCGTGGCATACGTGAATACCTCGGCGGCCGTGAAGGCGGAATCCGACATCTGCTGCACGTCGTCCAACGCGGCCGACGTGGTCGCATCGATCCCCGAGGGCCAGGAGATCCTCTTCCTGCCGGATCAGTTCCTCGGGGCGCACGTCGAGCGGCAGACCGGCCGCGCGATGCACATCTGGATGGGGGAATGCCACGTGCACGCCGGCATCCAGCCCGGTGATCTCAAGCAGATGCTCGCCGATCAGCCCGACGCCGAGCTGCTCGTGCACCCGGAGTGCGGATGCACGACCAACGTGATGTGGCTCCTCGGCGAGGGTGAGCTCCCACGTGAGCGCACGAAGGTGCTGTCGACCGGGGGGATGGTGAGCGAGGCCGAGGCCTCACCGCATCACCGGTTCCTGGTCGCGACCGAGACCGGCATCCTGCACCAGCTCCGCAAGGCCAGCCCGTCCAAGGAGTTCGTTCCCGTCGATCGCAAGGCGGAGTGCAAGTACATGAAGGCGATCACGCCTGCGAACCTCCTGACATCGCTGCAGGAGGGGATCTTCGAGATCGACGTGCCGCCGGCGATCGCCGAGCGCGCGCGTCGTTCGGTCGAGCGCATGATCGAGATCGGCCCCACGGCCGGGCGCACGGTGCCCGCCGGACCGGTGTTCACCGAGTGAGCACAAGCACCGTCGTCCTCGGCGCGGGCGCCGCAGGCCTGTGGTGTGCGTTGCATGCCTCCGATCGGGGCGCGGTGACGGTGGTCGCGCCGGGCGCCGCCGAGCTCAGCGCAACCGCATGGGCGCAGGGCGGCATCGCGGCGGTCGCGCTCGCTGATGACTCGACCGAGCAGCACGCCGCCGACACGATCGCGGCCGGCGCCGGGCTCTGCGATGCGGCCGCGGTCGACGTCCTCGTGCGCGAGGCGCCGGAAGCCGTCGCCGAGCTCCGCGCGATGGGCATGCGGTTCGACGAGGACGAGGGGCCCGCGTTGGAAGGCGGTCACACGGCACGACGGGTGCACCACGCCGGCGGCGACCGCTCCGGCCGTGCGCTCCACCGGTTCCTCGAGGAGACGGTCGAGCGGCACGGGGGGATCGTTCGCGTGGATGCACGGGCGGTGGCGATCGAGACGAGGGACCGCGCCGCCAGCGGCGTCCGCATCGAGGGCGGCGCCGTCGTCGCCGCGGATCGCGTCGTGCTCGCGACGGGCGGCGCGTGCGGCATCTTCGGTCGGCGGACCGGTCCCGACACCTCGGTGGGCGAGGGGTTCGCGCTCGCCTGGCATGCACGTGCCGCGCTCGCTGACCTCGAGTTCGTGCAGTTCCATCCGACGGCGCTCGACGTGTCCGGACGACCGGCGCGCCTGCTGACCGAGGCCCTCCGGGGCGACGGGGCGGTGCTGCGTGATGCCGACGGCAACCGGTTCATGGATCGGTTCGATACGCGGGGTGATCTGGCGCCGCGGGATATCGTCGCTCGGGCGGTCTTGCAGGTACGCGAGGAGACGGGTCAACAGGTCTTCCTCGACGCGACGGGCGTGGCGGATGTGGCGCGGCGGTTCCCGACGGCGGCCGAGCAGTGCCGGGAGGTCGGACTGGACATCGCGACCGCGCCGGTGCCGGTGGCGCCCGCCGCGCACTACTGCATGGGTGGGGTGCTGACCGACCTGTGGGGTCGGACGACGGTGCGGGGGCTCTTCGCGGCCGGCGAGGTGGCGAGTACCGGTGTCCACGGCGCCAACCGACTGGCGTCGAACTCGCTCGCGGAGGCGTTGGTGTTCGGTCGACGCGCAGCGGTCGCCGACGACGGCCCGATCCCCGAGGCGCGAGCGAGCGACGCGTTGGCGCCCGAGCCGTCGGGAGCGATGGCGCTCGGGACCATCCGCGAGCGCGCCGACCGGTTCCTTGGGGTCCGGCGCGACGGGCCTGAGCTCGACAAGCTCCAGGCCGAGCTCGAGGCGGCGACCGATCCGGGCGGTGGGCGGGCGGCGACCCTGGTCGCGTGGCTGATGGCGAGCGCGGCTTCGCGGCGCACCGAGAGCCGCGGCGGCCACTACCGGGTCGATTTCCCGGAGCCCGATCCCGCGTGGCGGGCTCGCCAGGTCGTCGACCGTGACGGATGGTCGATGCTTGCCAGCCCTGAAGTGGTCTGACACCATGGCCACCATGCAGTGCATCCGCGGCTCGTGGTTCTCCTACGTCGGGTTCCCCCCGGCGTAGTCGCCAGCCGCAGCAGGCAGCCAGCGACCCCGGGCCGAACCGCCCGGGGTTTCGACTTCCCGGGCTGTGCGACCCGGCCGAACGTGGAGGTTCGACCAGATGGTCATCGTGATGCAGCAGGGCGCCACCGACGGCGATATCGACGCCGTCTCCGAACGCGTTCGGGCCAACGGCGGGGAAGCGTTCGTCTCACGCGGCACGGTCCACACGATCATCGGGCTCGTCGGGGACACCGAACGGTTCAAGGCGATCGACTGGCGGCAGATGGCGGGCGTCGATCACGTCATCCAGATCGGCAAGCCGTACAAGATGGTGTCCCGCGAGGCGCACCCCGAGACGACCGTCGTCAAGATCGGCACGGTGCCCATCGGGCGCGATTCATTCACGCTGATCGCCGGCCCATGCGCCGTCGAGAACGAGGAGCAGACGATGACCTCGGTCCGCGCCGCCAAGGACGCGGGCGCGACGGTGATGCGGGGCGACGTCTACAAGCCGCGGACCTCTCCGTATTCGTTCCAGGGGCTCGGCGACCAGGGCATCGAGATCCTGCAGGAGGCTCGTCGGCGGTTCGGACTCCCGTTCGTCGTCGAGGTCGTCGACGTCTCCCAGGTCGCCCATGTCGCCAACGTCGCCGACTGCATCCGGATCGGTACGCGCAACGCGCAGAACTTCGAGCTGTTGAAAGAGGTCGGGCTCACCAACAAGCCGGTGATGTTGAAGCGCGGGCTGGCGATGACGATCGAGGAATGGTTGCAGGCCGCCGAATACATCGCGCAGCGCGGCAACTCCGAGGTGATCTTGTGCGAGCGAGGCATCCGGACGTTCGAGCCGTCGACTCGCAACACGCTCGACCTCGGCGGGATGGCCGTCGCGCAGCAAGAGTCACACCTGCCGGTGATGGTCGATCCGTCACACGCGGTGGGGAAGCGGTCGTTGGTCGCGCCGATGGCGCTCGCCGCGCTGGCCGCGGGCGCCGATGCGGTGATGGTCGACATCCACCCCCGGCCGGAGGATGCGCTGGTCGACGGCGCCCAGGCGCTCGTGCCCGATGAAGTGATCGCGCTCGGGAAACAGCTGCAGGCGATCGCCGATGCGCTCGGCCGGCCGGTGAACCGCTAGCCCGCGGGAGCGTTCAGCGTCAGCTCGAGGATGTCGCACGTCTTCCGCCAGCGGGCGAGCGCCTCGCTCGGCGGACCGTTGCGCGACCGGCGCCGGTCGACGAGGAGGGATGCGGCCTCCTCCCACTCCGAACCCTCGAGCAAGCGACCCGACGCCGTGAGCTCGTTGAGCGCCGTGTCGCGGAGCTTCCGTCGAGTGATCACCACGAACTCCCTCGCGGTGCCCGCGCCCGGGATCGTCTGCTCGTCGGGCCCGGGCTCGCGTTGCGAGAGCACATAGACCTTGCCGTTCTTATAGGCGAACCACGCGGGGACGGTTCGGAGCTTCCCACCGATCGTGGCGCCGACCCAGATCACGTCGGACTTCTTCAGGCCCTCTTCGATGCCCTTCTCGAGCTTCGGGGGCGTCGCCTGCACGTAGACCGGGACCTCGATCTCGCCGAGCACCTGGTTCTCCACCACGAACGACGCGACGAACAGCCCCGTCTCGTCGAAGATCGCGTGCGGCTCCTCGTCGACCTCGGTGGTGAGATCGAACATGCCCGCCATGCGTCGGTACTCCGGCCCCCAGCGGTAGAGCATGCGGCCCGACGGGCCGAACAGCCGAACCTCTTCCTGGACGATCCCGACCGGCACCTTCCAGGCGCGGAACATGACGAACGGCAGCGCCGGCCCGGGTTGTCCGGTGAGGTAGATGCCATCGGGCGACACGTTTCCCTGCGAGGCCCAGACCCGGGCATCGACGACGGCCGCGGCGACCAGCTCGCCGGCGATCAGCTCTGGCATGGCGCGAAGGATACCGGACGTGTCGGCTCAGACGGTGCGGGCGAGCCACAGGCGCGGCTCTTCGAGCTCTGGCCACGAGGGCATCGCCTCGGCATCGGACCACATCCGGGTCAGCGTGACCTCGTCGGTGAGCTCGACGACGGTCTCGCAGAACGCACGCCCGACCGCGACGTGGTCGCGGCCGACGTCGACGCCGAGGAGCCGGGCGAACAACGGGTCGAGCTGCTCGTCGTCGCGATGCCGTCGCATCGCCTCCTCGATCTGCGGATACGTGCCGAGCATCGTGCGCGCGATCGTCGTCGAGACGTGGTCTCCATGTCCCTCGACCGCGGCGATGAGTGCGCGGATCCGGTCGAGCTTCAGGCGTTGTTCGTCGTCGAGCACGACGCCGAACATCGAGCCCTCCTCGTCGGCGAGCGCCTGTTGGAACGCCTCGGGGTCCGCCGGGGCGATGGACGCGAATCGCTCCTGGATCGCGTCGACGTCGATCACCATGGTCGAGAGGAAGTCATCGATCACCGTTGCCGCATGCGCGGGAAGCCACGGGCGAGCGAACTGCAAACGGTGCGCCACCTGATGCAGCGAGACGAAGGTCCGGAACTCGCGTGGATCGAGCGACCAGTCGCGCTCGACGGCCTCGATGTTCGTGACGACGAAGCGCAGGGGGCCGCTCGTCGCGTGCGGGATGCCGACGTCGTGGGCGCCGAAGACGCGGCTCGCGAGGAAGCCGAACACCTGGCCGACCTGAGTGGCCTGGAGCAATGGCCCGAGCTGATCGAGCATCGCCTGGGGCGAGCTCAGGCCCAGCGCCGCCAAGGAGTCGTCGGCAGCGTCGCCCGTGTCCGCCGGCCCTTGGTCCGCGATCGCCTTGCCGAGAGCATCGGACATGCGGGTCGCCGCCGTCTCGATCAACAACCGGTACTCCTCGATCGCCGTCGCGATCCAGTCGGCGCGACGGATCACCTCGACGCCGAGCACCTCGGTCGACGGCTCGAACGAGGTGACGTCGACGATCCGGAGCTCGGCCACACGCACGGCTTCTTCGAACCCGGCCGGAGCCGCGGTGTCGGGGGCTGGGTCGCTGCCCGACTCGGCGGCGCCGGCGACGGCCAGCTGACGGGCGAGCTCCCACTGCACCGGTCCCGAGGAGCTCCCCATCACGCGCTGGAGCTCCCGGAACAGCGGCGCGTCGCGCAGCGACTCCGGATCCATCCCGAACGGGAACCCTGGCGTGGACATCTGCTGCCAGCCTACGACCACCTGCGCGAACGCTCGGGCCGATCGATCGCGACGGCTACGATGGGCTCGTGTCCGACGACCGCACGCTCGTCCGTGTCGCCCCGCATCCGGCCTCCGTCGATGAAGCGTTGGCCGCGGTCGCGGACCCCGCGGCGGGGGGCACCTGTGTCTTCGTGGGAACGGTCCGTGACCACTCGAGTGGCGGCGAGGCCGTGACCGACCTCACGTACGAGGCGTGGGATGAGCTCGCGACCGAGCGCCTGGCCGAGATCGCCTCGGCGATGCACGAGCGATGGGCGATCTGCCGCGTCGCGCTCCTGCACGCCACGGGCACGCTGGCGATCGGACAGCCGAGCGTCGTGGTCGCGGTCTCGGCACCGCATCGCGCCGAGGCGTTCGAGGCCGCGCGGTTCGGCATCGAGGAGCTCAAGCGCGACGTCCCGATCTGGAAGAAGGAAGCGCTCACCACCGGTGAGGCCGACTGGGTCATGGGGGCCTGAGGTGGGGCGGGAGCTCGCGATCGACCTCGGCACCGCGAGCACGCTCGTGTACCGGTTGGGCGACGGCATCGTCTTCGACGAGTCGACCGTAGTGGCGCTGCACGCGGTCACGAACGATGTGGTCGCCGTCGGCGAAGAGGCCTGGCGCATCATCGGGGGCGGCGGGGGTGAGGTCGTCGGGATGCGGCCCCTCCGTGAGGGCGCGATCACCGAGTTCGAGGTGACCCAGCACCTGCTCGAGGTCGTGATCCGCCGGTCGGCGCCCGGGAGGTTCCCGAAGCCACGGGTGCTGATCACGATCGCGAGCGGCAGCTCTCCCGTCGAGCGGCGCGCTCTCGAGGAGGCCGTGACGCTCGCCGGTGGCAAGCAGGTGACCCTCGTCGAGGAGCCGCTGGCAGCCGCGATCGGCGCCGGCCTGCCGATCCAGGAACCGATCGGCAGCCTGATCGTCGACATCGGCGGCGCCCGCTGCGAGATGGCCGTCGTCTCGATGGGCGGCATCGTGTCCGGCCAGACCGTCATGGTGGGTGGCTTCGACCTGGACGTCGCGATCCAGGAGCACGTTCGCCAGCGCTATGGGGTCGCGATCGGCGAGCGCGCGGCCGATGAGGTCAAGCGCGCGGTGGGGTCCGCCTTCCCGATGGGGAGCGGCAAGGCGGCGCTCGTCGTCGGTCGCGAACTCTCGACCGGCAACACGGTCGAGGTGCGGCTCGACGAGGTCGAGGTGCGCCAGGCCATGGGCGAACCGATCGGCCGCATCATCGAAGCCGCTCGTCGCACTCTCGCGGAGGCCCCGCCCGAGCTCACCCATGACGTGCTCGAAACCGGGATGTTCCTGATGGGCGGTGGTGCGCTGCTCACCGGGCTCGATCTCTTGCTGTCACAGGAGTGCGAGGTGCCCGTCCACGTCGCCGAGCACCCGCGGGAGACGGTCGTGCGCGGCGCCGGGCACATGCTCGAGCACCTAGAGCGGTACCGAACGTCGTTCCAGCTCGAGCGCCCGGTGGGGAGACGATGACCTTCTCGATCGTCGCGTGCGACCCCGCCAACGGCGACCTCGGGATCGCGGTCGCTTCCAAGTTCCCGGCGGTGGGTGCGGTCGTGCCGTGGGCTCGCGCCGGGGTCGGCGCGGTCGCGACCCAGTCGTGGGCGAACACGGACTTCGGTCCCGAGGGCCTGCAGTTGATGGGCAGCGGCCTGCCGGCCGCCGCCGCGCTCGATGCCGTGCTCGAGCCTGACGACGACCGCGAGGAGCGGCAGGTCGGCTTCGTCGACGCGGGCGGGGGAGCGGCCTCGTTCACCGGCGCGAACTGCATGAACTGGGCCGGCGGCGTGACGGGCGACGGCTTCGCCGCGCAGGGCAACATCCTGGCGGGCGAAGGGGTCGTCGCCGCGCTCGCGTCGACCTTCACCGTGACGGAAGGTGACCTCTGTGACCGGCTCCTCGCCGCGTTGCTCGCCGGCGATCGGGCCGGCGGCGACCGGCGCGGCAAGCAATCGGCGGCGCTCCTCGTGGTGCGGGCCGGCGGCGGCTACGAGGGCCGCAACGACCGCTACATCGACCTCCGCGTGGACGATCATCCCGAGGCGCCCACCGAGCTCGCGCGACTGTTCACGGTGTGGGACGACACGATGCTCGTCCGCCGCGACGAGCCGTTGGAGGCCACGCCCGAACTGGTGGGGGAGCTACAGCGGCGTCTCGCCGCGGTCGGTGCGTACGAGGGGGATGCGAGCGGCCAGTTGGACGACGCGACCTCCGTGGCGCTCGCCGAGTGGGCGGGTCGCTACAACCTCGAGGGTCGTCTGCGCGACGACGGGATGCTCAGCGCGCATCTGATGATGGAGCTCCGCGACGTCACGCCCGACGTCACTTGAACAGCCCCTTCAGCACGCTCCATACGAGATAGGCCAGGAACGCCATCACGGCCGCGCCCGCCACCACCGCACCGGCGAGCCCGGCGACGCCGATCACGCGGGTCTGGGCGGTCGGCGCCGACGGCAGCGGCCTGCCTCGCGTCGGAACTGCCTCCTCGCTCGAGCTGGGATCGGGCTCGCGGTAGGTCTTCGTCCACGTCTCGGGGTCGGCGTCGGCCACCCGGCCGTTGCGGATCGTGATCGCGGCGACCCCCGCGCCGGCGGCGGCCGCCACGACGAAGACGAGCAGGTAGGGCATGCTGCGAGCCTACCCGGGCCTTCGGCTGCAACCGAGGAGCCTCGTTTGCCGTACCCACCCGTACCATCGTGGCCATGTGGGAGCCGGGACGACGGGCGCGTCTCGTGGCCCTGGTCGCACTCCTCGTGCTCGCGGTCGCCGCGATCGGATGGCCGCTACCGTACTACTCCGAGGGGCCGGGTCCCGCGCGAGACGTCTTGTCACGCATCATCTATGAAGGGGAGCCGCGCTACGAGCCGACCGGGCAGCTGGAGCTCACAACCGTGCGGTACCAACAGCTGACCGGCCTGACCGCGCTCCGCGCCTGGATCGACGACACGCTGGCGATCGTGCCCGCCGCGTTGGTCTATCCGCCGGATGTGCCCGTCGACGTGACGAAGCAACGGGGCATCTCGCAGATGGATCAGAGCAAGATCGACGCGACCGCCGCGGCGTTGCGTGCGCTCCACCGGTACCCGAAGGACCACGGGGCGGGCGCACTGATCGAGTCCACTGTCAGCGAGTGTCCGGCCGACGGCAAGCTGTTCCCCGGCGACATCATCACCGCGATCGACGGGACGAAGGTCCGCGACGCGGCCCAGGCTTCGAAGCTCTTCGATCGGATCCCCGTCGACCAGGCCCTGCACTTCGATCTGAACGTCGACGGCTCGGTCGAGCACGCGACCTTCACCCGCGCACCCTGCGGCGAGAAGCAGGAGCCACTCGTCGGGATCTCGATGCTCGACGCCTTCCCCTTCGCGATCACGGTCACCAGTGACGACATCGGTGGTCCCTCCGCCGGGCTGATGTGGGCGCTGGGTCTCTACGAGCTGCTGACACCCGGGGACCTGACGGCCGGCCGAACGATCGCAGGCACCGGCGAGATCGCCCCGGACGGCACCGTCTATCCGATCGGGGGCATCAGAGACAAGGTCGTCGCGGCGGAGCGAACAGGGGCGACGCTGTTCCTCGCGCCCGCGGACAACATGTCGGAGCTCGCCGGCGTCGACACGGGCGACATGCAGGTCGTATCGGTGGCGACGCTCGACGACGCCATCGCGGCCCTCCAGCCGAGCGGTTCCGCGAGCTGAAGTAGGCTGGCCGCGATGTCGACGATCTCGATCGCGCCACGGCGCCGCCGCTGGCTGAGCTACGTCATCGGCGCCGTCGTCCTGGCCGCGATCCTGTTCACGGTCCTCGCCGGCTTCGTGGTCGAGGTGCTGTGGTACGGCGAGATCCATCAGCAGGGGGTGTTCTGGCACACCCTGTGGACGAAGGTGTGGCTCGGCGTCTTCTTCGGCGCGCTGTTCTTCGCGCTGCTCTACGTGAACCTCGTGATCGCGCGGCGGCTGCGCCCGGAGGTGACGATCGTGCCGAACCCGCTCGACCCCCTGGAGCGGGTCCGCGACGTCACCGAGCCGTACCTGCGGTGGCTGTTGCCCCTCGGCGCGGCCGTGCTCGCGTTCCTGGTCGGCCTCGCGGTCAGCGGCAACTGGCAGGAGTACCTGCTGTGGCGCAATGCCGGCGGCGTGTCGTTCGGAACCGTCGAGCCGCTGTTCAACCGCGATCCCGCGTTCTACGTCTTCTCTCTTCCCTGGCTCCGGTTCCTGCAGGGGTGGCTGTTCTCGTCGCTGATCGGCGTGACGTTGCTGGTCGCGGTCGGCCACGTGCTGTGGGGCTCGATCCGGCCGCAGGCCCCTGCGTTCGCCGACAAGGTGACGCCCGCGGCACGCGCGCACCTGTCGGTGCTGCTCGGTCTGATCATGTTGGTCAAGGCGTGGGGGTACTGGCTCGGACGGTTCGACCTGCTCACCTCGCGGCGCGGGGTCGTGGAGGGTGCGAGCTACACCGAGGTGAAGGCGCAGCTCCCCGCGCTGAACTTCCTCGCGATCGTGGCGGTGATCTGCGCGATCCTGTTCTTCGCCAACATCCGGCTGAAGCAGTGGAGCCTGCCCATCGTCGCCGTCGGTCTGCTCGCGATCGTCTCGGTCCTGCTGGGCACCGCGTACCCCGCGTTCATCCAGCAGTTCAAGGTGAAGCCGAACGAGCAACAGCTCGAGTCGGAGTACATCCAGGACAACATGAACGCCACGACCGCCGCGTTCGGCCTCGATGCGATCGACCGGCAGTTGCGCCCCACGGTCGGCGGCGCCCTCACGGCCGCCCAGATCAGGGATAACCAGACGACCGTGTCGAACATCCGACTCTGGCGGCCCGCAGCCCTGTTACGGAACTTCCAGTCCACGCAACAGGTTCGGCAGTACTACAACTTCCCCGATGTCGACGTCGACCGATACCCGATCGGGCCCAACGGCGATCCACGGGTGATCATGATCTCGGCCCGAGAGATCAACCAGGAGGGAATCCCAGCGCAGGCAGCGACGTGGCAGAACAAGCACCTCACGTACACACACGGGTTCGGGGCGGTCGCCGCGCAGGTGAACACCGCCACTTCGGAAGGGCAGCCGGTGCTCACGCTCAAGGATCTGCCGCCCACGGGTGAGCCAACGCTCGCGCAGCCGCGCATCTATTACGGGGAACAGTCCCAGGAGCCGTTCGTCGTCGGGGGCACGAGCGGGGAGCTGGACTTCGACGGCGCACCGCCCGGGAGCGCGCCCTACAGCGGACAGGGCGGCATCCCGATGGGCAACATCTTTCGCCGAGCCTTGTTCGCATGGAACTTCCACGACATCAACCTGCTGCTGTCGAACCAGGTGACGCCGCAGAGCAGGCTGATGATCTATCGCGCCATCGAGGAGCGCGCCGCGAAGGCCGTGCCATTCCTCACGTTCGATTACGACCCCTACCTCGCCGTCGTCGACGGGCGTCCGGAGTGGATCCTGGACGCATACACCACGACGGACGAGTACCCGTACGCCCAAGCCGTCAACGGATCCGCGGCGACGAACGGACTCATGGGTGGCACGTTCAACTACATGCGCAACTCGGTCAAGGTCGTTGTCGATGCCTACGACGGTACGGTGACCTACTACGCCGATCTCACGGAGCCGATCATCCATGTCTGGAGCCAGGCGTATCCGGATCTGTTCACCGACTTCAACCTGGCGCCCGATGATCTGAAGGCACACTTCCGCTATCCGGAGAACCTGCTGCAGGTCCAGGCCTACCAGTACGCCAACTACCACGTCACCGATCCCGTCGCCTTCTACAAGCGGAGCGACTTCTGGCAGATCTCACCCGATCCGACGGTCGACGTGACGTCGGGCACGGCCCTCCCCCCGATGCGGCCCTACTACCAACTCATCCGGTTGCCGGGGGCTTCCACGGAAGAGTTCCAGCTCGTCCTGCCGTTCGTGCCGGCGGGCCGGCCGAACATGGTTGCCTGGATGACTGCGTCCTCCGACCCCGCGCACTACGGAGACGTCACGGTGTTCCAACTGCCGGAGACGAGCCCGGTCGAGGGGCCACAGCAGGTCTATGCACGGATCAACAGCGCTCCGGAGTTCTCACAGTTCAAGACCCTGGTGAACCAACAAGGGTCGGCCCTGACGTTCGGCGATCTGCTCGTGATCCCGATCGACGATTCGTTCCTGTACGTGTTGCCCGTCTACGTGGAGGCGACGCAGGGCTCGCAGATCCCCGAGCTCAAGCGGGTGATCTTGGTCAACGGGACAGGCAGCGACGTCTCGATCGGCACGTCGCTCACGTCGGCGTTGGCGATCGCCACCAGCGGTACGGTCGGTCCCGGCGGAGGCGGCGGCAACGGCGGCAACGGGCAGCCGCCGTCCGGCACGACCGATCAGCAGATCCAAGACCTGCTCGACCGCGCGCTGCGGCACTTCCAGGCCGCGGATGCCGCCTTGCGAACCGGCGACCTCGCGACGTATCAGGAAGAGCTCGCGAAGGCGCAGGAACTGGTCCAGCAGGCGCAGGCGCTGGCCGCGGGGTCGTCCGGGTCGGGGACGCCGCCGACGTCGCCGACGCCTTCGCCGACCTCGTCGGCGTCGGTCTCGTCGTCGCCGAGCGCATCACCCTGAGTCGAGCCATGCCCCATCAGGGTTGGCCGCGATGAGCGAGGCGGCATCTGGAACCGGGCAGCAGGTGTCGTTCGGCGAGGCGGCCTGGTTCTGGATCAAGCTCGGGTTCATCAACTTCGGCGGCCCTGCGGGCCAGATCTCGGTGATGCACGAAGAGTTGGTCGAGCGCCGCGGGTGGATCGGCGAGGCGCGGTTCATGCACGCGCTGAGCTACTGCACGCTCCTGCCCGGACCTGAGGCGCAGCAGCTTGCGATCTACATCGGCTGGCTGTTGCACAAGGCCCGAGGCGGGATCCTCGCCGGCGTCGCGTTCATCCTGCCGGCGTTCTTCCTCATCGGCGCCCTCTCGTGGGTGTACGCGGCGCACGGCTCGGTTCCGGCGATCCAAGGGGTGTTCGACGGATTGCAGGCAGCCGTGGTCGGGATCGTTGCCGCGGCGATGATCCGCATCGCCTCGCGGGCGCTGGGGAGCCCAGGGAAGGTGGCCGTCGCGGTTGCCGCGTTCCTGGCGCTGTTGATCGGCCACGTGGCGTTCCCCATCATCATCGTGGTGGCGGGAGTGATCGGTGCGACCGGTGCGCTCGGGTCCACAGCGGGATCCGCGGGCGACACGGCTGAAGAACCGTTGCCGGCACACGCACAGCCGAGCGTCGGCCGCGCGGTTCGAGCGCTCGTGATCGGACTCGTCGTTTGGATCGTGCCGCTGATCCTCATCACGAATGCCTCGTGGGCGCCCGACGTGCTGAGTCAGGAAGCGGTCTTCTTCTCCAAGGCCGCGCTCGTGACGTTCGGTGGGGCGTACGCGGTCCTCGCGTACCTGAACGCAGCCGCGGTCTCGTTCGGATGGCTCGCTCCCGGCCAGATGGCGGCGGGGCTGGGTCTCGCCGAATCCACGCCCGGCCCGTTGATCATGGTGACGGAGTTCGTCGGGTTCCTGGCCGCATATCAGCACCCGGGAACGCTGTCGCCGACCGTGGCCGGCGCACTCGGAGCACTCGTCGCGACCTGGGCGACGTTCGCGCCGTGCTTCCTGTGGATCTTCCTCGGCGCGCCCTACGTGGAGGTGCTCCGGCGGGACCCGCGGCTGACCGGCGCACTCTCCGCGGTGACGGCCGCCGTGGTCGGCGTGATCGCGAACCTCGCCGTCGTGTTTGGCGTGCATGCGTTGTTCGACGAGACCCGCGACGTGATCGTGCTTGGGGGCGAGGTGAGCGTCCCGGTCCTGTCGTCGGTCGACGTGGTCTCGGTCGCGATCGCGGTGGGGGCGTTCATCGCGATCTGGCGGTTCCGGGTCCATGTGCTCTGGGTCGTCGGCATCGCCGCGGCCGCAGGCGTTGCCCGAGCGCTGCTCTGAGCACGACACCTGTCCGACGCGGTTCTCCCCGGTGCTCGTCGAGTTGATCCCCTGGGGATGGGCGATCGCCTGGGGGTGGTCGATGTGGCTGCTCGTTGCTCGGTCCGATCGGATCGAGCGCCTGCCTGCGTTGGGCGTAGGTCGTCCTGACGTTGCTGCTCGCCCAG
>Ga0207648_10000783_pt1 | contig 35821 bp, 34 predicted proteins | sample KBSMisM32_FD_184310 | JGI IMG/M metagenome (GOLD analysis project Ga0207648, IMG submission 184310) | Miscanthus rhizosphere microbial communities from Kellogg Biological Station, Michigan, USA - KBS Miscanthus M3-2 (SPAdes) (version 2) | ecosystem: Host-associated > Plants > Roots >... | reverse complement strand
CGATCCGCTGATCCCCGCGGGCCATGTGCGCAACGATCGCATGGTCGTCGTCGCCGACGAGGCGGCCACAGGCTAGTCCGTTAGCGGATACGCTTACATGGCGTTAGCTAATTCGCTAACATAGGCCCCATGAAACCGAGGGCATCCCGGTCGGCCGGCTCCGCCGCGTCGCTTGTCCGGGAAATACGCGAGGGAAGTGGCCTCAGCCAGGCAGAGCTGGCAAGGCGTGCGGGTCTGCCCCGCTCGGTGGTCAATGCCTACCTGAAGGGCAAGCGTGAGCCCGGCGCCGATGCGCTTGCCCGGCTCGCCGCGGCGGGAGGATTCGAGCTGCAGCTCGGACGCCGCCGGCCTCCGGTGGACACGGAGCGGGCGGGGAAGATCCTCGTTCAGGTCCTCGAGTTGGCCGAGGCGCTGCCCTTCCGGCCGCGCCCGAGCCTGGACTATCCGCGGCTTGCCGACCGACTAACCCCGAAAGGAGCCGTGTGAGCGAGCTTGTCGAGAAGCTCTTCGGCGTCCACGACTCGCTCGCCGCGGCAAGCATCCCCCACGCCTTCGGGGGGGCGATCGCGCTGGCGTACTGCACGGAGGAGCCGCGCGGGACCCGCGACTTGGATGTGAACATCTTCGTTGACGCGGCCCAAGCCGAGCGCACGCTTGCCTGCCTGCCGTCCGGGATCAGGGTCACCGACGACGACGTCGCCAAGGTCGAGCGCGAGGGTCAGGCAAGGCTTGAGTGGGATGGGACCCCGGTGGACGTCTTCCTCAACAGCATCCCCCTGCACGAGGCGGTCGCGGGGGAGGTCGTCTGGGTCCCGCTCGAGGGACGCGAAGTCCCGGTCCTCGATTGCGCCTCGCTGGCGATCTTCAAGGCCTTCTTCGACCGGACCAAGGACTGGGCCGACATGGAGGCGATCGCCCAGGCGACGCCTGAGGACATCGACATCGCCGCGGCGACGATCGCCGATCTCGTCGGTCCCGACGAGCCGGCGGTCAAGCGGCTGGAGAGCTTGATCCCGCTCGACGTGGGGCGGGGCCGGACCATTCGGCGCTAGGCATCCCCTAGGCCGTCTCCAGCGACACGCCGTGGTTGGCGACGATGCGGCCGGTCGGGTCGTAGCGGCGCTTGACCTCGGCGAGGCGGGCGCAGACGTCTGCCGGCAGGATCGCGTCGACGTCGCAGGGCCGCTCGGTGAAGTTGAAGTAGGAGCCCGAGGCCGTCCAAGGCGCCATCGCCTCTTCGATCTTGGCCAGGTGCGCTGGGATCGCCTCGCCAAGCTCCGGCGTCATCGGCATGCCGACGCTGTACATGACGAAGCCGGCGTCGAGGTGGGAGAGGGCGCCGGCTCCGTCGGCCGGCCTGCCCAGGGCACCGCCGAGATGGCGGATCTCGCTGAGCAGCAGCGGCGAGCCCGAGCCGGGCCCGGCGACGGCGGCGAAGGCGTCGATCGCCTCGTCGGGCAGCTCGGCAAGCGTCATCCCCTCGCCGATCCCAGGCACGGGATGCTCGGGGTCCATGTGGATGTGGCTGAGGCCGGCGCTCGGCATCTGGGCGAAGGTGTCCATGATCGGCTCGCCGATCTCGTAGAGGGGCGCGAAGGCCTCGCGCCCCCTGGCCTCGTCGCCGATGCAGGCGCCGTCGATGGTCAAGAGCGGAGTCCCGCGCAGCGGCTCGGGGACGTCGGGGATCGGCGGCGGGGTGAGGAAGCGGACGACAGAGGTGACCTCCTCGCCGACGCCGGCCGCCCAGTCGCGGTAGGCGCGGACCGCCTCGGCGCCGACGGCGGCGGGGAAGAGCAGGGCTCCGGCGTAGACGTCGGCGATCGGCAGCAGCTCGACTTGGAGGGCCGCGACGATCGCACTGCCGCCACCGCCGCCGCGCAGCGCCCAGAAGAGATCGGGGTCGTCGCCGGCGTCCACGGTGCGCGGCTCGCCGTCGGCGGTGACCAGCTCGATCGCGCGGACCCGGTTGCAGGCGAAGCCGTGGGCCCGGCCGAACCAGCTGAGCCCGCCGCCGAGCGTGTAGCCGACCACGCCGACGTCGGGCGAGGAACCGGGCATGAAGGCAAGGCCGTGCTCGTTCGCGGCCTGGCCCAGCTCCGCCGAAAGCACGCCGGCCTCGACGCGAGCCGTGCCCGCGTCGGCGTCGACCTCGATGCCGCGCATTCGCTCTGTCTTGATCAGGATCGCGCCGTCGAGCGATCCGGCCAGCGCCGCGGCGCCGTGGCCGGTGCCCTGGCCGGCGACCCGCAAGCCGTTCGCGGCGGCGAAGCCGACGACGGTGGCGATGTCGTCGGCGCTCTCGACGAAGGCGACCGCCTCGGGTCGCTGGTCGGCGATCAGGTTCCAGCCGGCGCGCGCCTCGTCCCAGTCGGCGTCGTCCGGTGTGGCGATGCGGCCCGCGATGGCGAGCCCGCTGAAGTCGGTCATGGGTCCTCCTTGGGAAGTCAGCTGAACGTCGTCCGATCCACTGCGCCTCCGGTCCCCACCAGCAGCTCGCTCACCATAGCCGGCGGAAAGAGGCCGTGGGCGGCGATGCCGGGGTCGGCCTCGAGCCGGGCGGCGAGCGCGGCGGGGTCGTCGACGGGGCCGCGGTAGTCGGCGATCACGCCGTCGTCGGGACTGCGGGGTGCGTCGCGCAGCTCGACCTCCGGGCCGAGCCGCCCCCGCGTCGAAGCGAGCCCGAAGGCGAAGAGCTCGAGCGGCACCGGTCCGCTCAGCGCGTCGACCGGCTTGCTCGAGTCGGCGATCACGACGAAGCGCTCGGCCGCGGCCGCGACGATCTTCTCGCGCAGGTGGGCGCCGCCGCCGCCCTTGATCAGCCAGCCGTCCGGGGTGACCTGGTCGGTGCCGTCGATGGTGACGTCGAGGCGTCGCAGCTCGCTGAACTCCTCGACCGGGATTCCCAGTCCGCGCGCCTGCTCCTCGGTCGCGACCGACGTGGCGACGCAGCGGATGTCGCTGAGGCCGCGGGCGGCGATCGCCGGTAGCAGGAAGGCGACGGTCGATCCAGTCCCCAGTCCCACCGTCATCCCGTCCTCGACCAGCTCCGCCGCCGCCTCGGCCGCCATGCGCTTCTCGTCGTCGGCAGACACGTTGGCCGCACTCTACCCGCGCCGTCCCTGCCAGTTCGCCCTGTTTATGCTCGCGACGAGATGGACGCGAGGATCTGGCTGAGCGGAGCGGGCGGCGAGCCGCGCTCGGTGGCGCTGTCCCCGGGCCGCACGGTGGTGGGACGCGACCCGGCGGTCGCGATCCACATCGACGACGAGGCGGTGTCCTGGAACCACCTCGAGATCGAGAATCGGGGCGGCGTGCTGATGGCGACCGACCTCGACAGCCGCAACGGCACCGCCCTCAACGGCGAGCCGCTCGACCGGCCGCGGCGCCTGCGCGACGGCGACGCGCTCGTCGTCGGCGGGCATCGCCTCGAAGTCTCGGACCCGGTGCCGGGACGGGCCGGCGGCACGGTCGCCGCCGCCGCTCCCTCGGTGCCGCTCAACGAAGAGGAGCGGGCGACCGCCGCCGCCCTCGTCGCCCCCTACCGCAGCGAGGGCGCCTTCGCCGGCCGCCCCGCCACCCGCGCCGAGCTCGCAGAAGCTCTCCACGTGAGTGAGCGAACAGCCCAGCGCCGCCTCGACGCGCTCGCCGCCAAGCTCGACGTGCCCGGTGATGCCGGCCGCGACCGCCCCCGCCTGATCGCCGCCCGGGTGATAGAGCTGGGCCTCGACCGCACCTGACTCGTGGCTCCGGGGTGTGGCTCGGTTCGGGTCATACGTGGCCCGGTCGGCGACGCCGCTGTCGTTTTCGCGTACGCCTCCGCATCCGAGCATCGGTGGTGCAAACGCAATCCACCCGAAAGGGGAGTCCGATGCTCAAGCGATTCACACTCACCGCATTGCTGGTCCTGCTGGCGGCTGCGCTGTCAGCCGCCGTCGCCCAGGCCAAGACCGGCGCGATCGTCTTCTCGATGGCGACGGTCGAACACCCGTGCTGCGAAGTCGAAGGCAAAGCTCCCGCGCCGAAAACGGTCGGCGGCCTCTATGCCTCCAAGGAAGGGCGCTTGAACCAGCTCACCGAAGACCCGACCGACAGCGAACCCGATTTCTCCGCCGACGGCCACACGATCGCCTTCGTGCGAGGCGGCGACGTCTACGCGATGCGGGCCGACGGCAGCGGCCAGCGGCAGCTGACCAGCGGCCCCGAGCTCGACGCCCGGCCCCTCGTCTCGCCGAACGGCAAGTACGTGCTGTTCGAGCGGCGCGCCACGGCCGGCGCCGCGCGCGACCTCTACAGCGTTCGCGTGACCGGCGGCAGCCCCCATGCCCTCACCCAGTCGCCGGACGACGACCACGAAGCGTCGTTCTCGCCTGACGGCTGCACGATCGCCTTCGTCCGCAGCGTCGCCGAAACGGGCGGTGGCACCGCCGACGACGTCTACGCGGTGCGCCCCTCGGGCATCCGCCTGCGGCGGCTGACCCGCACCGCTCACGTCGACGAGTTCGCCCCGCGCGACCTCGACGAGACGATCGTCTACAGCCGGGGTGAGAGCAGCGAAGGGCCCGGCGCCTACGCCGACATCTACACGATGACCGACGAAGGCAAGAAGGTCCGCAAGCTGATCGCGGGCGCCGGTTCGTCCTTCGTCGAGGACGCGACCGCCGGAGGTCGCACGATTCTCTTCCGCCGCGACCAGGGCCTTTGGGTCAAGCGCCTGGGTCGCGGCGGCCGCAAGCTGGCCGAACTTCCCGACCAGTCCCGGACCAATGCGGTCTTCTCCTCCGACGGGCGCCAGGTCGCCGCCTTCACCGCGACCAAAGAAGAGCAGTCCCTGTCGGTGATCGACGTCGCCACCGGCCGGCGCAGCTTCAGTGAAGTCGTTGGCGGGGAAACGACCACGATCGGTCCGGTAATCGCCTGGCAGCCGGTGCGGCGCTGAGCCCATCCGGTTCTCCCGGGGGGCTCTGCACGGACTCCCCCCGGCTCCAGCCCCGAAGGGCCCCCTCTCGCGACCAGAGGGGGCCCTTCGTCGTTGTGCGCCGGTATAACCGCCGCGTGGCAGAGCCTCAGATCGGTTCGACCCTCGCCGGCTACCGGATCGACTCGCTGCTCGCCCGCGGTGGCATGGGAGTCGTCTATCGGGCGACCCAGTTGGGCCTCGACCGCCCTGTCGCGCTCAAGGTGATCGCTGGCGAGCTCGCCGACCAGAGCGGCTTCCGCGAGCGCTTCCTGCGCGAGTCGCGGTTGGCGGCCAAGCTCGAGCACCCGAGCGTCGTGCCCGTCTACGACGCGCGCGAGGAAGCAGGCGAGCTGATCGTCGCGATGCGGCTGATCGAGGGCGGCGACCTGCGCCAGCTGATCGATCGCGAGGGACCGCTGGAACCGGAGCGGGCGATCGCTCTGCTCGGCCAGATCGGGGAGGCGCTCGACGCAGCCCACGCGGCCGGGATCGTCCACCGCGACGTCAAGCCGCACAACATCCTGATCGAGGGCGAGCGGGCCTACCTCTCGGACTTCGGCCTCGCCAAGGCGTACGCGGGAGGCCCCGGCAGCAGCGCCTCGATCGTCGGCACGGTCGAGTACATGGCGCCCGAGCAGTGGCGCGGAGAGGGGGTCGGTCCCGCCGCCGACGTCTACGCGCTCGGCTGCGTGCTGTACGAGGCGCTGACCGGAATCACGCCCTACGCACGCAAGGAAGCCGACGCCGACCCGCAGCTGCCGAAGGGCATCGAGGCGGTGATCGAGCGGGCCGTCGCCAAGGACCCCGCCGAGCGCTACCCGACCGCCGGCGAGATGATCGCCGCCGCGCGCGAGCGTCAGGGGGCGACGCCGGCCGCGACGCGGGTGTTGACGGACTCGCCTGGCGCTCCGACCCGCCGCCTTGGCGACACTGGGTCCGAGGAAGGGCGGGGTCTCTTGCGTTGGCGTCGCCGGCGTTGGATTGCCGGCACCTTCCTCTTCTGGTTTCTGGGCGGCGTCGCCGGCCTGATCGCCGTGATTGCGCTCGTGGCGAGCCTGCTCGGCGGCGGAATCTCAGTTGCGGCGCCGATTCGCGTCGCCCCCGGACCACTGCGGCTGACGACGGGCGAAGGCTACGTCTGGGTGACGAGCGCCTCGGCCGGGACGCTTTCGCGGATCGACCCCGACGCGCGCACGGTGGTGGGTACGCCCCTGCGACTGGGTCGCGGCGTCGCCGGGGTGGCAGTCGGCGAAGGATCGGTCTGGGTGGCGGACCCCCGGCACGGCGACGTGATCCGCGTCGACGCCGCGAGCGAACGGATCCTGGGCCGCATCCATGTCCGCGGCAGCCCCGGCGCCCTTGCCTTCGGCGGCGGCCGGGTCTGGGTCGCCGACGAGGCCGGCGCCGGCGTCACCGCGATCAACGCGGCGGGGGGACGGATCGTCAAGCGCGGGATCGTTCCCCATGCGGCGCCGCTGCGACTGGCGGTCGGCGCCGGCGGTCTCTGGGTGAGCAGCGCCAGCACGGGCGCGATCCGCCGCATCGACCTCGGCGACGCGACCGCCGGCCCGGCGATCCCGGTGGGCCGCGGACCGGCGGGTATCACCATCGGCCACGGCTACGTCTGGGTCGCCAACAGCCGCGGCGAAAGCGTCGCCCGGGTCGATCCGACGATCAACGCCCGCCTCGGCGAGCCGATCGAAGTGGGGGGCCGGCCGGGTGGGATCGATGCCGGCACCGACGTCGTCTGGGTCGCCAACGCGAGCGACGGCAGCGTCACCCGCATCGGCCTCGCCAGCGGCGAAGTGGTCGGCGATCCGGTCGCGGTCGGGGCCGATCCAGGCGCCGTCGTCGTCGGCGAGGAAGCGGTCTGGGTAGCCAACAACGGCGACGGCACGGTGAGCCGCATCGAACCCTGACTAGGATCGGAGCGATGGCCGCCGACCGCGACATCGACCAGCTCTGCATCGACACGATCCGCACCCTCTCGATCGACGCGATCCAGAAGGCCAGCTCGGGCCATCCGGGGACGCCGATGGCGCTTGCCCCGCTCGCCTACACGCTCTGGCAGCGCTTCCTGCGCTTCGATCCAGCCGACCCGATCTGGCCAGGTCGCGACCGCTTCGTGCTCTCGGCCGGGCACGCCTCGATGCTGCTCTACTCGCTCCTGCACCTGGCCGGGGTGAAGGCGGTCGAACCCGACTACGAGGTCGTCGGCGAGCCCTCCGTCAGCCTCGCCGACATCGAGAGCTTCCGCCAGCTCGGCTCGCGCGCGCCCGGCCATCCCGAGTATCGCTGGACGTCCGGCGTGGAGACGACGACCGGCCCGCTCGGTCAGGGCGTCGCCACCTCGGTGGGGATGGCGATCGCCGGCAAGTGGCAGTCGGCCCGCTACGGCGCCGAGCTCTTCGACTTCGACGTCTACGCGATCGCCGGCGACGGCTGCCTGATGGAGGGAGTCTCCGGCGAAGCCGCCTCGATCGCCGGCCACCTGAAGCTCGACAACCTCTGCTGGGTCTACGACAACAACCAGATCACGATCGACGGCAAAACGCACCTCGCTTACGACGACGACGTCGCCGCTCGCTTCATGGGGTATGGCTGGAACGTCACCCGTGTCTGCGACGCCAACGACACCGACTTGATCGCGACCGCCTTCGAGGAGTTCAAGGGCGAGGAAGCCCGGCCGACGCTGATCGTCGTCGACAGCCACATCGGCTGGGGCTCGCCGCACAAGGTCGACACCGCCGCGGCGCACGGCGAGCCGCTCGGCGAGGAGGAGGTGCGCGAGACCAAGCGCGCCTACGGCTGGCCGGAGGACGCCCAGTTCCTCGTCCCCGACGGCGTCCGCGAGCGCTTCGCCGAGGGTGTCGGCAAGCGCGGCGCCGAGCTGCGCGCGGCCTGGGAAGAGAGGCTGGCTGCCTACGCGGGCGAGAGCCCCGGGCTCGCAGCCGAGATCGAGGCCCAGCAGAGGCGGGAGCTGCCCGACGGCTGGGACGCCGATATCCCGACCTTCGACGCCGACGAGAAGGGCATCGCCACCCGCAAGGCCTCGCAGAAGGTGGAGAACGCGATCGGCGAGCGCCTGCCCTGGCTGCTGGCCGGTTCCGCCGACCTCACCGACTCGACCTCGGTGCGGCTCTCCTTCGACGGCGCCGGGGACTTCGAGCCAGGCGCCTACGACGGCCGCCAGCTCCACTACGGCATCCGCGAGCACGAGTCGGCGGCGATCTCCAACGGCCTCTCGCTGGGCAAGCTGCGGCCGCTCTGGTCGACCTACCTCACCTTCTCCGACTACGCGCGGCCGGCGATCCGGCTCTCGGCGCTGATGGAGCTGCCCGTGATCCACCTCTTCACCCACGACTCGATCGGCCTCGGCGAGGACGGTCCGACCCACCAGCCGGTCGAGCAGCTCGCCTCGCTGCGGGCGATCCCCGGCCTCGACGTGATCCGCCCCGCTGACGCCAACGAGGTCGCCGAGGCCTGGCGGGTGGCGCTCGACCGCACCCACCAGCCCGTCGCCCTCGTCCTCACCCGCCAGGACGTGCCGGTGCTCGACCGCTCCCGATATGCCTCCGCCGCTGGCCTGCGTCGCGGCGGCTACGTGCTGGCCGACCCCGAGGACGGCGACCCCGAGACGATCCTGATCGCCACCGGCAGCGAGGTGGCGCTGGCGCTCGGCGCCCACGAGGAGCTGGGCGCCGAGGGTGTCCGCTCGCGAGTCGTCAGCCTCCCCTGCTGGGAGCTGTTCGACCGCCAGGACCAGGCATACCGCGACGAGGTCCTGCCGCCGGCCGTGACGGCTCGCGTCTCGATCGAGGAGGCCTCGACCATCGGCTGGGATCGCTACGTTGGCTCAGGCGGGGTAAAGATCGGTATGCACACCTTCGGCACCTCGGCGCCGCTGAAAGACGTCCAAACCAAGTTCGGCTTCACGCCCGACCGAGTGGCGGAGGCCGCAAAGGAGTTGCTCTCATGAAGCCGACCGCGAAGCTGCACGACATGGGCCAGAGCCTCTGGCTCGACAACATCACCCGCACGATGCTGGCCGACGGCACCCTGCGCGGCTACATCGAGGAGCTCTCGGTCACCGGCCTCACCTCCAACCCGACGATCTTCGACAAGGCGATCTCCGGCGGCGAGGCCTATGACCAGCACATCATCGAGCTGAGCCAGAACGGGCACGAGCCCGAGCAGGTCTTCTTCGAGCTGGCGATCGCCGACCTGCGCGACGCCACCGACCTCTTCCGCGGCGTGCACGAACGCACCGCCGGCGTGGACGGCTTCTGTTCGCTCGAGGTCTCGCCGAAGCTCGCCGACGACACGCAGGCGACGATCGAGCAGGCGGTCCGGCTGCACGGCAAGGCCGAACGCGACAACCTCTACGTCAAGATCCCGGGGACGACGGCCGGCCTGCCGGCGATCGAGGAGTCGATCTTCGCGGGCATCCCGATCAACGTCACGCTGCTCTTCTCGCGCGAGCAGTACCTGGCCGCCGCCGATGCCTACATGAAGGGGATCGAACGGCGGATCGAGGCCGGTCTCAGCCCCGACGTCCCCTCGGTCGCCTCGATCTTCATGAGCCGCTGGGACGTCGCCGTCACCAGCGAAGTCCCCGACGAGCTGCACAACCGGCTTGGCCTGGCGATCGGCTTCCGCGCCTACCGCGCCTACCGCGAGCTGCTCGACTCGCGGCGCGTGCAGCGCCTGATGAACGAAGGGGCGCGGCCGCAGCGCCTGCTCTGGGCGAGCACCGGGACCAAGGACCCCGAAGCCTCCGACGTCCTCTACATCGAGGGCTTCGCCTCGCCGTTCACCGTCAACACGATGCCGGAGCCGACCCTGCACGCCTTCGCCGACCACGGCGAGGTTGGCGATTTGGTCCCCGCCGACGGCGGGGACTGCGAGGAAGTGCTCGCCGAGTTCGCCAAAGTGGGCATCGACGTCGACGCCCTCGCCGAGCGCCTGCAGCAGGAGGGCAAAGAGGCCTTCGTCAAGTCCTGGAACGACATGTTGGAGTCGATCGAGTCCAAGCGCGGGGCGCTGACGGGGTGAGCGAGGCGCCGGCGCTGCGCGAGCGGCCCGCCTGGAAGGAGCTCGAACGCCACTTCGCGCAAGTCCGCGACGAGCACCTGCGCGACCTCTTCGCCGCCGACCCGGCGCGCGGCGAGCGCCTCGTCGCCGACGGCGCCGGCCTCCACCTCGACTTCTCCAAGAACCGCGTCACCGACGAGACGCTGCTGCTGCTCGGCCGCCTCGCCGAGGAGTGCGGGGTCGCGGAGCGCCGCGACACGATGTTCGCCGGCGAGCACATCAACGTCTCCGAGGACCGCGCCGTCCTGCACGTGGCGCTGCGCATGCCGCGCGAGCGCTCGCTCGTCGTCGACGGCGTCGACGTGGTCAAGCAGGTCCACGAGGTGCTCGATCGCATGGCCGGCTTCGCCGAGCGCGTCCGCGCCGGCGAGTGGCGCGGCCACACCGGCAAGCCGATCCGCAACGTCGTCAACGTCGGCATCGGCGGCTCCGACCTCGGCCCGGTGATGGCCTACGAGGCGCTGCGTCACTTCAGCCGCCGCGAGACGAGCTTCCGCTTCGTCTCCAACGTCGACGGCACCGACTTCGCCGAGTGCACGCGCGACCTTGATCCCGAGGAGACGCTCTTCGTCATCTCATCGAAGACCTTCACGACGCTGGAGACGATGACCAACGCACGCACCGCCCGCGACTGGTGCCTAGCCGGCCTCGGGGGCGACGAGGCCGCCGTCGCCAAGCACTTCGTCGCCGTCTCAACCAACGCCGGGGAGGTGGCGAAGTTCGGCATCGACACCGCGAACATGTTCGGCTTCTGGGAGTGGGTGGGGGGCCGCTACTCGATGGACTCGGCGATCGGCCTCTCGACGATGCTGGCGATCGGCCCGGCCCGCTTCGCCGAGATGCTCGCCGGCTTCCACGCGATGGACGAGCACTTCCGCGAAGCACCGGCCGGCGAGAACCTGCCGATGCTGCTCGGCCTGCTCAGCGTCTGGTACGGCGACTTCTTCGGCGCCCAGACCTGCGGCGTCTTCCCCTACGACCAGTACCTGCACCGCTTCCCCGCCTACCTGCAGCAGCTGACGATGGAGTCCAACGGCAAGCACGTGACGCTCGACGGCGCCCGCGTCGACTACGACACCGGCGCGATCTTCTGGGGCGAGCCGGGCACCAACGGCCAGCACTCCTTCTACCAGCTGATTCACCAGGGCACGCGGCTGATCCCCTGCGACTTCATCGGCTTCTTCCACAGCAACAACCCGCTCGGCGAGCACCACGACCTGCTGATGTCGAATGTCTTCGCCCAGAGCGAGGCGCTCGCCTTCGGCAAGACGCCGGACGAGGTGCGGGCCGAGGGCACGCCCGAGGAGGTCGTGCCGCACCGCGTGATGGAGGGCAACCGGCCCTCGAACACGATCCTCGCCGAGCGCCTCGGGCCGCACACGCTGGGGGCGCTCGTCGCCCTCTACGAGCACAGCGTCTTCACGCAGGGCGCGATTTGGGGGATCGACTCCTTCGACCAGTGGGGGGTCGAGCTGGGCAAGGTGCTGGCCAAGCGGATCGTCCCCGAGCTGCAGGCCACCGACGAGCCCGAGCTGCGGCACGACAGCTCGACCAACGCGCTGATCCGCCGCTACCGCACCGCCCGCCGCTCGGAGTAGGCTCGGCTCCCATGCTCCCCACGGCGGCCTCGAACCTGCTGGCCGCGCGGGAGCTGATGTCCTTCACGCTCGGCTTCCACATTGTCCTCGCCTGCATGGGCGTCGCTTTCCCGGCGATGATCCTCAGCGCCAACTACCTCGGCCTCAAACGCGGCGACGAGGATGCGATGCGGCTGGCCAAACGCTGGTCGAAGGTCGCCGCCGTCACCTTCGCCACCGGCGCCGTCACCGGCACCGTGCTGAGCTTCGAGTTCGGCCTGCTCTGGCCGCGCTTCATGGAACGCTTCGGCGACGCCTTCGGCATCGCCTTCGCCGTCGAGGGCCTCTTTTTCTTCACCGAGGCGATCTTCCTCGCGATCTACATCTACGGCTGGAAGCGGCTGAGCGGCTGGGCCCACTTCTGGTCCGGGATGCCGATGGTGATCGCCGGGATCGGCGGCGCCTTCTCCGTGGTCACCGCCAACTCCTGGATGAACCAACCGCAGGGCTTCGTCCTCGACGCCGCCGGCAAGGTGACCGAGACCGAACCGCTGAAGGTGCTCTTCAACCCGGCCTGGGGCTACGAGGTTCCGCACATGATCCTCGCCGCCTATATGGTCGCCGGCTTCCTCGTCGCCTCCGTCTACGCGGTCGGCATGCTGCGCGGACGGCGCGACCGCCTGCACCGGCTCGGGCTGCTGATCCCGCTGACGATCGCGCTGATCGCGACGCCGATCCAGCTCTTCGTCGGCGACACCGCGGCGCGTGCGGTCGCCGACCACCAGCCGGCCAAGTTCGCGGCGATGGAGTGCATCCAGAAGACAGGGACCGACCAGACCGAGTACCTCGGCGGCATCTGTACGAGCGACGGGGTCAAGGGCGCGATCGGCATCCCCGGCCTCGACTCCTTCCTGGTCGGCTTCAACACCGACACCAAGGTCACCGGCCTGGAACAGATCCCGCCCGACGACCGGCCTCCCGCCAACACCCTCCTGCACCTCTCCTTCGACGCGATGGTCGGGATTGGCACCGCTCTGCTCGCGCTCGGCGTCTGGCTGGCGATCGTCTGGTGGCGGCGGCGCGACATCCCGCGCACGCCCTGGTTCCTGCGTGCGGTCGCGGCCTCGGGCGTCGCCGCGATCCTCGCCCTCTGGTTCGGCTGGATCGTCACCGAGGTCGGCCGCCAGCCCTGGATCGTGCAGGGCTACATGCGCACCTCCGAAGCCGTCACCGACGCACAGGGGATCTGGTTCGTCTTCGCCGCCGTGATCCTGCTCTACACCGCCCTCGGCACCGGCGCGATCCTCGTCCTGCGCACGCTCTCGCGGCGCTGGCGCGAGGAGGGCGACGAGGCTGCCGAGGCCGAGATTCCCTATGCCCCGCGGGAGGTGGGAACGTGACGCGCGCCGACGTCGCCGCGGCGATCCTCTGGACTGGCGCCACGCTCTACGCGATCTTCGGCGGCGCCGACTTCGGCGCCGGCTTCTGGGATCTGGTCGCCGGCGACGCGCGGAAAGGGGCGCGGCCGCGTGCCCTGATCCAGCGCTCGCTGACGCCGGTTTGGGAGGCGAACCACGTCTGGCTGATCTTCATCCTCGTCGTGCTCTGGACGGCCTTCCCCGACGCCTTCGGCGCCGTGATGTCGACCCTCTATGTGCCGCTGACCTTGGCCGCCTTCGGGATCGTGCTTCGCGGTGCCGGCTTCGCCTTTCGCAAGTCCTTCCGCTCGCTGCAGGTACAGCGGGCGCTGGGGGCGACCTTCGCGCTCTCCTCGGTGCTGACCCCGTTCTTCATGGGGACGGTCGTCGGTGCGATTGCCGCCGGCAACGTTCCGCCCGGCGGTGGCGACGCCTTCTCCAGTTGGTTGCAGCCTCTGCCGCTGCTGGTCGGCGCGATGTTCGTCGCCAGCGGCGCATACCTGGCCGCGGTCTTCCTCGTCGGCGACGCGGCACGCGGCCGCGACGCGGATCTCGAGGGCTACTTCGTGCGCCGGGCGCTGGCGGCCGCGGTCGTCGCCGGCGCCTTCGCGGTGGCGGGCATCTTCGCCCTGCACTCGGAAGCGCGCTACGTCTTCGACCGGCTCGTGGACGAGGGCCTGCCGCTGGTGATCATCTCTGCGATCTGCGGGGTCGGAGTCCTCGCCTCGCTGCTATATGGCTGGCGCCGGCCTTTGCGGCCGCTCGCCGCCGGCGCCGTCGCGGCGGTGATCTGGGGCTGGGGGGTCGCCCAGTTCCCCTACCTGCTGCCGACCTCGCTGAAGATCAGCCAGTCGGCGGCGCCGCCCGACACGCTCGCCTCGGTGATCGTCGTCTTCCTCGTCGCCGCCGTAATCATCCTGCCGGCGCTGGGGTTGCTCTACTGGCTGAGCCAGCGGGAGCTCGTCGGTGAGTAGCGGTACTGGCCGCCGGCCTTCCTAGACTCCGAATTAGATGATCAATGAGCCCGAGGCAGTCGAGGCGGCGGTCGTTGACGGGGCTGCCTGGATCTACCTGACCTCCCCGGCGATCGGGTTTTCAACCGGGGAATTCATGCGAGAGCGGATCCTGGAGGCTTGCGAGGAGGGGGGTGGCCGATCGTGGCTTGGCCGACGGAAGACCCGGAGCGTCATCGCGATCCGGGCAGCCTCTTCGAAGACCTCCGCCATGCGGTCGAGCACGCCGACTGCGTGGTCGCGCTGCTGGGAGAGCCAGGCGGGCCTGCGGATGCCGAGCTCGTCCTGGCCTACAGTCACCGCCGCCCGATCATCGGCCTGCGAATGAGCCAAGGCGACTCTCCCGCGTCAGAGGTCCAGGCGATGCTCGACCACTACGAGCGCGCTCGAGTGATCTCCTGCCAAGATCCCGAAGAGTGCGGCGCCCAACTGCGTGCGGTGCTCTCCGACCCCGATTTCGGCGCGACCATCCGCCAGGCGGTTGGCGAACGGGCGGCGGCCCCCTTAGTCTGAGGATCCGATGCGGCTATTCACCATCGGTCACTCGAACCACTCCGCGGATCACTTTCAGCGGCTGCTGTCCGATCACGGCATCGAGGTGCTGGTGGACGTTCGATCCTGGCCCCACTCGCGCTATGTGGAGTGGGCGGATCGGGTGAGGATCGTCGAGGTTGTCCAGGCGGCCGGCGCCAGGTACCTGTTCCTCGGCAAGGAGCTGGGCGGACGACCCGAATCGGCCGAGTGCTATGACGATGCCGGCCACGTCCTCTACGGGAAGGTTGCCGAGAGCGCGGACTTCCGCGGCGGGATCGAGCGCTTGCGCCGGGGTGCCCAGCGTTACCGGGTCGCGATCATGTGCAGCGAGGAGAACCCCGCTTCCTGTCACCGTCGCCTGCTGGTTGCCAAGGTCCTGCTGGAGGGGGGCCTGACGATCGGCCACATCCGCGGCGATGGCCGCTGCGAAGTGGAGTCGGAGCCGATAGCCCTTTCGGAGGGGTCGCTTTTCGACGATGAGGAGAGCCTGTGGAGATCTTCACTATCGGTTTCACGCAGACAACCGCCGAGGATTTCTTCGGCCGCCTGAAGGCCCACCGGATCGAACGGCTGCTCGACGTTCGGCTCAACAACAGGTCGCAACTGGCGGGCTTCGCCAAGCGGGACGACCTGGCCTATTTCCTGCGGGAACTGGTGGGCGCCGAGTACGAGCACGCGCCCCTTCTGGCCCCGAGCCAGGAGCTGCTCGATGCATACAAGAAGCAAAAGAGCATCTCCTGGCCGGAATACGAAGAGCGCTTCCTGGCGCTAATGCGCGATCGCGGCATAGAGCAGGAGCTCGACCCGGCGGAGTTCGAGGCGCGGACGGTGTTGCTCTGCAGCGAGGCCACCCCCGAGCATTGCCACCGCCGGCTCGTAGTCGAGTATCTGGCCAGCCGCTGGCCCTCCCTGACCGCGGTGCACCTCTAGGCTCGGCATGCCGACGGACGAGATGCTGGTTCTCGCGTGCTCGAAGAAGCGGGCGGTGCGTGGCTGGGATCTCGAAGCGGACGAGAAGTTGGCTGAGGCCCGTATCCCGCAGGGCCCACAGGGAGCTTGGCTCACATCACTACCGGATCAACGGGCGTGACATCGAACCCCTCGACATCGTGCAAATCGAATACGGCGGCAACCTGGACGACCCCTCGCAGCCCGAGAACGTCGAGGTGGGAGCCTCGCGCTGGCAGTTGACTGGCAGCGTGAGCCCTGCCGATGCGGGTCGAGTGCTCTCACGCCATCTCGTCGAGGGTCCTGCGCTTCTGGGCAACCACGGCGCCGCTGTTCCGGAGGAGAAGGCGATGCAGGGCGTGGAGGCCTCTCTTGCGTTGGTGCGACCCGAATGCGTGGAGTTTTCCCTGGAGCCGCCCCATCCCGGTAATGACCGACCCCGACCACGAGCCAGTTTCGACCTCGACGGCGAGGAATATGACCTTGCGCTGACTGACCACCTGGTGGCGCCGAGGCTGGTGGCGGCTGGCATCGGCGCTTATGGGTTCGCCGATCTCGGCTTGCATGTCGATTCCGACGTGCTCCTGACCGTCAGCCTTGCCGAAGCTAGGGACGAATGGTGCACCAAGCTGGTGGCGGCGGTTCTGCTCCTGCCTATGGGGAGCTGATGGTGTTCGCCGGCGAGACCTCTATCCGCGCCGTCCTCTTCGACATCGACGGGACGATCCTCGTCACCGGCGGGGCCGGCGGCGTCGCCTGGCAGCGGGCCTTCGAGGAGCTCTACGGCGTCGAAGCGAACGTCGCCGAACGCACCGACGCGGGCATGACCGACCCCGAGATCGCCGCGATCGTCTTCCGCGAGGCGGTCGGCCGCGAGGGCACGCCGGAAGAACGGGCGCGCGCCGTCGGCGGCTACCTCAAGCACCTGCCCGACGCGGTCGCCGAGTCGGCGGGCTACCGGGTGATGCCGGGCATCGAGAAGCTGCTCGACCGCCTGATCGATTCAGGTCACCTGCTCGGCCTGGTCACCGGCAACGTCGAGGCCGCCGCCCACATAAAGCTCGCCCGCGCCCACCTCAACCGCTTCTTCAGCTTCGGCGGCTACGGGTCGGACTCGGCCGACCGCACCGAGGTCACCGAAGCCGCCCTGCGCCGCGGCTCGCTCGTCTCCGGCGGCACCCTCGCCGACGGCGCCTGCATCTCAGTGGGCGACACGCCCCGCGACGTCGAGGCCGGCCACGGCGCCGGCATCCGCGTCGTCGGCGTCGCCACAGGCCGCTACTCGGTAGAGGAGCTCGAACAAGCTGGCGCCGACTGGGCGATCTCCCAGGTCTCGGACGGCTTCCCTGTCGGGACGGCCTTTTAGGCGAGCGTGCAGCGAGCCTGGTAAATCGACAAAAAGCCCGTCTCGAAGCCACGCCGCGCCATCCGCAGGTAGAGGCGCCAGACGCGGATCCGTTCCGGGCCGGCGAGGCGCGTCGCCTCATCCAGGTTCTCGTCGAGTTTTCGCGCCCAGTGGCGCAGCGTCTCCGCGTAGTCGGCGCCGAACTCCTCGACGTGGCGGATGACGAAGCCGGCCCGCTCCAGCGCCAGCAGCACGCGCGAGAGGTGCAGCGGTTCGGCATCGGGGAAGACGTAGCGCTCGGAGAACGGTCCTGCCTCGGGATCGGTGTGCCGCAGCCGGGCGATCCCGTGGTTCAGCAACCGACCGCCGGGCTCGAGCAGCCCGGCCAGGGTGCGCGCGTACTCGTCGATCTGCACCTCGCCGACGTGCTCGACCATGCCGATGCTCGAGATCGCGTCGAAGCGCTCGCCGGCCAGGTCGCGGTAGTCCATCACCCGGATCTCGACCCGGTCGCCGACGCCGGCCTCCTCGGCTCGCTGCCGCGCCCGCTCGGCCTGTGGCGGCGAGAGCGTGATGCCGACGACGCGGGCTTCGTGCCTGGTCGCCGCCTGCAGGGCGAAGCTGCCCCAGCCGCAGCCGACGTCGAGCACCCGCTCGCCTTCCTTCAGGTCGAGCTTGCGACAGACCATCTCGAGCTTCTCCTCCTGCGCCTGCTCGAGGGTCTCCGCTCCGCGCGAGAAGATCGCGCAGCTGTAGGTCATCGACTCATCGAGGAAGAGCGAGAAGAACTCGTTGGAGACGTCGTAGTGGTGGCGCACGGCCTCGGCGTCGCGCTCCTTGCTGTGGCGACGGCCGCTCGGGCGCAGCTCGGCGGCGGGGCGCTTGGGGGGAAGCGTCAGCCCGGCGGCCCGCACGGCGCCCAGCAGCAGTCGCACCTTGCCGCCCCCCTCCAGCGCCGGCGGCTGCCAGCCGTCGAGCACCTCGATCACGGCGTCGATGTCGTCGACCTCGATCTCGCCGCTGACGTAGGCGCGCCCGAGGCCGAGCTGGCCGGGCGCGCGCAGCACGTGTGCGGCGGCGCGCGGAGAGCGGACGTAGAAAGTCGGTCCGGGGCGGCCGCTGGCCGGAAGCCGCGTCCCGTCCCAGAACTCGACCGTGAACGGCCGCTCGGGGATCTTCGACTCGATCTCGCGGCGCAGCGGCGCCGTGCTCGCGAACGGCATCCGCGAAGCATATGATCCGTTTCTCCCCAATGGCAGGCTCGGGACCTCTCCCATCCGATATCCAGCCGGTCGCCAACGAGACGCGCGACCGCATCATCACCGGCTTGGTGACGCTGATCCCGTTCGTCGCGATCGGCCTGGCCGGCTGGCAGGTCTGGGGCGAGGCGCTGCACTGGAGCGACGTCTTCCTCTTCGTCGGCATCTACTTCCTCACCGGGATCGGGATAACGGTCGGCTTCCACCGCCACCTCACCCACCGCAGCTTCAAGACGCACCCGTGGCTGCATGGCCTGCTCGGCATCCTCGGCTCGGCGGCGATCGAGGGGCCGGTGATCTCCTGGGTCTCCGACCACCGCAAGCACCACGCCTTCTCCGACGAAGTGGGGGACCCCCACAGCCCACACGTCGACCACGGGCACGGCTGGGCCGGCGCCATGCGCGGCCTCTACCACGCCCACATGGGCTGGCTCTTCATCCACACCCAGCGCGGCAACAAGGAACGCTTCGCGCCCGACCTGATCGCGGACCCCGTGATCAGCTGGGTGGATCGGACCTTCCTGCTCTGGGCGATCGGCGGCCTGCTCCTCCCGTTCGCGCTCGGCTGGGTGATCGGCGGAACGCTCTTCGCGGCCTTCACCGGGCTTCTCTGGGGGGGCCTCGTCCGCGTCTTCGTCCTGCATCACTTCACCTACAGCATCAACTCGCTCTGCCACGTCTTCGGCCGTCGCGACTACGAGACCGCGGATCAGTCGCGCAACCTGGCTTTGATCGCGATCCCGACCTTCGGCGAGGCCTGGCACAACAACCACCACGCCTTCCCCACCTCCGCCACCCACGGCCTCGGCCGCTGGCAGGTGGACATCTCGGCGCTCGTCATCGACAGCCTCGAGCGCGTGGGCCTCGTCTGGGACGTGGTCCGCGTCGCCCCCGAGCGGCGAGCTGCCAAGGCCGTCTGATCAGGGCGCTTCTTCGGCTTCGTACCAGTCGAGCCAGGATCCGCAGGCCTTGGCGAGCGGCAGGATGCGATGCGGCCGCTGGGGGACGGCGACCAGCTCGCCCAGGTTCGCCTTGCCCGTGTAGCCGCTGAGCCGCTGCAGGGTGCTCGGCTCGGCGGCCGAGATCGTGAAGTGGACCGGGCCGCCCCTGCCGCGAATCGACCCGACGGGCCAGAACTGCCCCTCGTTGGCGAGGCTGATCGTGTTGGGGCGCTGCCCGTCGAGCGCGCCCGGCAGGGACAGGTCGAGCCCTGGGGCCTCGAGGCTGAGGCCGAAGGGGGAGAAGTACTGCAGCGAGAGCAGCCAGCGCCCGGCCGGAAGGTTCAGCGCTTGCGAGGCGTTGTCGCCCGTTTCCAGGGTCGGCGACGGGCTCCAGCGGTGCTTGGGGCCGATCACCGCCCCGGGGAAGAGCGACGCACGGCCCCGGTTCGCGGTGAGGATGCGGAGCTCCGGTGCCGCGCAATCGGCGTGCGCCGCGGGCTCGGTTCCCTCCAGCAGGACGTGGCGGTCGGTCGGCGTCGGGCCGGTCCGCTTCCAGAGGACGTAAGAGGGGGTCGTCGCGATGCGCCTGAAGTTGGGCGGCGCTTCGCTGTTCCACGCGGCGCGCCCGGTGATCACGTAGGGGAAGCGGTCGAGCGTCGCGTGCGAGAAGGAGTCGAAGTCGATCGGGCTGTAGGCGTCGCCGGTGTCGAAGGGCTTCTCGGGATTCGCCGCCACCTCGGCGTCCGGGAACTCGACCAGCGGCACGTGGGTGTCGGCGCCCATCAGCTCGTAGGCGGCATAGCGGTCCTGCCCCGCGTAGAGGACGGGTTCGCCTTCGATCTCGGGGATGAAGGACCGCAGCTCGGCGCCGTGTCCCGGCGGCCCGATCGGCGCATCGCGCAGCACCAGCAGGCTCGAGTAGACGGCTCCTGCCACGAAGGCCACCGCGAGCGCGGTCCAGGCAGCCTTGCGGGCGCCGAGCTCGGCGAGCAGCGGCCGGATCGCGACCAGCATCGCCGGCGGCGCGGCGATCATCAGCGCCTTTGCCTGCGAGTACTCGCCGCTGGTCGCCAGCGAGGCGAGGTAGAGGAGGGTGCAGGCGCCGAGCGCCACCGGGACCGCAAGCTCGCGACGGCGCAGCCACCAGATCGCCCCCACGATCACCGCGAGCAGCCCGATCGCGATCGCCAGGCCGCTCAACTGCGCTCCCCCCGCCGCGTCGAGGCGGTAGTTCGATGCGGGCCAGACGCCGAGCGCCTCGGCTGGGGAGACAGGCCCGTAGGTATCGGTCCCCGCGACGCGGTTGAAGCCGTGGACGAAGGCGTAGGGACCGACCAGCATCGCGGCCAGGACGACGCCGCCCACGACCGCGATCGCGATCAGCGGCTTGGGGCGCAGGACCGTGCGCGCCAGCTCCCGTGGCCGCACGGCTCGGCGAACCTCCGGCACGGTCGCGCCCCAGAGGACGAGCACCGCGAGCGGCCAGGCGAGGCCGGCGAAGCTGTAGGAGAAGAAGATCCCACCGGCGAGGCAGAGCGGCACGAGGACGACCGGTACCCAGCGACTCCACCACCCCGCCGACGGGCCGAAAGACTCACTCGGAGTGGACATATCGGCCCGTCGGCGGTCGAGGTCGTGAAGCCAGAGCGCGAAGGCGAGGACGAAGAGCGCCTCGGCCATCTCCTTGAAGGCGCCCTGGGCGAAATAGGAGGCGCCCAGGTAGGAGATCGCGACGAGGATCGCAGCGAGCACGCGCCGGCCGGGGCCGAGGTCCTCGAGCGCGGCCACAGCGGCGAGCGCTGTGAGGATTCCGATCGCGAAGATCTCGCCGACGAAGGCCTGTCCGAGGCCGATGCCCGGCAGCGCCGCCAGCGTTGCGGCAATGGCGTGAGGGCCGAGCGGGTAGCCCGCTTCCGGCGCCGGTCCAAGCCCGTTGCGAAGCCACTCGGCCCAAGCAAGGTGCAGTCCGAGGTCGTTGTTGAAGCCGACCCCGAGCAACCCCCAGCGCCCGCTGACCGCGAAGGGAATCGAGAGGACCGCCGCGACGAGGACTGCGAGGAGCAGACCGAGCCACGGCGCGCTCGCCGGGCGTTCGTCCCGCCACCAGAGCAGCAGCCCCGCGGCGACGAGAACAGCGACGAGGCCGATCGCCGCGGTCGTCGCGTGGCCTGGCGCGCGCGCCAGGAAGCCGGCGACCGTGACAAGGGCCGCGAAGCCGATCGCCGGCGCCAGCCAGCGCCGCGGCCCGTCGTACCCGGCGAAGCCGAGGATCGCCCTTCCAGCCAGCAGCGACGCGGCGCAGATCAGCGCCGCGGAGGCGTAGGTCCCGATCATCAGGGGCGCAAACTATGCCAGCGGCGCCAGCGGGCGTCAGCTGGCGGGCTCAGTACTTCTCCGCGGCGCGCTCCAGTACGGCGCGCAGGTTGTCGCCTCGCAACGGGGGCTCGTGGCCGGCGCAGACCACCGTGGGTTCCAGCGCCGCCAGCTTTCGCAGGGATTCCTTCGCCTTGGCGTGGTCCCACGCCCAGGCGGGATGCGGCACGCTGGCCTCGCCCTTGGGGAGCGGCCGCAGGCGCGTCGAGTCGACCAGATAGACGACATCGCTGACGATCGCCAGGCGGTCGCTTTCCCGCCAGAGTCCGATCAGCCCCGGCGCGTGGCCGGGGAAGTGAAGGACGCGGAAGCCCGCCACCTCGTCCCCCTCCGAGACCGTGCCGTCGATCTTGACGGGACCGCCATCCCAGCGCCGCAGCAGCGTCGGGTAGAGCCAGCGCACCGGCGCCACCGGCAGCTGAGAGAGGTCCATGTACGGGGCGATCGCGGCGTCGGCTTCGGCGTCGGCGACTTCGTCGGGATGGCAGTAGACCGGAACGCCCATATAGGGGGCGGTGCCGCGGTGATCGGCGTGAGCGTGGCCGAGCACGATCCGCTGCAGGCCGCCAAGTGTCTCGGCCGCCGAACGCGCCTTCCTGGTCATCGACTTCGTGCCGGCGTCGAACTGCACCACGCCGCCCTCCTCCTCAAGGAAGTAGATGTTCATCGCCTTCCCGAGGTCTCCGCGCAGCAACCAGACGCCGTCTGCGACCTTCTCCATGCAGCCAGCCTAGCCGCGCGGGGCCGGCCGCGCCATCGGGTTTAGGCTGCGGCGGTGCCGACCATATGGAAGCTCGGAATGGTGGTTCTGGTCGTATGCCTGCTCGCTTCGATGGCGATCGCGATCGTGCGCCTGGCGACGACGCCGACGGAAATCCTCGGCGACCGCTACCACGGCCTACCGAAACACGCCCACACGCAGCGTTAGACTCAGCCGCGTTCAGCGACCCAGCAAGGAGGCGGCGGCGTGTTCAATCGCATCGTGGTTGGGACCGACGGGTCGGAGACCGCCGGCGAAGCCGTCCGCCAGGCAATTGACTTGGCCAAGCTCTCCGAGGCGACGCTCAGCATCGTCAGCGCCTACGAGCCGGTCTCCAAGCGACGCGTCGAGGGCGAGAAGCTCGATGCCCCGGCCGACGTCCAGTACGAGATCAACCCGCGCGAGGACGTCAATCTGGTGCTCGACACCGCGGCGGCCGAGGCCCGTAAGGAGGGCGTCGAGGTGCAGACCCATCCCGTCGAGGGCGACCCAGCGGATGCGATCCTGAACGTCGCCGAAGAATCGAAGGCCGACCTGATCGTGGTCGGCAACAAGGGCATGACGGGAGCGCGGCGCTTCCTGCTCGGCAGCGTGCCGAACAACGTCTCGCATCACGCGCCCTGCAGCGTGCTGATCATCCAAACGACGTAAGGGCGCTCAGTCGCCGGGCGCCGTTGCGGCGGCCGCGTCGATCAGGCCTGTTCCCTGACGGGTCGCCGGATAGCCGAGGTCTCGGGCGGTCTCCTGCAGCCGCTTGGTGACAGCCCTGACGCGGCCCTTGCCCCTCGCCCGCTCGCGGACCGTGCCGCTGGCGAGGATCATCGCCGCCACTCCCGAGACGTGGGCGGCGGCCATCGAGGTGCCGACGTAGTTGCCGGGCTCGCCGAACTTCCGCGTGCTGCGCGCGCGCAGCGTCACCTGGTGAATCGAGCCCGCTGAGACCGAGGGGCAGCCGAGCGCGGGCTCGCCGCCGCCCGGCGCCACCACGTCGACTTCCGAGCCGGCGAGAGAGTAGTCGCCGAGGCAACCACCCTCGGTGGTGCCGCCGACGCCGATGACGTGCGGCGCCGTCGCCGGCGGCGACACGCAGGCCTCCGAACCGAGGTTGCCGACCGACGCCGCGGCGATCGCCCCGTGGCGGTACGCCATGCGCAGCGCTTCTTCGACCTCGGGCACTTCCCGCCCGCAGCCGAAGTTGAAGCTCATGTTGATCACGTCGGCGCCGTGGGCGACCGCGAAGCGGATTCCCTTGGCGATGTCGTCGGCGCGTCCCCGTCCGTGTTGGTCGAGGACCCGCACCGGCATCAGCTTGGCGCGATAGGCGAGCCCGACGAGGCCGATGCCGTTGTTCGTCTTCTCGGCGATCGTGCCGGCCACGTGCGTGCCATGGCCGTTTTCGTCGAGCGGCACCTTGTCGCGATCTACGAAGTCGTAGCCCGGGACGAACTGGCCGGGGGCGAAGTCGGGGCTGCGCCGGAAGCGCGGTCGCTTGTTGCGGTAGGCGATCCCGGTGTCGAGCACGGCGACGATCACGCCTTCGGCCCCGGGTCGGCCTGCCGCCGCGAGGTTTTCCCAGGCGCCGACCGCGTCGATCCCCCCCGGCGAGACCGGCAGCAGAGGCAGCGGCGCCCCCTCCCAGGGGAGGAAGTTCCATTGCTTGTCGACCCAGCCGCCCGGTGGTCCCGGGGGCTGGGTGATCGTGCCCGGGTCATTGGGGACTTCCGAGTCCGCCGCCGACCTCGTCGCCGACGCGGTGGCGATGTAGTCGGGGGCGGCGTAGGCGATCCGCGGATCGCGCCGCAGGATCCTCGCCGCCTGCCGCACCCCGAAGCTGGGCGGCACCGCGACGGTGTGGGCGCTTGAAGCGCCGGTGAGCTTGACGATGAGCCGGCGCGCGACAAAGCCGCGGGCGGTCGAGAGGCCGATCGCGGCCGCCGCGGGCGCGGTCGAGAGAGCTAGGGCCGCGAGCAGGGTCGCGGCGGCGGCGATCGGAAGGCGTCGGTTCATCTTGCTCTGCGCTCGCGGAGTCCCTGCACCCGGGGCGAGCTACTTGTAAACACCTGCCCGCCGGCGAAGTTGTTGGTCGCACATACTCCCTGATCGATGATGGTGGGTGTGGCCATGGACGAGCACGAGCGGCTTATGCAGCTGGCGCTGGAGCGCGCGCGGGAAGCGGAGGAGCACGGCGACGTGCCGATCGGCGCCGTGGTCGCCCGAGCCGGTGAGCCGCTTGCCGCCGCCGGCAATGAGCGCGAGTTGCGCAAAGATCCGACCGCCCACGCCGAGATCCTCGCGATACGCGCCGCCGCTGAGGCGCTGGGCGGCTGGCGGCTGCCGGAGACGACACTCTACGTGACCCTCGAGCCGTGTGCGATGTGCGCCGGGGCCATCGTCCTCGCCCGCATCCCCGAGGTCGTCATCGGCGCTCCCGATCCCAAGGCCGGGGCTGCCGGCAGCGTGCTCGACGTGCTCGGCGAGCCCGCCCTCAACCACCGCCCGGCCGTCATCTCGGGAGTGCTCGGGGCCCAGTGTGCGGCCCTGCTCACCGACTTCTTCGCGGGCCGCCGCGGCTGAGAGCCAATACCCTTGGTCGAGCCTGGAGAGGTGTCCGAGTGGCTTAAGGAGCGCGACTGGAAATCGCGTGGGCGGGGTTAACCCGCCTCGTGGGTTCGAATCCCACCCTCTCCGTTCCGCCTGATTGGATCTCGTCCATGACCGAGAGCGTCGACGCCGCCGTGGGCGGGGAGGAGGCGGGCAGCCGGCGACTCGCCCTCCTGCTCGCGATGGCGATGTTCGTGCTCGTCGTCGACACCTCGCTGATGAACGTCTCGATCTCGGCGGTGGTCCACGATCTCCACACGACCGTCAGCGGCGTCCAGTTCGCGATCGCGCTGGAGGCGCTGGTATCCGCCACGTTCATCCTGATCGGCAGCAAGGTCGGCGACCTGTTCGGCCGCAAGCGGGCCTATGTGCTCGGCCTGCTCGGGCTCTTCAACTCGTTCCGCATGGTGCGCCTGCCGGACCCCAGGCCCTCGGCCGCAGCCGAGGCGGCGGCGCTGGGCTCGTGATCTCCGCTTAGAATCGATCTCGCTGTCCCCGGAGGGGTGCCGGAGCGGTTGAACGGGGCGGTCTCGAAAACCGTTGGCCCTCGTAAGGGGGCTCGTGGGTTCGAATCCCACCCCCTCCGCTTTGTAGAGCGCAATCCCGCTTGACAAGCGGGATTGCGATGGATCCGGGGCGGATCTGCGAGAAGGTCAACGAAGGTCAGCCGAGGGCAATAAGGGGCTGTTATTGCCCCCTTTCGTTCCCTAATCGTTCCCTAGAAGGGGGCTTGGAAGACCGCCATGTGGCCTGCCGTGCTGGTCTGCCCCGGCGAAAGGATCTCTTGCGTTAAGTCGCCCTCATTCACTCCTGCCGTCGCCGACACAGCGATTCGCTGGACCGAGAAGTCCGATTGCGTGTGGGGCCGCCGATCCCTGGCGAAACGAGGCCAGGGATCGGCGGCCATCTCTAGCGCTGCTTGACAGTGCTCACGAGCGGGACGACGGCATCTACGGGCGTCATCTTCATCGCGCTCACCTCCCTCTCGGTCGCGTCAGCCCGGCGCTCTCCCGCCGGATCGATAGGAATGCTAGGAAAATTCCTAGTAATAGGAATTTTCTGAGTGAGTTCCGACCGAGCGCCTACCGATGGCCGCAGACAACGAGTGTCGCGGCGGTCCCTTATGCTCAGCCGCAATTTGAGTGCGACTGAGAACTTGATCGGAGGCGATGCGCGGTGGTGAGGAGGGTCCTACGAGAAGTCGGGCGAAAGCCCGTCACGCAGCGCGTGCGGCAGGCGGTTGAGGCTTTGACCTACTCCGTCAACAACTGGATCAGGGTCGAAATCCTCGCCATCGCGCACGAAGGCGAGTTTTCCGCGGGCGAGGTCGCCGAGATGATCGACCAAGACGTCAGGGGCGTCACCGGCCACATTCACGAACTCTACGAATCGGGCTGCATCGAGTACGTCGGGACGAAGATCGTCAACGGCCGCGCGAGGCCCGTCTACCGCGCCCTCGTCCTGCCGAAGGTCGATCACGAGGTCTACAAGTCCATGTCGATCCCTGACCGCCGCGACCTGAACAACGCGGTCACCCAGGGAATCCTCACCGAGACTGTCTCCTCGTTCGACAAGGGAAAGATGGACGAAGACGAGCACCTCTACCTCGTCTGGGACGCGATGACCGTCGACGCCTTAGGGGAGGAGGAACTGCATGACTACATGGAAGACCGCTACGCGGGGGCGAAGGAGATCCAGGCCAGAGCCATCAATCGGATGGCCAAGTCGGGCGAGGAGGGTGTCACCAAGTGCGTCGCCTTTATGGCGTTTAGGCGGGGCCGGCCCGGTCGGCCAGAGGGCGGCTACTACGGCAACTCAGAAAATGCTGAGCGATAGGTGGATTGACGATTGTCAGGCGCGTACCGATCTGAAACTGTCCACCAATCCGATCAATGCAGAGCGTGCACTGCGCGTCTGGGAATTCGGTGCGAGTGGGTTCCAGCGCCTCGGGGCGCCCGTGGTCCCACATCAAAAACGCGCTCTTGGCGCTGGAACCTCAAACGGTCATGGGCAATCTGGGCAATCAACGCGACGAAGACACGGTTCTCAAGCGGGCGGTTCGCCACCCGAGGCGTCTGCAAATCCTCGGTTTCCTTGCCGGGAGCGAAACGGGCTGCGACGAGTCCGACCTGGCGAAGGCGCTGAACGAGCCGCCGGCCAAGCTGAGGTACCACCTCGGTGTCTTGCAGAGCGCCGATCTGGTGGCACACGTCGGGCACGGGGAGGCCGCCCGGCGGTATGCCGTCGCCATCCTCTCCTGAGCGACGCACCGGGAGATCACTCTGACACCAGAGACCATCAAAAGGCGATTCAGCGAGAACCTTCGCCGCATCCGCGAAGATCGCGGCCTGACTCAGGAAGGGCTGGCCGACCTCGCCGGTATCCACCGCACGGAGGCGAGCCTGCTGGAGAGGGGCGGGCGCGAGCCTCGGATGACGACGCTAGTGAAGTTGGCGATGGTGCTTGAAATCCCCCTTGACGATCTTTTCGAGGGCATCGAGTGGGTGCCGGAGCCGTCAAGGCCGCCCGAGCCGAGGCCGACCGGCCGCTTTCGCGTCACCGGCAAAAAGCGGACCGTCCTCGAGAACGGTCCTCTTGATCGAGGTGGAAAGTTTGAGGTTGGGACATAGAGGTGGAGTTGCTAAGGCCCGCCCACAGGCTGGATTTGCGCACCACCGGTTCGCAGATTGATTGGAACGCCCTTGCCGCCGTTTTTATCCATCCGGTACAGCTCCAGATCATCGAAACCCTGTCGCAATTGGATCGGCCAATGTCCCCATCCGATCTCGGGCGAGCGTTTGCTGGAAGGCCGCCGGTGTCGACAATCGCGTACCACGCCAAATCGCTCGCTAACTCCGGTGTGTTGGAAGCGTTAAAGAAAGAGCGGGGACAACACGGCAAGACAAGGACGCCTTACCAGCTAGTCGCATCATTCTTGACACGGCATTCGTAGCTGGTAGCGAGACATGTCGTCACTCTCGACCTAGAGGGGCCTGAAGTAGGGGTTGAGGGGACTGCGGGGCCGCCTCCGCCCCCAGGATGGCACGCCCTGACGGGCGTGCGGGGCTTCGTCACCGGCCTCGCATCCGGCGGGGCCAGAGCGACGGAGGACTCCATGAACGAGCCACAGGCTTGTCCAAACTGCCTGCGCCGAGGATGGCTTCTCGCACACCTCGCCCCTTACATCGAGCGTGCCCTCTCCGGCACCTCGGGTCTGCTCGTGACCGAGCTGCTGGGACTCTCGAACGCGGACCTGGCGACGGCGGTGGCGCCGCAGGTCGCCGAGCAGGTGCTCACTCAGGCAAGCATCGTGCCCGAGAGTCGCCTGCGCGCCGACCTCGTCGCGGGGGAGTGTTGGGCCTGTTGCCGACACGACGAGCGCTATCCGGCCGGTCTTCGGGCCGCGCCCGGCGCCCCCCCGGCTTTGATCGGTCGCGGGGACCCCGTCCGGCTGTGCCGCCTCGAGCCGCGCGTCTCGGTCGCGGTCGTCGGCTCCCGGCGTGCGAGCGCCTACGGCCGCGAGATGGCCCGCGAGCTCGGGCGCGACCTCGCCCGAGAGGGCGTCGTCGTGGTCAGCGGCCTCGCCTTTGGCATCGATGCCTGCGCGCACCGCGGCGCCTTGGAAGCGGGAAGCACCGTCGCAGTCCTCGGTTGCGGTCCCGACATCGCCTACCCGGCATCTCACCGCGCCCTCTGGCGCCAGGTCACCGAGCGCGGCCTCGTGCTCTCCGAGCTGCCCCCGGGGACCGGCGCCTGGCGCTGGACCTTCCCGGCGCGCAACCGGATCGTCGCCGCCCTCTGCGGGATGACCGTCGTCGTCGAGGCGGCGCGGCGCTCGGGCTCGCTGATCACGGCGAACCTCGCCGCTGATCTGGGCCGCGAGCTGGGCGCCGTGCCGGGTCCGGTCAGCTCGCGCGCCTCGGCGGGTACGAACGACCTGCTCGCCGGCGGCGCCTGTGTCGTTCGCGACGCCTCAGACGTGCTCGAGGTGTTGACCGGGGCACCCGGTGCAAACGGAGGTGCAAGCGGACAACAGGGGTGATGAGCGCCACCAAGATGTCTCGCTCCATCTTGCTGCGGGAGCCGCCTTCGTTCTCGATTCTGGCACGCCTGCGGCGTGCGGGTGGGGGGGCAGCGGCTCCCGCAGCGGGCGGGGCCATGAGCACAGGAGGCTGAGATGGCGCAGACCCTCGACACCGAGATCCAGAAGGCCACGCGAGAGGAGCACGCCCTCGTCGAGCGAGAGCGTCGCGGCCAAGGCACGCAGGAGGTCGAGCGACCGATCGACTCGTTCCTCTCCGAATTGCGCCGCATGACCCCAAGGGAGCGAATCGAAGCCTCCCGCTACACGATGACCCTCCACGAGCGCTACGCCTACGCGGCTCGCTACCCCGACGAGGTGCCGACGCTGAACGGCGAGCTGGAGTGGATCGCCGCTTATGCCGAATAGCGGGTTATGCCGAGCTGAACCCTCGATGCCGCTGATAAGGCGGATCGCCCTGTGCAGGGCGGCATAATCAGAGCGCCTCGAGGAAGGCGAACACCGCGTCCGCGGGTGGTAGCGACCTGGCTTGACGTGCGCTGGCCTGGTCTTTAGCTAGCGCCTCCTCCCTTTGATCGCAAGGTTGGCGTGCAGGTCGACCTGCGTCGTCTCGGCCTGCTCCAGCAGCTTCCTGAATGCCCAGAGCACCGAGCCGTAGTGCAGGCGCACGCCCTTCATCGAGACGAAGAAGGCATCGCTGCCCCGCGCAGCGCTCCCGATCCTCGCGACGGTGGTAGTCGCGCAGCGCAGCCGCGATGCTGGCGTGAAGCGGCAGCTCGCGGGTCTTGCCGAACTTCGTGTCCCTGACGCGAAGGGTCTCGGTACCGAAGTCGACCTCCCCGTGATCGAGTGCGATCACCTCCCCGATCGCATCCCGGACGGCAAGCAGCGCGATCAGCGTGTTGTGGGTGGCCGCCCTGTGCGGTGTGCGCCACCCGGTCGGCGGCGCTCCTACTCAGTGCTTGACAACCGTCTGTAGCTCGCGCTCGGATGTCTTGGAGCAGCGGGCTTGCGGGTCTCAGTCGATCAGCTTCTTGGCCTGGTGGACCGCAGACTCGGCTATCGCCGCGAGTTCGGACTCCTGCGGTTCTGGAACGACGCCCCAGTACTGCTGGTGGAACACAGCCTTCGCCTGGCTTTGTGCCTGCTCGATCAGTGCTTTTTGTTTGTCCTCGGCGACGCCGCTGCCCTTCGCCTTTTCCGTGATTGCGCTTTTAAGTTTCTCCTCCTTCTCAGGGGGCAGTTCACCCAGCTTCAAGGCCGCCCCACCCGGGAGAGTGATTTCGCGGATTCGGGCGTAGAAGGCACCGGTGAGCAAGAACACTGCTCCGAGACTGAGACCGGCGATCAGTACCGAGTCGGAGTACTCGGTGCTCGTAGAAGTCTTTTCACCCGCCTGTGCGGTCGCCTTGGTGACTTCGTGCGTTTCCTTCGAAACCAGAGCCCAGCTGCTGCTGCGAGCCATGAAGGCCGACATCAGGATCACGATGGTGAGGAGCCCTATCACGATCAGCAGCGCCGCCAGCCAGCGCTCACCTGAAGACAGTTCTGACGGCTTGGCCTTTGTGGCAGGCGTCGCGATAGGTGCCACAGGGGCGAGAACAGTCGACTCCGTCGGCATTGGCCCGCACTATAGCGCGCTGTCTCGGAGTTATGCAAACGACACCATGAACGTGCGCCATTGTCTGACGATCTGCGGGCTTGAAATCGGCGTACTGAAGTCACTGCGCCTCTTCGCACACGCGCCTCTTCGCACACGCGCCTCTGCTTACCTCCTGCAGGGCTGCTCGAAGGCGAGCGACGAGTTGCTCGCAGCAAGGCTTCGGGCCGGTCGACCGAGTAGTGGACTGGCACATGTCGCGGAGATCGAAGGGCGAAAACGCCTCCGTACTGCGCCGCTGGGCGAGGAGCCGGGTCGTCTTGATGAGAAAGGCCTCATTTTCTTTACGCGCACTTGACAGTACCGATAGGCTGGCGCGCGATGCGGAAGATCAAAGCGGCACCAAGGGGATTCCAAGTTGCTGGACGGAGTCGGTTCGTCCTCTTTGCCTGTGTAGTTCTCGCCACGCTCGCCGTGGCTCCGACCAGCGCGCTGGCAAGCTTTCCCTGGGCCAACCAGGAAGCGCTGCGGAACGAGACCAACGCGGAACTGAGGGCCACCTACATCATCGACTCGCCTCCCGGAACCACCCTTCCGCGGAGCCTGTTCCTCTCCGAACCCTACGTTGGGTTCTACGAAAAAGAGGGCTTTGACCGAAACTTCCTCACCTGGGCGCCTCTCTCTTCGATAGACGACACCTACATGGCGACCCACAACTGGACCGGCTGCCTAGAAGGGACGCAAGTCCCGGTTTCCCCCGGTTACTCCTACTGCTCGCCGCCGGCAGTGAAGCTGGGATCGCCCAAACACATCAACGAAGAGGTCCTCAAAGGTCCGCTGACCGGGTTCAAGTGGGGCGACAACTTCCTCTCCGACATCTGCGGCAATTGGGCCCCGGCCAACGACGCCAAAAAGGCCGCGCCGATGCCGACGATCAGCGGCCTCAAGTACGAGGATCTGAACGCCAACGGCAAACGCGATTCGGGCGAGCCCGGCCTCTCGGGCTGGAAAATCGAACTGTTCTACGAAGGCAAACACGTCGCCTCGACGACGACCGGAGCCGGCGGTGCCTACTCCTTCCAGCTCAACGCCAACACGCCTCCGATCGGCGGCGGCACCTACACCTTGAAAGAGGAATCGAGGGAAGGCTGGCACCAGGAAGAGGCACCCGGCCCGGTCTCGGTTCCCTACGGGGCCGGCGATCACGAATACGCAGGCAACGACTTCGGCAACTGGCGGCCGGCGAAGATCTCCGGGCACAAGTTCGACGACTCCAACGTCGACGGCGCCTGGGGCGGCTCCGAGAAAGCGCTCTCAAAATGGGACATCCAGCTCTCCAACGGCGACGAACGTCTCACCGAAGTCGACGGCAGCTACTCCTTCAGCGTCCGTCCCGGAACCTACACGGTCGGCGAGGTGCTCCAAAAAGGTTGGCGCCAAACGGCGCCGGGAAGCCCGGGCACGTTCGAACACACCGTGATCAGCGGCCAGGAATTGGAAGGCCTGGATTTCGGCAATGTCTGCCTCGGCGGCGTCGCCGTCGAACCGCTCGACGACTCCACCGGCAACCCGCTCGCGGGCCTCGAAGTCCGCATCGAGGAGATCTCGGTCCCCGGGATCCTCGAAAACGAACCGCCACTGCCTCGCACGACCACGGGAACGCCCACCTTCGACGAACTGCTGCCGGGCACCTACCGCGTCACCGCCTTCCTGCCCGAAGGCGCCTTCACCACCGACCCCGACGCGGTCCTGGTCGAAGGCCGCTTCGCGATCGTCAAGGAAGTCACGGTGAGCGAGTGCGAAACGACCGACCTGCCGGTCCATCTGTTCACGCGGAGCACTCCCGGCAAGGTGACCGGCGGAGTGCGCCTCGACGTTCCCGGAGGCTTCGCCACCAGCGGTTTTGAGTTCATGACTCGCGCCGGGAGCCCCCGGGGCACGCTCGAGTATCAAGACCACTCGACCGGCCTCAACCTCCACACCGCGAAAATCGAAGCGATCTACGTCTCCGGCAACGTCGCCTGGATCTGGGGCAAGGTCCTCTTCGAAGGTGTCGAACAGCGCTTCAGGCTGCGACTCGTCGATGCCGGCGAGCCCGGCCGCGAAGACCGCTTCGAGCTGACCGTCGCCCCCGGCTATGAAACCGGATCGGGCGAGACGATCAGCGGCGGCAACGTCCAGATTCACAAATGATTCCTAAACGTGGAGCTGCGCGCCGAAAGGCGTTGGCTTCAAGCTGTGAGAAAGGGAGAAACATGATGCGCCTGTCCAAGCCACTACGTGCGACGATCCTCGCCATCTTGAGTGCGATGATGGCACTCGTCTTCGCCGCCCCGGTGTCGGCAAGCACCCCGACGCCGCCGTTCACCCAGTGTCCTGCCGTGGGCCTCGACACCAGTTGCGCCATTCTCATCGTGGTCGAACCAGGCGGATCCCTGGTCTCCTACACCGACCCGAGCCAAGGCCCCTTCGACGGCATCGAGGACACGCTGATCGGGGTTCAAAACGACTCCAAATCGACCGTGACCAAAATCGCGCTGCAGGGCACGACATTCCCGGGGATCTTCGAATTCGATGGAGACGGGCTCTGCTCGGGTTTTAACGAAAGCGGCGAAGAAGGCGAAGGAGGCTTCAACCCGCCTCCTGCTGGTTGCCCGTTCGGACCGACCACCTACGAGGGTCCGGGTACGAGCTTCACGATCGTCAACGGGAACGAAGGGGAAGTTAACTTCACCGAAGGTGGGTTGGCGCCCGGGAAAAGCACCTACTTCAGCCTGGAGGGCGCGATAAGCCTGACCTGCAAAGAAGAATTGTGCACAGGCGAAGAACCGAAAGAAGAAGCGTCGGAAACGACGCTGACGACTTCGCTCTCGGGCGGCGGCCAGGAAGGCGAAGAAATCACGGTGCCCGCAGGTACCGCGGTAACCGACCAGGGGACCCTGAGCGGCGAAAACGTGTCGACGGCGGTAGGCACAGTCAGCTACAGCGTGTACTCGGACCCCGAATGCTCGAAACTCGTCGCGAACGCCGGTACCGTCAAAGTGAGCGAAGGGGAAGTACCGCCGTCGGAACCCCAAACGCTCTCCACGCCGGGGACCTACTATTGGCAAGCCTCCTACAGCGGCGATGCTGCCAACGAACCCTCCGTGAGCGAATGCGGCACAGAGATCGAGGTGGTGACGGGTCTCCGGGGTAGCTTCGTGATCGGGGACAAAGGCGCCGCACTAGGCGCATCGGTGTCCTTTTGGGACGCCCAGTGGCGGAAGTTGAACCCGTTGAGTAGCGGCATTGCGCCGGCCAGCTTCAAGGGCTTTGCTGCGAGTCCGCCGAGCGTGACCTGCGGCACGAGCTGGACAGCCGACCCTGGCAACAGCACGCCGCCCCCGGCAGGACCGCTGCCAGCTTATATTCGGGTGATAGTCGCAAGCAAAATCGGTCAGTCGGGTTCCACCATCTCGGGTAACACGCTGCATGTGGATCTCGTCAAAGTTAACCCCGGGTATTCCCCTAATCCCGGTCACTCGGGCACCGGCACGATCGTTTCTCAGATCTGCTAGGGCCAGACAAGACAAGAGCTGTTCAAGCGAACCAAAGGCCGGGCTTAGCCCGGCCTTTGTTCGTCGGCAACTTCCAGTGCATCGACACGACGAGCGAACCCTCGTACGACTTGAGAATCTCGGGCCGTCGAGGGATTCCGGATTCCCGCGCGGGCATGCTGCAACTACTCGAAAGGTAGTTTGCGAGGCGCTCTGGCAACCTCTGCCAGTTGAAGCGCCTTGGTCCTTCATCTCAATTCGCCACCTCTCAGAGGCATCCCGATGCGGCCCAAGATCACACGCCCTGGGCAGGCGTGCGGGGGCCGTTTGCATCGGTTCCGCAGCGGGCGGGGCCACTCCAGAGGAGGTCCGAGGATGGAGCTCAGGTGCCCACACTGCGCAAGCCCTGAGGTCAAAGCCGATCCCGAGCCCGAGGGCGAGATGCAGCTACACCAACTGCGGCAAGCGCTTCGGCCACGACTCCCCGCTCGTCACCCTCTTGGAGGCCGAGACACGGACCCACGACGAGGCGGCGCAGCCGCTGTTTACCTTCGACGCGAAGCAGGCCGAGATCGAGCTGCGCCGCCTGGGCGGCGGGGTCGCCGCCATCAACCTCTAAAGCGACGCCGACGAGCTGCCGCGTCTGCTCGACAGCGCCCAGACGGCAAAGGTCATCGAGAAGGCGCCCTCGCGCGACGTCCATCCGCTCTCGATCTCAGAACCGCGTCCGGTCCTCGTCGTCAACCCGGGCGCTGGGCCGAGCCTGCTCGGCTTCGAGCTGAAGCTGCGCGAGCGCGAGGGAGAGGACCCGATCGCCTTCACCCTCCGCTTCTTGGCGGAAGCCGTCGAGGAGGCCAACGGCCTCGCCGGCGGAAGGGCTGCCGACAGCGAGCGCCTCGATCGCATCGCCGCCTTCATGAACCGCCCCGGTCAGTGGAACGGCGGCGACGTCTGCGAAGTCGTGGCGAGGGAGCTGCAGGAGAGCGGCCGGCCGATCACAACGGACTGACGGCTGGTCCTCCGCGCGTCGGCCGGCGCCCGGCATGGTCGCACGCTTCGCGTGCGGGTGGCCGGGGCACCGGCTCTCGCACCTGGCGGGAGCGCCAGACGAAGGAGGACTCAGATGAGTCAGCCAACAGCACCGATGATCGAGGTCGAGAAGATCGACGTCACCGAGGGCTTCAACGTCCGCACCCACATGGACGACGAAGCGATCGAGCAGCTCGCCGCCAACTTCAAGCAGGTAGGCGTCGTGCAGCCCGTGGTCGTCACCCCCGGCGAGGACGGCCGCTTCAGCCTCGTCGCCGGCCACCGACGGCTGCGGGCCGCGAAGGTCGCCGGCTTCACCGAGATCCCCGGCGTCCTCGGCGACCCGAAGACCGCCCGCGTCGCCAACCTGGTCGAGAACCTCCACCAAGAGGCACTCGACCCGGTCGACACCGCGCGCGGCCTGAAGGCGCTGGCCGAGGAGCACAACCTGACCACCCACAAAGAGATCGCCCGCCAGGTCAGCAAGTCGGCCCAGTGGGTGAGCCAGCACATGCGCCTGCTTGAGCTGCCCGAGGGCGTCCAGGCTCACATCGCCTGCGGCAGCGTCCCGGTCGAGGCCGAGCGCTGCCTGCGCGAGGTCGCCAAGGTCAGCCCCAGGGTCGCCGAGTGCGCCTGCGAGCTGGCGGTGCGGCGCAAGGTGAAGCCGAGCCGCTTCGTCGCCAGCTTCGGCGAGCTGCTCGAAGAGGCCGCCGAGGCGCGCTTCGAGGAGAAGCCGACGATGATTGACCCGCGCCGCGTCGACCTCAGCAAGGTCGTCGCCGACACGAAGAAGC
>Ga0207648_10000782_pt1 | contig 35850 bp, 29 predicted proteins | sample KBSMisM32_FD_184310 | JGI IMG/M metagenome (GOLD analysis project Ga0207648, IMG submission 184310) | Miscanthus rhizosphere microbial communities from Kellogg Biological Station, Michigan, USA - KBS Miscanthus M3-2 (SPAdes) (version 2) | ecosystem: Host-associated > Plants > Roots >... | reverse complement strand
TCGGGGTCGTGCGTCTGATCGAGGGGGTCGAGTTCGGCATCCACCACATGGCGGCGGCGGGCAGCTGCTCCTGGTACGACTTCGCCCGCGAGATCTTCGAGCAGGCGAAGGTCGAGTGCCTGGTGCTTTCGGCGACCACCGAGATGCTCGGCCGGCCGGCACCGCGCCCCGCTTACTCCGCCCTGGCCAGTCAGCGCGAGCACGCGATCGAGCTGCCGGCCTGGCGCGACGGCCTCGCCGCCTACCTGGCGCAACGCTCGGCCGGCCAGGAGGCGCTGGCATGAGCGGGTTTGCACACCTCGCTCGACTTTCACACAGAAGTGCAAAAAGTGTGGGTCAGTTGACACACGTGTCTATTTGCCCGGATTTTCACTGTTAGCCTGACTGGCAGGAGGGCGAAGGAGACAGGTGTCTTCAGATGATTGACACTCATCATGTCCGACTAGCCCCGGATCCGGTTCGAGTCCGGCGCCCTCCGCAGACATAGCCGTCGGAGCAGGTTTGAGTCTGGGTGGGCCGTGGTAATCTGGCCACGGGTGTCAATCATCTGCGGGGTGGCTCCCCGCTTCGCCAGACTCGACCCGCTTCGGCGGGTCTTGTCGTCTCAGGACCGCTACCCTTCGGCCGCGTGAAGCTCCTCGTCACCGGCGCCGCCGGTTTCATCGGCTCCACCTATGTGCGCCTGGTCGGCGGCGAGCACGAGGTGCGCGTGCTCGACAAGCTCACCTATGCAGGCAGGCGCGAGAACCTGCCCGAGGGCGCCGAGCTCGTCGTCGGTGCGATCGAGGACCCGAAGGTCGTGCGCGAGGCGATGGAGGGCTGCGACGCCGTCGTCAACTTCGCAGCCGAGTCTCACGTAGACCGCTCGATCGACGACCAGGACGCCTTCGCTCGCACCCACGTGATCGGCACCGGCGTGCTCCTCGACGCCGCCCGCGAGCTCGGCGTCGGTCGCTATCTGCAGGTCTCGACCGACGAGGTCTACGGCTCGATCGAGTCCGGCTCCTTCACCGAGAGCTCGCCCCTCGATCCCTCCTCGCCGTACTCGGCGACGAAGGCGGCGGGCGACCTGCTCGTCTCCGCCCACTTCCACACCTACGGCATCGAGGCCGTGATCTGCCGCGGCTCGAACAACTACGGACCGCGCCAGTACCCGGAGAAGCTGATTCCGCTGATCGTGCTGAACGCGCTGCACGGCGACTCGCTGCCGGTCTACGGCGATGGCCGCCAGGTGCGCAACTGGCTCTACGTCGAGGACTTCTGCCGCGGCATCCATGCCGTGCTCGAGCGCGGGCGGCCCGGCGAGGCCTACAACGTCGGCGGCCCCGACGAGTGCGAGAACATCGAGGTGGTGCGGCGCGTGATCGAGCTGACCGGCGCCGAGGAGTCGCTGATCGAGCACGTCAGCGACCGTCCCGGCCACGACCGCCGCTACTCGCTCTCCAGCGAGAAGATCCGAGACGAGCTCGGCTGGGAGGCGCAGGTGCGCTTCGCCGAGGGACTCGAGCGGACGGTGCGGTGGTACCGGGACAACGAGGCGTGGTGGGGGCCGATTCGCTCCGGCGAGTACCGTGCCTACTACGAGAAGCAGTACGGCAGGGCCCTGGCCTGATGCTGCGGCGGCTCCCCACGGAGCTCGACGGAACGCTCCTGCTCGACCCCGGCGTTCACGCCGACGCGCGCGGCTTCTTCGTCGAGACCTTCCGGCGCGACGTCTGGGCCGAGCACGGCGTCGAGGTCGAGTTCGTCCAGCACAACCACTCGCGCTCTGGGCGGGGGACGCTGCGCGGCCTCCATTTCCAGACCGAGCCCGGCCAGGCGAAGCTGGTGCGCTGCGCCCGCGGCCAGATCTTCGACGTCGCCGTCGACCTGCGGCGCGGCTCGCCCACCTACGGGCGCTGGGAAGGGCACCTGCTCGACGACGAGTCGCACCGGCAGTTCTTCGTCCCGATCGGCTTCGCCCACGGCTTCGCCGTGCTCAGCGAGGTCGCCGACGTCGCCTATCTCTGCTCAAGCGTCTACGACCCGGCGACCGAGGCCGGCATCGCCTGGAACGACCCCGAGCTGGGTGTCGAGTGGCCGCTCGACGAGCCGCTGCTGAGCGAGCGCGACCGCAGCGCCCCTAGCTTGAGGGAGATCGGCGAGACGCTGCCCTTCTGACGCCGTTTACGCTTAGCCGATGCGCGGCGAGCGCCTTCACTCGATGGACGCGTTGCGGGCCTGCGCGATGGTGCTCCTGCTGCCGATCCACGCCGCGACGCTGCTTGCCCTCAACGGCCACGCCGGTGCCTGGGCGACCGCTCTCTGCTGGGCGATCCACCTCTTTCGCCTGCCGCTCTTCTTCGCGATGTCCGGTTTCTTCCTCGTCTTCGTGCTTCCTCGCAAGGGGTTCCGCGAGACGACCCGTAGCCGCACCGTGCGCATCGCCGTTCCCCTCGCGGTCGGGCTGGTCACGCTTGTGCCGCTGACGCTGTTCGTCGGGCAGGAGGTCGGGATCGCCCTCACTCCCGAGGGCGCGCCCGGGGGCAGGCCGTTCGACTTCGAGCTGAACTTCCTCTGGTTCCTCTGGTACCTGCTGATCATCGACGCGATAGCGGTCGTCGTCCACCTCTCCCGCCCGGGGCTCCTGCGGACGGCCGGGGACGGATTTCGCAATTTGATCGCGCATCCGCTCGGCGGCGTCCTCTTGCTTTCCGTGCCGACCGCGCTGGCGCTCTGGCCGGCCGCGGCCTGGACCCCGACCGCTGCGACGGGCACCTTCATGCCCGAACCGGGTGCGCTCGCCTACTACGCCCTTTTCTTCGCGCTCGGGGCGACGCTCTGCGTTCACCGCGAGCTCCTCGACGAGATCGGCCGCGGCGCCTGGCGATGGGCCGGCTGCGCGCTCACGGCGGCGATCCCTGGAGCAATCCTCTTCTCGCTGCACAACTCGGCCGCCTATGGCTCCAGCCCACTCGTCCACGGCGCGGCGCTGCTGACCTACGCGATCGCCGCCTGGACGACGGCGATCGCCGTCGTCGGGCTCTTCCACAGGTACCTCGACCGCCCCCATCGGGCGCTTCGCTACGTTGCCGATTCCTCCTACTGGATCTACCTCTCGCACATGCCGGTGATGGTGCTTCTCGTCGCTGCGCTCGGCGCCACCGCCGTGGCCGCGGCTCCGCAGCTGGCCGCGATCACGGTCGGCTCGTTTGCTTTCTCGCTGGCCACCTATGCCCTGCTCGTCCGCCACACGCCGGTCGGCCGCGTGCTCGACGGTAGGCGAACGCGCCGGCGTCGCCCTGCGGCGTTGCCGCGCCGAGCGATCCTCGGCGACGTCGCTGGCTAGCAGCCGCTCAGCGGCAGATGGCCAGCGCGGCCGGCTTCGGAGTCGAGACGATCCAGGGGATCTGCTCGGTCTCGGAGTCCTGGGGTATGCGCAGGCGCGAGGGCCGTCCAGCCTCGAGCCTGCCCACTTCGATTTCCGAGCGGGGGCCGAAGCGGCGCAGCAGGACGGGGGTTTCGCCGTTGGCGCGAAGGACGGCGCCGCCCGGCGGCAGCGTCGTGCCGTCGTCCGCCGCGTTGGCTCCGAGGGCTTTGCAACGTTTCCCGTCCGACGCCGATGCCGGCGTCAGCCCCAGCTGGAGCATCCGGACCAACACTTCGTCGGCGCCTTCGCGTATTTCGTCAGGTTTTTCGAGGATCTCGGCGGGCGAGTCGCCGAGCGGTCCACTGCGGGCTGAGATTTCGTCGTACGTGGAGACTGGGATGCTGAGGGCACCGGCCCCCTCGGCATTGGGCGTGTCGTAGGAGACGATGTATTCGGGGTCGGCGTGCGCCGGACCGACCAGATCCATCAGCCCGGTGTAGGCGAGGGTGCGGGGAGCGAGGTTCTCGATCAGGTTGCGGCCGTAGTTGAAGCGAGGCAGGTTGCCGATGATGCCGACGATCGTCAGCCCGAGCACCAACGTGATCGCGAACGGGCTGAAACGGACCCGCCGTACCGCCTCGACCACCAGCAGCGCCATCGCAATGACGCCCGGGTAGATGTAGCGTGCCTCGCCTGGCGTGCGCCCGGCGACCAGGACCAGTCCCTGAATAGTCCAGAGCGTCAACAGCACCGTCAGCATGGCCCAGAACGTGACGGAGGCCGTCTGCCTGGGTCCCAGGCGCCTTGCGGCGAAGACCACGAAGGCAACCTCGAGCATCGCGAAGACGAAGGCGATCGTCGCCTGTTCGAAGCGAAATCCTTCCAAGAAGAGGGACGTGCCCGGACCGGCGCCGATAAGCGGGGAGAGGCCGAAGAGGGCGGTGGTAGAGGTCGCGACCGAGTCGATGTAATAGAAGGGCACCGCAGGCACGTTTGCCAGCTCCGGGCCCCCGCTCGTCCCGTATTTGTTCGCCCAGATCCGCCAGGCGCCGTAGAGGAGCGCTGGGATGAGGAAGACGAAGGCACGGCGAGCGCGCTCGGGCGAGAGGAGGACGGAGACCGCGACACCGGCAAGGAAGGCGATTCCGATGGAGAACGAGGCCAGCGAGAGCACCACGAGCAGGCAAGCGGCGACGTCGCCGCGGCGGCTCTGGCGGTCGAGGGCGACGAAGGCGCCGATCCCGAAGCCGATCGAGTAGAGCACCTGCAGCCCGATCAGCGGCTGCAGCAGGATCACCGTCGCGGTGCCGAGGTACATCGGCACCATCGCCGGCGCCAGAGCGATCAAGGGTCCCACGCGTGGACGCGCGAACGCGTAGACGAGCCCGCCGCAGGCGAGCACCCCGGCAACCTCCATGATCTTGAAGGGGAGGAATGCCCCCGCCGTCCCCCAGAGCGACAGGCCGAGCTTGGTCAGCAGCAGGACCAGGACCGACAGGTGCTGATTCAGCGGTCGGAACATGTCGCCGATCGAGCCCTGGCCGGCGAAGTTGATCCAGCCCCACTCGTCGCTCATGTACGTGGTCCCTCGCTCCAGCCAGAAGATCAGCCCCGCCGCCCCGATCATGGCCAGGATCAACAGGACCAGGCCGATGCGCTGCGGGTCTTGCCGGCGAAGCCACTCGCCTTGCCGCCGCCCGAGCCTGGGGGGCGTGCGCTTGCCGTCCTGCGTGGCCGGAGCCGCGGGCGGGTTCATCTCGGTCGAAGTTCCGACGTCCATCGGGAGAGGGCGCAACTGTAGCCTCATGCCTGCTTTGGCACTTCTGAACGTCAGCCTTATAGCGACCGTGAAGGACGAGGCGGCCTCGATCCGGGGCTTCCTCGACGGTCTTCTCCGGCAGTCGCGCCCACCCGACGAGATCGTCCTCGTCGACGGCGGCTCCAGCGATGGCACGGTCGCCGCGATCGAGGGGGCCCGAAGGGGGGCACCGGTTCCGATCCGCCTGATCCGGGCCCCGGGCGTCAATATCTCCGAAGGGCGGAACATCGCCATCGACCACGCGGCCCATGAGGCGATAGCGGTAACCGACGCCGGCACGAGGCCGGATGCCGATTGGCTGGAGAAGCTGATCGCGCCGCTCGAGCGCGATTCCAACCTCGCGGTCTCGTCTGGCTTCTTCTTGGCCGGCGGCGAGGGTTGGCGCCAGCGAGCCCTGGCGATCGCGATCACTCCACAGCGCGAGGAGATCGAGGCAGCCAAGTTCCTGCCGTCGAGCCGTTCGGTCGCCTTTCGACGTGGCTGGTGGAGGCGGGTCGGCGGCTATCCCGAGTGGCTACGCCATTGCGAGGACCTGGTCTTCGACCTGGAACTGCGCAGGGCCGGCGCGGCGTTTGCCTTCGCGCCGGACGCGATCGTCGTCTGGGACGCCAGGCCGGACCTGCGCTCGTTCGCACGTCAGTACTTCAACTACGCCCGCGGCGACGGCCACGCGGATCTCTGGCCGAAGCGCCACCTGCTCCGCTACGCCGCTTATGGGCTGGGAGGGCTTGTCCTCTGGCGCCGGCGCACGCCGCTTGCGCTGAGCGCCCTGCTGCTGGGCTGGTTGGGCTACCAGCGGAAGTTCCTGACCCGCCTGATGCGGGTCCCCGTATCGCCGAAGCGCTCGCGGCGGCTTCTCGCCGTCGCCTACCTGCCGCTGGTGGTGACCACCGGGGATGCGGCGAAGATGATCGGCTATGCGGTCGGCAGGTGGGAGCGGGCGACGGATCCGACGATCAGCCACGCGGCCGAGTCGCGGAAGTGATCGCAAGGCTGACGGCCAGCTTGGCTCCGATGCCGGCGTAGACCGCGGCGTTGACCAGCCGGTTGTGCTCGGCTGCGTCGAAGCGCCGGTAGAAGCGGCCCATGCCGCGGTGGAAGGCGATCTCCTGTTTGGCGGCGCGGCGCTTGTCGCTGGAGCCGCCCTTGACGTGGAGGGCGACGCCGGCGGGCTCGTAGAAGACCCTCCAGCCGGCTTGCCAGAAACGACGGCACCAGTCGAGATCCTCCATGTAGAGCCAGTAGCCCTCGTCGAGCAGGCCCACCTCGCGCACCGCCTCCGCCCGGCAGAGCATGAAGGCGCCGTTGACGGCGTCGACCTCGCCCGGCTCATCGTCCCCGAGGTGAGTGGCCCGGTACTGGCTGAGGACGTCCCCGGCGCCGTCGCGGCGGCCGATGCCGGTGAAGTGGGCGAGGGCGCTGAGCGGGGTCGGAAAGGAACGCTTGCAGGCATGGTCCAGCTCGCCCGATTCGGTGACGAGCTTGCAGCCGACCATGCCGATGCGCTCGTCGGAGTGCAGGCGGGCAAGGCTTGCGTCGAGCGTCCCGGCGTAGACCTCGGTGTCGGGGTTGAGCAGCAGCACCGCCGCGGCCTCGTCCTCGCGCAGGACGACGTTGTTGGCGGCGGAGAAGCCGATGTTCTCGCGGCGCAGCAGGCGCACCTCCGGGAACTCGCGCTCGACCATGTCGGGAGTGCCGTCGGGGCTGCCGCTGTCGACCACGGTCACCCGCATCGTTCCGGTGGCGGGGTGCCGCTCCAGCGAGCTCAGGCAGCGCCGCAGCAGCGCTTCGGCGCCGTGGCTGACGATCACCACCTCGAGGTCCAGCGCGCTCATTTCCGGCCTAGTAGGCGCCTTCGCCGCGGATCATCGCCCGCGGAGTCCGCAGCAGGATCGCCAGGTCGCCGGTGACCGAGAGGTTGTCGAGGTAGTCGCGCTCCATCGCCAGGCGCTCCTCGAAGGTGAGATCGCCGCGGCCGTAGACCTGCATCGGACCGGTCAGCCCCGGCTTGACGGCAAGCCGGATGCGCTGGCGCTCGTCGTAGAGGGCGACGACGGCCTCCTCCTCGGGCCGCGGGCCGACCAGGGACATCCGTCCGGTCAGCACGTTGATCAGCTGCGGCAGCTCGTCGAGGCTGGTGCGGCGCAGCAGGCGGCCGATCCTCGTCACCCGCGGGTCGTCCTGGATCTTGAAGACGGGCTCGTCGAGCTCGTCGAGGTCGACGAGCTCCCGCAGTCGCTCCTCGGCGTCGGCGACCATGGTGCGGAACTTGAGCATCGTGAACGGCTGGCCGTCCTTGCCGGCGCGTCGCTGCCGGAAGAAGACCGGCCGGCCGGAGTCGACCAGGACCAGCAGCGAGATCAGGGCGAGCAGGGGTGCGATGAGGACGAGCAGCGTCGCCGCGACCGTCAGGTCCATCGCCCGCTTCATCGCGAGCGTCGAGCGCGGCGGGTCGGAGAAGCGGAAATCCAGCACCGGCAGCTCGGCGATCCGGTTGAGCTCGATCCCCGGGCCGAGCAGCCCGTAGTGCCTCGGCAGGAAGGTGAGGCCGAGGCTCGCTGTCTTGCAGCGCTCGATCAGCAGCTCGGCGGCGCACTCGCTCATTTCGTCGCCGATCACGACGACGCGCTCGACGCCGTGCTCGGCGGCGACCCGTCCGATGTCGTCCGTCGACCCGAGCCGCGGCAGCTCCTTCGCCTCCTCCGCATCCGGGTTCGTCGAGAGGTAGCCGACCAGGTGCAGGCGGGCCTCGGGGTGGGTGGCGATGCGCCGGGCGACCGTGTCGACCGCATCCGCGGGCCCGACGGCGATGCCCGGCGCGACTCCGGTGAGGCGCTGCCAGAGGAAGCGCAGCGACGCACGCAGCAGGAAGCAGGCGGCGAAGGCGCCGACGCCGACCAGGATCGCGCTTCCCGGAGAGAGCGGTCCGACCGGGCTGAGCGCCAGCAGGCCGTCGATCGCCAGCGTGCCGAGCGCACTGGCCGAGATCAGCGCGGGAAGCTCGTCGACGGTGCTGTGGCGGATACGGCGGTGGTCGTTGTCGTAGAGGCCGTGCAGCTTGACGACGAGCAGCCAGACCGGGCTGAAGAGGGTCGCCCAGAAGAGCACGCCGATGTCCGTCGTCGAGGTGGCCGCGGTGGCGAGGCAGAGCGCCGCGATCAGGGCGAGCCAGTCGCTCGTCGCGAGCAGGCGGCGCAGGAGGGCGCCGCGAAGGGCCGTGGCGCTCTCGCCGGTGAGGCCGAGGCGGGCGCCGAGCTCCGTGCCCTGGCGAGGAGGCTCGGCGGCCTTCGGGTTGCCAGGGGGGCGGGGCGGTGCGGTGCGCTGGGCGCTCATCGCGGTTCCCCCGCCAGCTCCGGGGCCCTCGGGTTGAGCCTCTTGGCGTGGTCGAAGTCCGCCTGTGCTTCCGCTTCGAGTCGTACGGAGAGCTGGGCTTCGCCGGCGGCGCTCGCGGCTTCGGCTCCCTCGCTCTCGACTCGCGAGCGCAGGTAGTAGAGCTGCCAGTTGTGGTCCTCGCGCTCGATCGCGTGGCCGAACTGAGCGATGGCGGTCGGGTATTCGCCCTGCAGCTCGGCGAGCAGTCCCAGTTGCACGTAGGGCGATGCCGCCCAGGGCTCGATCGACCGCGCCGTCTCCGCGTGGTCGACGGCGCTGCCGACGTTGCCGTCGGCGGCCGCGCTCTGGCTGGCGTCGAGCTCGCGGTCGACGAGCAGCGGCCCGATCAGCGCTATCGCCGCGATCCAGGCAGCGGCTAGGCCGACCATCGTCGCTCCGTAGCGCCGTCCGTCGTCCCCGCCGCCGGCCGCCGCCCCGGATGAGAGCTGGACGCAGCGCACACCTATGAGAACGCCCCCGGCGAGGAAAAAGATCGCGCCGACGTCGGCGATCTCCCAGAACCAGTCGAATGCCGCTCCGACCGCGAAGGCGAGCATCGCGGCGAAGAGCGCCGCGTAGCCCTCTCGCTGCGGCGCCGGGGCGTCGCGCCAGGCCGCGAAACCGCTCCAGAGCAGGTAGCCGACGAGGGCGAGCACGGTCAGCCCTCCGACGACGCCGAGCTCTGCGAAGGACTCCAGGTAGAGCGAGTGCGCATCGTGGACCGCCATGTCGATCGAGCGGTGCTGCTCCCAGGAGAACTCGTAGGTCCCGGCGCCGTGACCGAGCAGCGGCTCTTCGCCGAAGGCGTCCAGCGCCACCCGCCAGAAGTCGTTTCGGCCGGTGGGGTGGAGGTCCGTGAAGCGTTGCGCGTTGTTGGGAACCTGGATGTCGTTGCTGGAGAACTGATGCCAGGCGCGGCCGCCCACGGCGATCGCGAGGCCGATCGCGACCAGCGCACCGGCCAGCGCCACGCGTCTCAGCAGGAGTGGGCTGCGCGAGAGCTCCAGGGCTCTTCCCGTCAGCGGTCCCTCTCGGCGCTCGACCCGCCGGATGACGCCGAAGAGCAGCGCGGTGAAGACGGTGCCGGCGAGGAGGACCAGGAGGACGGTCCCGCCCTGGTCCACCGCCGCTGGGACGTTGAGGTTTTCGGCGAGGCTGTGCCGGGACTGCACGGCGAGGACCGCCGGGATCGCCCCCAACGCCGCGGCCCCAATCGTCGCCAGCAGCCAGAGGCGATCGCGCGAGAGGACGATCAGGCAGCCGCCCGCGACCACCAGGCTGACCAGGCCGCCGCGCGAGTAGGTGAAGTAGAGCGTGAGCAGGACGGCGGGCATCGCGATCACCGAGAGCCAGCGCACCGAGTGCCAGCTGGAGCGCCTGCTCATCCAGAGCAGGAGCGCGATCGCGATCCCGCACATCTCCGCGTTCGCGTTCCAGTAGCCCAGCGGATAGCGCACCCGCGGCCCGGTCCCCAGGGCGTCGCTGACGTCGAGCACGTGGGGGAGCAGCCGGCTGCCGAGTGCCAGCAGGGCCACCAAGGTCACGGCCACCGTCAGGCCTTCAGCGAAACGTTGGCGGCTCAGGTCGGTTTGGACGAGCAGGAATGCGGCAAGGAAGCAGCCGAAATAGACCAGGACCCGGTCCGCCTCGATCACGCTCAGCTCCATCGACCCCGACCAGAGGGATGAAATTGCAGACAAGAACGCCAGCCCGCCCGTCAGCCCTGCGGCCCAGTACAGCGGCCGTCCGATCGTCGCCCGGGAGGCGGCGCCCAACACGATCAGGACTACGACGAAGAGCCACACCGCAAGCCCGGCAATGTGACGTCCGCTCACATCGAAGCCGCCCCCGGCGAGGGCCAGTCCGACGATCAGGGCGATCGGGGCCAAAAACGCCGCCGTTTGGTCTACCCTTGCCCCCGATGTTCGGGACGCGCCATCGTCAGCCCCCGGCTGCCCGCCGGCTTGCGCTCTTGGCCTTGTCAGTGTCGGCTCTGCTTGCATTCGCTTTGTTCCCGGTTGCGGCTCAGGCTGACTCGAGCGGTACTCAGTACGAAGACGCCCTGCCTAGCCCCACCGGCGGCAAGACTCCATCTCATCAGCCGCCGTCGCACAGCGGTGCGCCGGCGAAGTCGTCGACGGCGCCGGGCGGAGGCGGGTCGTCGGCTCCCGGCTCGGCACAGTCGAATGGGTCTGGCGGCAATTCATCCTCTGGCGGGCTCTCTGGTTCGGGCGCTGGGAAAGGGTCCACCGCCGCGGACGGTACCGGGCAGGGTAGCCAAGGCGGCCCGTCCCACGCGAACGCGCCTTCCCAGGCGCAAGGGCAGCCGAGCGCCACGGCTGCCTCGCACGAAAGCGAAGGCTCCTCCTCGCCGCTCGTGCCGATCCTGATCGCAGTGCTGGTGCTCGCGGCTATCTCCGTAGCGGTTGTGATGGCCCGTCAGAAGCGACAGCGCCGCGCTTCCGGTTCTCCCGTAGCACCCAAGGCCGGCTGACCGTGGTGTCTGCGTCTTGCTCGGGCCGGGGCGGCCGGATACGCGCATGGCTGGTTTCGGTGGTTGCGGTCGTGGGCTTGAGTTGCCTCGCCTCGGCGCGGGCCGAAGCGGTGCCGGTCAACTTCTGGGGGGTCGTTCCCCAGGAAACGCTGAGTCCCGGACAGCTCGAACGACTGAAGCTGGGCGGCGTCGACAGCGTGCGGATCGGAATCGACTGGGCGACGGTTCAGCCAGATCCGGGAACGGCGCCGAACTGGTCTGGAATCGACGCGGTCGTCGGCCAAGCGGCCACTGCCGGCCTCGAAGTTCTGCCGTTCGTAACGGGCGCTCCGAAATGGGCCGTGCGCTCGGTCGTCGTCAATGCCGCGTCGCACAGCTCCGCTCCGCTGAACCTCCCCGTTCGCACCGCCGCGCAGCGCGAAGGCTGGCAGGCGCTGCTCGGCGAAGCGGTGCGCCGATATGGGCCCTCCGGCCTTTTCTGGAATCAGAACCAGGCGATTCCACAGCGACCCATCCGCGTCTGGCAGATCTGGAACGAGGAGAACTTCAAGTACTTCGTGGCCCACCCGAACCCGGCCGAATACGGCAAGCTGGTCAAGCTCTCCTCGACGGCGATCAGGGCGGCCGATCCCGGCGCGAGGATCCTCCTCGGCGGCATGTTCGCCCGACCCAAGGAAGCCGAATACAAACGCAAGCCGCCGAGCGCCTATTTCGCCACCGACTTCCTCGACCGGATGTACAAGAAGACCCCCGGGGTCAAGGCCAAGTTCCAGGGCGTGGCGCTGCACCCCTATACCTACGACTACCACCAGCTGGCCCCCGACATCGAAGCGCTGAGGACGGTGCTGAAACGGCATGGCGACGCCGGCAAGGGGCTCTGGATAACCGAGCTGGGCTGGAGCTCGGGGCGTCCCAAAGCGAGCAACGGCTTCAACCAGTTCGAGAAGGGCCCTGCCGGGCAGGCGGCTCAGCTGAAGGGTGCGTTCAAGCTCATCGTCGGCAAGCAAGCCAAGTGGCGCCTGCGACAGATCTTCTGGTTCTCGGTCGGGGACGCCCCGGGAGCTTGCAACTTCTGCGACGGCAGCGGCCTCTTCGGCCCCGGCTTCGTGGCCAAGCCGTCCTGGAACGCCTACGTCCGGTTCGCCGGCGGCCGCGCCAGCTGATCCGGATTTGCCGATCGCGCCGACCGGCGTAAGATCGGTGGGTTGACCACTAAGCGTGAAAAGAGCGTGGAATCCTCTGCGCTGGAGCTCTTCAGCGACCCGGTCCGTCGCTGGTTCGAGGCCTCCTTCGAGGGTCCGACGGCGGCGCAGACCGGTGGCTGGGCGTCGATCGCCGCGGGTAACCACACGCTGATCTGCGCCCCGACCGGCTCCGGCAAGACGCTCGCCAGCTTCCTCTGGGGCATCGACCGCCTCTCCCGCGAGCCGAAGAGCGGGGAGGGGGTGCGGATCGTCTACGTCTCGCCGCTCAAGGCGCTCTCGTACGACATCGAGCGAAACCTGCGGGCGCCGCTGCGGGGGGTAGGGGCCGATATCTCGGTTGGGATACGCACGGGAGACACGACCCAGGCGGAGCGGCGGGCGATGCGCAAAGCGCCGCCCGACATCCTGATCACGACCCCGGAGTCGCTTTACCTGATGCTGTCCTCGGGGGCGCGGGAGATTCTCGGCGGGGTCGAAGCCGTGATCGTCGACGAGATTCACGCGGTGGCGGCGAGCAAGAGGGGCGCTCATCTGGCGCTGACGCTGGAGAGGCTCGAGTCGCTGGTGAGGGGTTCGGGACAGGGGTCGGCGGAGCAACAGCGGGGAGGCTCCGGCGACCCCTGCCCCGAACCCCTCCAACGGATCGGGCTCTCTGCTACGCAGCGGCCGCTCGAGCGGATAGCGAGATTCCTCGTTGGCCCCAAGCGCGAGTGCAGCATCGTCGATGCGGGCGTGGCAAAGGAGCTCGACCTGGAGATCGTCGTACCGGTCGAGGACATGGCGGAACCGGGAGTGCCGGCCTTCCCCAGCGAGGACGGCAAGCCCACGGACGGCGAGCCGCTCGCCCACGTCCGCTCGATCTGGCCCGCGATCTACCCCGAGCTCCTCAAACTGGTTCGCGAACACACCTCGACGATCGTCTTCGTCAACAACCGCCGCGCCGCCGAGCGCCTCGCCAAGCGCTTGAACGAGCTCAACGCCGACCAGCCCCACTCCGAGCTTCCCGCCACCGAGCAACTAGGCCAAGACGCGCCCAAGCTGTCTCGCGATCCGTCTTCTCCGGCGGGTGGCGCGGTAGGGGGGCCCGCCCCCGAGGACGCTTCAGCGACCGCAGGGGGTGGGGGGTCCCCTGCCGTGACAGGACCCGCCGGTCAAGACGGCGTGGTCGAGATCGCTCGCGCCCATCACGGCTCCCTCTCCCACGAGGAGCGCACCGTCGTCGAGGAGATGTTGAAGTCCGGCCAGCTGCCATGCCTCGTTGCCACGTCGAGTCTGGAGCTGGGAATCGACATGGGTGCGGTGGATCTCGTGATCCAGGTCGAGTCGCCGAAGTCGGTCAGCCGCGGCCTGCAGCGAGTCGGCCGCGCCGGCCACTCGCTGGGCGAGGTCTCGCGAGGCCGGATCTTCCCCAAGTTCCGCGCCGACCTGCTCGAGTGCGCCGTGGTCGCCAAGCGCATGCGCGAAGGCGCGATCGAGGAGACGGTGATCCCGCAGAACCCGCTCGACGTCCTCGCCCAGCAGCTGGTCGCGATGGCGGCTCTCGACGAGTGGGAGATCGACGAGGTAGAGCGCCTGGTGACGGCCGCCGAGCCCTTCCACGAGCTCTCGCGCGAGCAGCTGGAGAACGTGCTCGACATGCTCGACGGCCGCTACCCGTCCGACCGCTTCGCCGAGCTGCGCCCACGGATCGTCTGGGACCGCACGGCCGGGACGATGCACGGCCGCAAAGGCGCCCGCCAGCTGGTCGTCACCAACGCCGGCACGATCCCCGACCGCGGCCTCTACGGCGTCCACCTGCCCGACGGCCGCCGTGTCGGCGAGCTCGACGAGGAGATGGTCTACGAGGCCCGCCCGGGTCAGACCTTCCTGCTCGGCGCGACCACCTGGCGGATCGAGGACATCACCCGCGACCGCGTCATCGTCACCCCGGCGCCGGGCGTTCCCGGCGCCGTCCCCTTCTGGAAGGGGGACGGGATCGGCCGTCCGGCGGAGCTCGGGCGGGCGATCGGCGCCTTCGCCCGCGAGGCGGTATCGCGCGAGCCGAAGGAGCTGGCGAAGGAGTACGACCTCGACCGCCGCGCCGCCGAGAACCTCGTCGCCTATCTGCGCGAGCAGCAGGCGGCGACCCGGGTCGTGCCCTCCGACGAGACGATCGTCGTCGAGCGCTTCCGCGACGAGATCGGCGACTGGCGCCTCTGCGTCCTCTCGCCCTACGGCGGTCGGGTGCACGCGGCCTGGGGCCTGGCGCTCTCGGCCAAGATCCGCGCCGAGCGCGACCTCGAGGCCGACGCGATCTGGTCCGACGACGGCATCGTCGTCCACCTGCCCGACGCCGACGCGCCGCCCCCCGCCGACCTCGTCCTCGTCGAGCCCGACGAGATCGAGGACCTGATCGTCGGCGAGCTCTCCGGCTCGGCCCTCTTCGGCTCGCATTTCCGCGAGAACGCCGCCCGCTCGCTGCTGATCCCCCGTGCCTACCCCGGCAAGCGCACGCCGCTCTGGCAGCAGCGGCTGAAGTCCCAGAGCCTGCTCGAGGTCGCCCGCGACTTCCCCCGCTTCCCGGTCGTGCTCGAGACCTACCGCGAGTGCCTGCGCGACGTCCTCGATCTCCCCGCCCTCGCCGAGCTGCTGCGCGACCTGCACTCGCGCAAGCTCAGTTTGGTCGAAGTCGAGACGCCGACCGCCTCGCCCTTCGCCTCCTCGCTGCTCTTCGACTACGTCGCCACCTACATGTACGAGGGGGACACGCCTAACGCCGAGCGGCGCGCGGCGGCCCTCGCCCTCGACCGCGACCTGCTGCGCGAGCTGCTCGGCCAGGAGGAGCTGCGCGAGCTGATCGACCCGGAGGCGCTGGAGGAGGTCGAGGCGCAGCTGCAGCACCGCACCGAGGCGGGTAGGGCCGGCGATCGCGACGCCCTGCAGCAGGTGCTGCGCCAGCTCGGCGACCTCACTGCCGGGGAGTGCGAGGAGCGGGTGGCCGAGGGCTACTCGGCTGCCTCGATGCTGGAGAAGCTCGTGGCGGAGCGCCGCGCGGCGCTCGTCCGCGTCAACGGCGAGGAGCGCTACATCGCCGCCGAGCACGCCGGCCTCTATCGCGACGCGCTCGGCGTGCCGCCGCCGGCCGGGCTTCCCGACAGCTTCCTCGCCGAGCAGCCCGATCCACTGGTCGCCCTGGTGCGGCGTTACGCCCGCAGCCACGGCCCCTTCCCGACGGCGCAGCTCGCCGCCCGCTACGGGGTCGACCCGACGCCGGCCCTGCGCGAGCTGGAGCGCTCCGGCGCCCTGGTTCGCGGCGAGCTGCTGCCGGGTGGCACGGAGCGCGAGTGGTGCGACGCCGACGTGCTGCGCCGCGTGCGCCGCGCCAGCCTCGCCCACCTGCGGCGTGAGGTCGAGCCGGCGGCCCGTGACCGCTTCGCCCGCTTCCTGCCGAGCTGGCAGAACGTCGACGCCCACCGCGCCGCCGGCGCCGGGCCCGACCGCCTGCGCGAGGCGCTCGTGCCGCTGCAGGGCGTGGCGCTGACCCCGAAAGTCTGGGAGGACGACGTGCTGCCGCGGCGGCTCGGCGCCTACTCGCCCGCCTGGCTCGACGAACTCTGCACCAGCGGCGAGCTGGTCTGGATCGGCGCCGGCGCCCGTGGTCGCAGCGACGGGCGCGTCGCCCTCTACTTCCGCGACGACGTGCGCCTCGCCGGCCCGCCGCCGGCCAACGCGAAGCTCGAGCGGCCCGAGGGCGAGGTCCACGACGCGATCCGCGAGCGGCTCACCGCCGGCCCGGACTTCTGGATCGACCTGCTCGCCGACCTCGACCACCCGGTCGAGGAGCTGCACGCGGCGCTCTGGGACCTCGCCTGGTCGGGAGAGGTGACGAACGACGCCTTCGCTCCGCTGCGCGCCCCCCGCCTGCGCGCCGCGCCGCCGCCCGAGCAGCGCGGACGCCGCTTCGCTCGCAGCCGCGCCCGCGGCCAGGCGGTCCAGGGCCGCTGGTCGCTGACCGCGCCGCTCTTCGAGAAGGCGCCCGCCGCCGGCCCGCGCCTGCGCGCCCAGGCCGAGCTGATGCTCGAGCGCTACGGCATCGTCACCCGCGAGACCGTGCTCGCCGAGGGCGTGCCGGGGGGCTTCGCCAGCGTCTACGCCGAGCTCGGCAACCTCGAGCTGCTCGGCACGGCACGGCGCGGCTACTTCGTCGAGGGCCTCGGCGGCGCCCAGTTCGCCCTGCCCGGCGCGGTCGAGCGCCTGCGCTCCCTGCCCGAAGACGACGGCTCCTTCCTCCTCCTCGCCGCCACCGACCCGGCCAATCCCTACGGCGCCTCGCTGCCCTGGCCGAAGCCGGCCAACGGCCGCCGTCCCGCCCGCACGCCCGGCGCCCACGTCCTGATGCGCGACGGCGCGCCGGTCCTCTACGTCGAGCGCGGCGGCCGCGGCATCGTCCGCCTCGTCGAGCTCGACGACGAGCAGCTCGCCGCGGCGGTCGCCGCCCTCGCCGCGGCGGTCGCCGCCGGGCGCCTGCCGAAGCTGGCGATCGAGAAACTCGACGGCGAGCCGGTGATCGGCTCGGGCGACGAGGACGCCCTGCTCGACGCCGGCTTCAGCCGCGGGCCGCGCAAGCTGACCTTGGCGGCGAGATAGTATTTTGTTCGATAGATTGATCCATAAATGCGATATCGGCTAAACTATCGATCATGCCTCGCAACAGATATCCGCTTTATCCCCAGACGCAACGCCGTGCCGAGGCACTCGGCGAACGCCTGCGCCTCGCTCGCATGCGCCGCCGCATGTCGCTGGCCGAGCTGGCCAAGCGGACGGGAGTCGCCCGTGGAACCCTGACCCGGCTCGAGCGGGGGGACCTCTCGGTCAGCCTCGGCCTACTTGCACGGGTTCTGGCCATCTTGGACCTCGAAGCGGATCTCGATCGATTGGCACAGGACGACGAGCTGGGCAAGCGCCTCCAAGACGTTCACATGCGCCGCCCGCGCCGCCCCCCGCCCGAGCAAGCGCGATGAACGCCCGGCGCGAATCGGTCGTCGTCCACCTCGACGCGGCCGAGCTCGACGTCGATCGAGAGGTGGGAACGTTGGGTCGCGAGCGTGCGGGCGCGCAAAGCGTCGTTTCCTTTGCATACGCGCCGGAATGGGTAGCCGCAGCCGATGCGTTCCCGTTGGACCCGTCGCTTCCGCTGTTCGAGGGGGACCAGTTCCCGGCACGCCTGCCGGGGGTCTTCGCAGATGCGTCTCCGGATCGCTGGGGGCGCACCTTGCTCGAACGCCGTGAGGCCCTGCGAGCCCGGAACGAGGAACGGGCGCCGCGACGGCTGGACGAATGGGACCTGCTCGTCGGCGTGGGGGACGAGACTCGGATGGGAGCGTTGCGCATCGCTCGCGGCGACGAGGGCTTCCTTGCCAACGACCCCCTTGCCGTTCCCCCGGTAGCGCGCTTGCGCGAGCTCGAGCACTGGGCGAATGAGGTCGAGCGGGGCCTTCCCGAGGTCGATGGCGAGGAGGAGCGCTGGATTGCGATGCTTGTCGCCCCCGGCAGCTCACTCGGGGGTGCGCGCCCCAAGGGCAGTTTCCGCGAGGAGGACGGTTCCCTTTGGATCGCCAAGTTCCCTTCGCGCGAGGACCGTCATGACCAGGGCGCCTGGGAGCAAGTGGCCGCTCGTCTTGCAGCGCGCGCCGGTATCGAGGTTCCCAAGTCTGGCCTTCGGCGACTCGGCTCCTCCTTTCATACCTACTGCGCCCGGCGTTTCGACCGCCGCGACGGGGAGCGACGGCTGTACGCCTCGGCGATGACGCTCGCCGGGCGCACGGACGGGGAAGAGGGTGCGAGCTACGCAGACGTCGTGCGAGCGATCGAGAGCTTCGGCGATCCGGCGAAGATCGAGGACGACCTACAGCAGCTCTTCCGACGCGTCGCCTTCAACGTGCTCATCTCCAACCACGACGATCACCTGCGCAACCACGGTTTCCTTCGTGAAAGCGGCGGTTGGCGCCTGGCGCCCGCCTTCGACGTCAACCCATCTCCCTTCACCGAAGAGCACAGCCTTTCGATCGACGGTTCGCTGCGAATGTCCGATCTCGGCCTCGTGCTCGAGACCGCCGGCCTCTACCGGTTGCGGGACGATCGAGCTGTGGCGATCATCGAGGAGGTGGGAGCGGTTACCGCTGCCTGGCGCGACGAGGCGGCGGCTATCGGCCTCCCGCGAGAAGAGATCGAACGGATGGCGCCTGCCTTCGAGCGGACCGGTGCACGAGCAGGGACGGCCGAGGCGGGATAATCACCACGATGGCCGATCGTCAGCGGGCGCAGAGCCCGATCGAGCTGCTGCGCAGCGTGCCCCTCTTCTCCGACCTCGAGCAGAACGAGCTGGAGAACTTCTCGCACGTCGCCGTCGCCCGCTCGTTTCCGGCCGGGACGCGGGTCTTCCACGAGGGGGACCATTCGGATGCCTGCTACATCGTCCGCGACGGCAGCTTCCGAGTGACCCGCGAGCACTCCGACGGACGCGCGATCACCCTGGCGACGCTCGGAGTCGGCGACATCTTCGGCGAGCTGGCGATGCTCGACGGCGAGGTGCGCTCGGCCAGCGTCGAAGCGCTCACCGACGGCGAGCTGCTCGCCCTGCCGGCGGGTGAGGTGCGGGCGCTTCTGGCCCGCCACCCCGACATCACCGTGAAGCTGATCGCGGCGCTTGTCCGCCGTCTGCGCACCGCCAACGAGCGGATCTCGCGCCAGTCCTTCCAGACCGTCCCGAGCCGCGTCGCGGGAGTGCTCCTGCAGCTGGTGTCCGAAGAGTCCCCGCGCCAGCCCGAGGAGGCGCAGGCGGGCGGCGAGGGAGGCGTGACGATCCGCATGAACCAGGCCGACCTGGCGCAGCTCGCCGGCACCTCGCGCGAGAGCGTCAGCCGCTTCCTCGCCGACCTCGAGCGCTCCGGCATCGTCCGTCCCGGCCGCGGCCGCGTCACCGTGCTCGAGCCGGAGAAGCTCCGCAACTACATCTTCTGAGACTGTCTCGACGCCCGCCGCGGACGGCTCAGCAGCTGGACGGCTTGGGGTCGGCCGGGTCGCGGTAGACAGTGTCGTCGCCGCGGCCGCACTGGATCGACTTGTCGCGTTGTCCGTCCCTGGCTTCGATCGTGTCCTTGCCGCCTTCGCCGATGAAGACGTCGGCTCCGAGGTGCCCGAGGAGGTTGTTGGGGCCGTTGTTGCCGATCAGCACGTCCGGCCCGTCGGAGCCCTCGAGGTCCTCGTTGTCGCTGAGCACGTGGTCGGGCGTGCTGCAGCCGGAGGGGGCTCCGGTGCCGTTCAGTTCAATTCGCATGGAGGCGTTGGAGCGGGCGTAGGAGACGGTGTCCTGGCCTTCTCCGCCGCTGAAGGTGTGGCCCTGGCACACGGCGACCGAGGAGACGAGCAGGTCGTTGCCGGGCCCGCCGTTGAGCTGGTCGGCGCCCGGGTCGGCATAGAGCACGTCGCTGCCGGCCCTGCCCAGCAGGACGTCGTGGCCGTCGTCGGGCTTGTTGTAGTTTTCGCCGGCTTCGAGCACGTCGTTGCCGCTGCCGCCGTTTAGTGCGTCCGAGCCCCCACCGCCGTTGATGCGGACCTGGACCGAACCTGGAACGCTGTCGCCGACGTAGACCGAGTCGTCGCCACCGCCACCGGTGACCGTGACCAGCCCGGTCGCGACGCTGGCTGGGCAGGAGACGGACTGTTCCGCCTGGTCGGCGACACAGCCGTCCCCAGCCGCCACCGGGCCATCGGTCGTCACGACCCAGCCGCCGCCGTAGAAGTGGACGCCCATGTGGTTGGCGCCTTCGTCCCCCTGGACGATCAGGCTGCTGCCGTCAAGGCCCTGATTGAGGATGACGAAGGTGGTGTTCGGGGGTGGGCCTGCTTCGACGCCGCAAGAGTGCTCGGTGACGAAGCCGCTGCATTCGTCGGTGCCGGCGCCGCCGAACGCTTCGTCGGCGCCTCCCATGCCGCTCAGACGGTCGTCGCCCACTCCGCCGTCGAGACGGTTCGCTTCGCTGTCGCCGACGATCTGGTCGCTCTGGGGAGAGCCGACCACGTCCTCGAAGCCCCGCAGCGTGTCGTGTCCGTCGCCTTCCCCCTGGCCGGTGGCGAGGTCGACGCTGACGCTGCCGCGGGTGGCGCTGGCATAGGAGACGATGTCGTCGGCGCCGGGGCCACCGTCGAGCGCATCGTCGCCGTTGTCGCCGCGCACGGCGTCTCCACCACCACCGCCGCTCGCGTGGTCGGTGCCGGGGCCACCGTCGACGAAATCGCTGTCCTTGCCCCCTTCGAGCCTCGGGTCGTCTCCGGGCCCGCCTTCGATCTGGTCGTCTCCCGGGCCGCCTTCGATCCGGTCGTTCCCCTTGTCGCCCTGGAGCACGTCTTCGCCGCCGCCGCCGAGCAGGACGTCGCTCCCCTTTTCGCCGTCGGCAAAGTCGTCGCCCACTCCACCGAACAGGTTGTCCGAGCCTTTCGAGCCGCGCAGCACGTCTTCGCCGCCGCCGCCGAGCAGGACGTCGCTCCCCTTTTCGCCGAGCAGTTCGTCTTTGCTGCCGCCCCCGACGAGGCGGTCTGAGCCGGTTTCCCCGTAGAGCTTGTCGTCGCCCGCTTCGCCGAAGAGCTTGTCGTAACCGCGCCCGCCGCGGATCGTGTCGTTCCCGGGCCCGCCGCAGATGACGTCGTTGCCGTTGGGGCCGCCGACGATCGTGTCGTCACCGCCCCCGCCGTAGATCACGTCGCTGGCCTTCTTGCCGACGATCGTGTCGTTGCCGGGCGTGCCGACGATCGTCGCGTGCCTGCCGCCGCATGTGGCCGCCGAAGCCGATGCGGCGAAGAGCAAGCCGCACAGCAGTGCGCCCACAACGGCCGCGAACGGGGTCGCGGCCGTGCGGTTGCGCAGGGTTGCGGGAACCATCGCACCCTTACATCGACCCGATCCGGCGCTTTCTACACTCCTGACTTCAAACAGTCGTCCAGTGTCAAGGGCGGCAGGTTCAGATACGCTCGCTTTCCCATGAGGGGCGGGATCTACGTTCTCAACTTCTATTCGCCGGTCTTCGTCGATCAGCTCAAGCGCGGCCGCAAGACGGCGACGATCCGGCTCGGCGACAAGAGCAGCAAGTACGAGCGCGGCCAGGTCGTCTGGATCACGGTCGGCTTCCGCCACAGCCCGCGCGAGAAGATCTTCACCGCGGTTATCGACGACGTCGAGGTCAAGCGGATCTCCGAGCTCTCGCCGCGCGACATCGAGCACGACAACCCCGAGTTCCGCCGCCGCGAGGACGAGATCAAATTCCTCGAACAGATCTATGGCCATCCGGTCTCCCCCGAGGAAACGATCACCGTGATCCGCTTCTCGCAGATCGTCGAGCCGCCCGGTGCGCATTTCGGCAACGGAGAGACCCCGCACCGCAATTGATCGGGAATCGCATCTCGTCCGTATCCGAGACCAGTGGCTGAGTACTCGTTCCTCACGACCTGGCTCCTGGAGTCCCGGCGCGAGCCGGTTTGGGAGGCGATCTACGACCAGGCAAGCTGGCCTGAGTGGTGGCGCGGGGTGGAGGAGGCGACCGAGGTGCGGCCGGGCGAGGGCGGTCCCGGTCGCGACGGAGTCGGCACCGTCTCGCGGTTGGTCTGGAAGAGCTTCCTGCCCTACCGGGTCGAGTTCGAGGTGACGACGACGCGGGTCGAGCGCCCCTACCTGCTGCAGGCCGACGCCGTCGGCGAGCTCGCCGGCGTCGGCCGCTGGCGCCTCTACGAGCACGACGGGGCCACCGCCGTGCTCTACGAGTGGAACGTGGCGACGACCAGGCCCTGGATGAACCTGCTGGCGCCCGTCGCCCGCCCGATCTTCGAGTGGAACCACGATTGGGTGATGAGCCGTGGCGGCGAGGGATTGGCTCAGCTGCTCGGTTGCCGCCTGCTCGCCAACGGATAGAGCAAATCGCTATCTTTCAGGTCTCCCTGGCACTCTCACCTGGAGAGTGCCAACCAGTCTTGAACTTCCCAAACCACCCCTGAATTCCACACGGAGGTAATACGGATGAAGCTGAAGCCCCTCGGGGACCGGCTGATCGTGAAGCCGATCGAGGAGGAGGAGACGACCGCCAGCGGCATCGTCCTTCCCGACACGGCCAAGGAGAAGCCCCAGAAGGGCAAGGTCGTCGCCGTCGGCGACGGCGCGGTCAACGAGGACGGCAGTCGCCGCCCGCTCGACGTGAGCGAGGGCGACGAGGTCCTCTACTCCAAATACGGCGGCACCGAGGTCACCGTCGAAGACGAGGAACTGCTCGTGCTGCGCGAGTCGGACGTCCTCGCCAAGGTCGGCTGACCGTCCCGCCCACAGGACTTAGAGAGAACCAAGGAGGACTGAAAACAGATGGCTCATAAGGAGCTGAAGTTCAGCGAGGAAGCAAGGGGGGCCCTGCAGGCCGGCGTCGACGCCGTCGCCGACGCGGTCAAGGTCACCCTCGGCCCGAAGGGCCGCTACGTCGTGCTCGACAAAAAGTTCGGCGCGCCGACGATCACCAACGACGGAGTCACCATCGCCCGCGAGGTCGAGGTCGAGGACGTCTTCGAGAACCAGGGCGCCCAGCTCGTCCGCGAGGTCGCCACGGCGACCAACGACGTCGCCGGCGACGGCACGACGACGGCGACGCTGCTGGCTCAGATCATCGTCCGCCAGGGGCTGAAGAACGTCGCCGCCGGCGCCAACCCGCTGGCCCTGCGCCGCGGCATCGAGAAGGCCGTCGACGAGGTCGTCGAGGACCTGCGCGAGAAGCAGTCCAAGGAGGTCGCCGGCAAGGAGCAGATCGCCCGCGTCGCCGCCATCTCCGCCGCCGACGACGACATCGGCAACGTGATCGCGGACGCGATCGAGAAGGTCGGCAAGGACGGCGTGGTCAACGTCGAGGAGGGCCAGACCTTCGGCATGGAGCTGGAGTTCACCGAGGGCATGCAGTTCGACAAGGGCTACATCTCGCCCTACATGGTCACCGACCAGGACCGCATGGAGGCGGTGCTCGAGGACCCCTACATACTCATCGCCAACCAGAAAATCGGCTCCGTGCGGGACATCCTGCCGGTGCTCGAGCAGGTGATGCAGGGCGGCAAGCCGCTGCTGATCGTCGCCGAGGACGTCGAGGGCGAGTGCCTCGCGACCCTCGTCGTCAACAAGCTGCGCGGCACCTTCACCGGCGTCGCCGTCAAGGCGCCCGGCTTCGGCGATCGCCGCAAGCGGATGCTGGAGGACATCGCGATCCTCACCGGCGGCGAGGTGATCACCGAGGAGATGGGCCTCAAACTCGAGAACACCCAGCTCACCCAGCTCGGCAAGGCGCGCCGCGTCGTCGTCTCCAAGGACACGACGACGATCATCGACGGCGCCGGCGACGCCGAGGACATCAAGGGCCGGATCAACCAGATCAAAAACGAGGTCGAGAACACCGACTCCGACTTCGACCGCGAGAAGCTCCAGGAGCGGCTCGCCAAGCTGGCCGGCGGCGTCGCCGTGGTCAAGGTCGGCGCTGCCACCGAGACCGAGATGAAGGAGAAGAAGCACCGCGTCGAGGACGCGCTGCAGGCGACCCGGGCCGCGCTCGAGGAGGGCGTCGTGCCGGGTGGCGGCGTCGCGCTGCTCAACGCCCAGTCCAACCTGGACACGGACAAGCACGACGACCCGGACGAGGCAACCGGAGCCCGGATCGTCTTCCGGGCGCTGGAGGAGCCGGTCCGCCAGATCGCCGAGAACTCCGGCGAGGAGGGCTCGGTCGTGGTCAACAAGATCCGCGACCTGAAGGCCGGCGAAGGTCTCAACGCCGCCACCGGCGAGTACGGCGACCTGATCGCCGCCGGCGTCATCGACCCGACGATGGTGACGCGCTCGGCGCTGCAGAACGCGGCCTCGATCGCGAAGAACATCCTCGTCACGGAGGCCGTGATCGCGGAGCCGCCAGAGAAGGAACCGGCCGGGATGCCCGGCGGCGGCATGCCGGACATGGGCGGGATGATGTAGCCACGCCCCCTGGGCGTATCCTCGCCCTAACAGGCGAGTTGCTTTCCGAGAGGCCCGGCACACGCCGGGCCTCTCGCGTTAGAGGGAAATCGTCCCGTCGGCGGTCATGAGAGGACGTCGCCCATGCGGCGCGGCTCGACCCCGAGCGATTCGGCATCCGCGGTGCCCCGCTCGCTGACCATCGGCACCTCCATCAGCTCGGCCTCCTCCCAGGTCGCGAAGATGGCCTCGCCGAAGAGCGAGCGCAGCGCGATCAGACCGGCGCGCACCAGCGGCAGCGGCAGGTGCGCCAGCGGTCGCGGCCGGCCGGCGACGCGGCTGACCAGGTCCGACATCTCGTCATAGCTGAGCAGCTCGGGTCCAGCGAGCTCGTAACGCTCGCGACCACTCCGCGCCAGCGCCTCAATGACGCAACGCGCTGCGTCCCGCGCCCAGATCGGCTCGAATCGCGCCTTGCCCGCTCCTGAGACCGGCATCGCCGGCAGGAAAGAGAAGCGGCGCAGCAGCGTGACCCAGGGATCGGAATGGTCGTAGACGATCGACGGCGCGAAGACGGTCGCTGCCAATGGCGAGGAGGCGACCGCGCTCTCGGCCAGCCACTTGGCGCGGAAGAAGCGCGTGCGCTGTGCGGCCGATGCATTCAACGCGCTGAAGAAGACGAAGCGCTCGACGCCGCTGCGCTCGGCTGCCCGCAACAGCCGCACGGTCGCCAATCCGTTCAGCTCCTCGATTCGGTGCGGCGGCTGGTCGCGGATCGTCGCCGCCAGATGGATCACCGTGTCTACGCCCCGCAGTGCCTGGCGCACGAGGTAGGGATCGGACATCTCGCCGAGATCGCCGAGCGCGATCTGCACGTCCACGCGCCGCTGACCCAGCTTCCGCGGTTCCCGCACCAGGCAGCGCACGTCCTCGCCCCGCTCGAGCAGAAGCGGCAGCAGTCGCGAACCGACGCTTCCGGTGGCTCCGGTCAACAGCAGCATCTCGCCCGTCGATGCTAGTGACGACACGCCCCGCGCCGCGCAATCCCTAAAATGGCCTTTCGCGCTTGGCGGGGGCAGGAGCCTCCGGCCGCACCGAAAAAGACGACCTCAGGAGAAAGCATCGAATGACCTACGTCATCGCCGAGCCCTGCATCGGCCAGAAGGACAATTCGTGTGTCGAGGTGTGCCCGGTCGACTGCATCCACCCGACGCCCGACGAGCCCGACTACGACTCGGTCGAGATGCTCTACATCGACCCCGACGAGTGCATCGACTGCGACGCCTGCGTCGAGGCCTGTCCGGTCGACGCCTGCTTCGCCGAGGATCAGCTGCCCGCCGAGTGGGCCAAGTACGCCGAGATCAACGCGAACTACTACAAGTCGAAGAGCGCGGCATAGGGACCCGCAACCCGTCAGCAGTCGCGCAGCGCGCTGGCGTAGAAGCGCAGGTAGGCGCCCCAGTGGCGGTCCCAGTAACTGCGCTCGTGTTCGCCCGGCCATGAGTGGGCGCTGACGTCGGCGCCGGCGGCTTCGAGCGTTTCGTCGAAGGCGACGTCGGAGATCGCGAACGGGTCCTTCGTCCCGTAGTCGTTCCAGATCGGGATCGGGCCGAGGGCGCCGGGATCGGCGCGGATCGCGCCGATCACGTCGTGGCGTTCGAAGTCTTCGGCGTCGTCGAATGCGCCAGGAGCGCTGGCGCCGCCTTCCAGCCAGAGGGCCGGCGAGTGCCCGCCGACAGCGCAGAAGGAACCAGGGTGTTCGAGCGCCAGCGCGTAGGCGCCGAAACCGCCCATCGAGATGCCGCCGATCGCGACGCGCCGCGGGTCGGTCCCGTAGCGGCGCTCCACCGCGGGAATGACTTCCTCCGTCACGTACGTGCCCCAGCCGCCGCTGGCGCGGTCGTGCCAGTAGCTGTCGCCGTCGTCTTCGGGGAAGGCGACGACCGGCGCGGCCGGTCCGAGCCTGGCGAGCGCGGCGAAGAAGGACTCATCGCCGCTGAACCAGCCATCGCCGACGAAGCTGTCGACCGTCTCGCTCTTGCCATGGAGGAAGACGAGCAGCGGCCGCCTGCTCGCCCCCTCGTCTCCGGGCACGACCACGGCGACGTCGAGGTCGCGGCCGACCGCCTTGCTGTCGACCGTGAAGCGGTGGACCGAGGCCCCGTGCGTGTCGACCGGCGCCAGCAGGGTCGCGCGTAGGACGAGGTAGGCGGCGAGGACGCCGAGCCCGGCGAGCGCCAGCATCGCCCCCCGGCGCCTGCGCCTGATTTGCCGCCGTGAGGGCCGGGTTGGGCTCATGATTGCGGGCAGGGTAGCCGCGGATTGCTAGCGTGCCCGCGGTGCGGTCGCTCCCGCAAAGGCTGTCCTACCCGCTGCGGCGCTGGCCGCGCCTCTCGCGACTCGCCCTGGCCGGCTGCGCGGCGCTGGTGCTCGCGATCGCCGCCGCCAACGCCTACGTGCTGCTCAGCACCGGTGGAGAGTCGACCGACCGTGTTGCCGACGTGCCCCACGCGCAGGTGGCGATCGTTCCCGGCGCCTTCGTCCAGGCGGACGGCAGGATGAGCTTGATGCTGGCCGACCGGGTCCAGCGGGCCTACGAACTCTGGCGCGCGGGCAAGGTCGAGAAGATCCTCGTCTCCGGCGACCACCACAGCTGGGCCTACGACGAGCCGGACACGATGCGAAAGGCGCTCGTCGGCGACGGCGTCCCGGGACGCGACGTCTTCGAGGACCACGCCGGCCTCGACACCTGGGCGACGATGGTGCGGGCGCACGGCATCTTCGGCGTCCGCCACGCGGTCGTCGTCACCCAGGGCTTCCACATGCCTCGGGCGCTCTATCTGGCCGACGCCGCCGGCATCGACGCCACCGGCCTCACCTCCGACCTCCATCCCTACGGCGTCCAGGGCGTCAAGAGCGACGTGCGCGAGGTCCTCTCGCGGGTCAAGGCGATCGCCGACACGACCCTCGACACGCCGGCGATGGGCGGCCCGCCGATCCCGATCGCGGGTGACGGCTGGGCGAGCTGGGGACCGCCGCCGCCTCCGGGTACGCCGCCGGCGGGATCGCCGGGTCGCTGAAGATCGACCGCGCGGCAAGCGCCGCTACGCCATCGGCAGCGGCGTGCCGCTGACCGGCGGCGGCTCGGCGGCGGCGGGGACCGCCTGCAGGACCGGCAGCTCCTGCGGCGTGGCGGCGACGATGCCGCGGGCGGCCTGGCGGATCGCCTGCGAGGCGGGCGCGTCGGGATCGGCGGTGACCAGCGGCGTACCCGCGTCGGCGTGCTCGCGCAGCGCCTCGGAAAGCGGCACCTTGCCGAGCAGCGGGATGTCGAGCTCGTCGGCGAGCAGCTGGCCGCCGCCCTCGCCGAAGATCGTGAAGCGCTCGCCGTCGGGCGTGGTGAAGCCGGACATGTTCTCGATCGCGCCGAGCAGCTCGAGGTCGAACTTCTGCGCCATGTCGGCGGCCCGTTTGGCCACCGTCTGCGCCGCCGGCTGCGGCGTCGTGACGAGCACGAACTTGGCCTGCGGCAGCAGCTGGGCGAGCGTCATCGAGACGTCGCCGGTCCCGGGCGGCAGGTCGAGCAGCAGGTACTCCAGCTCGCCCCAGGCGACGTCCTCGAGGAACTGCTGGATCGCCTTGTGCAGCATCGGTCCGCGCCAGACCACGGCCGAGTTCTCCTCGACGAAGAAGCCGATCGACATCACCTTGACCCCGCCGGCCGCGTCCAGCGGCAGGATCTTGCGCTCGGCGTCGACCTCGGGCTTGCGGTTGACGCCGAGCATGCGCGGGATCGAGTAGCCGTAGACGTCGCAGTCGAGCGCTCCCGCCGGATGCCCTTCGGCGGTCAGCGCCGCGGCCAGGTTGGCGGTCATCGTCGACTTGCCGACGCCGCCCTTGCCGGAGGCGACGCAGATCACGTTCTTGACCTGGGCGAGCGCCCCGGCCGGCAGCTTGCCGCGGCCGAGCGTCTGCTGCAGGCTTGTCTTCTCCTCGTCGGAGAGGACGTCGAAGCCGACCGCGACCGCGGTGACCCCCTCCAGCTCGGAGACCTGCTGGGCCACCGCCTGTTCGAAGTGGGCGCGAATCGGGCAGCCGGCGGTCGTCAGCGAAACGACGACCTCGACGCGGCCGTCGTCCTTGACCTCGATCGAGCGCACCATGCCGAGCTCGACGATCGAGCGCCGCAGCTCGGGGTCGATTACGGCGCGCAGCTTCTCGGTGATCTGATCCTGCGTGGGAAGAACCATCGAGGCCATTCTGGCAAAGCGGCCTCGGCGGCAGCCGGTCGGCTTTTCGCCCGTCAGGGGGAGAGATGGGATCGCTTCGGACTTAGCGGATCGCACGCAGTCGACCGAAGGAGGGGAGCATGTCTGGCACACGCGGAGGCTTGGCTCGGGTACTGGTTCTGGGGATTGCGCTGGCACTGGCGCTGCTGCTGCTGATGGCGAAGGAGGCGAGCGCCGGCAAGTATGCGGTGGCTCAGTGCGGTTGGTACGTGGGCGCCGACGCGAGCTGGACGGATACCACCGGCGCCGTCAAGTTCCGTCCCGACGCATGGTGCGTGCCTCCACCCGGTCAGGACCCCTTCGACGGCGCCCACGTGAAGAGCTTCACCCGCGACGGACAGACGACCGTGTCGGGAACGCGCTTCGCCCGCTGGCACTGGGACGCCCCTGCGGGCACCGGCATCACCCAGGTGCGCGGCACCTGGTGGCATGTCCTCCACGACGGGATGGAGCAGCGACTCGGCGTCGCCGGACCGAGCGGCGGCTTCGACGCCTTCGCCGCGGCAGGCGCCACGGACACGACGCCGCGCGACTTCGTCGCCGGCTTCTCGACTCCGCAGGCCGCCTTCGAAGACCGCCTGCTCTGCGCCCGCGCGGAAAGCAAGTGGTGCAGCCTCGAACCCGGCTCCTGGTCGGCGCTCCGCGCGCTGACGATCACGGTCGAGGACGACCGCTGGCCGTCGGCGGCGATCGGCGGCGAAATCACCGCCGGCGGCTGGCGCCGCGGCGCCCAGGGAGTCTCCTTCTCCGACGGCGACGTCGGCGGCGGCGTGCGCTTCGGGGAAACCACGGTCGACGGCAACCGCGCGAACCTCACCGAGTACAGCTGCGCGAAGTCGCAGATCGGCGGCGAGTGGCGGGCGACGCAGATGCGTCCCTGTCCGCTCTCTGCTCCGGGCGGCGCGACGCTCGATACCACTCGCTTCAGCGACGGCCCGCATGCCCTCCATCACTGTGCGATCGACTTCGCCGGCAACGCCGGCTGCACCGCCGACCAGACCGTCTACGTCGACAACACCCCGCCCGCGCACCCCCGCAATCTCGCGCTTGCGGGCGGCGACGGCTGGCGGCGGACCGACGACTTCGACGTCGCCTGGCAGAACCCCGACCAGGGCGTGGCGAGCCCGATCGCCGGCGCCTCCTGGCGCATCGCAGGCCCGGCCGGCTACGACACCGGAGCCAAGTTCGTCGCCGGGCGCAATCTCGTCGCACTGCAGGACCTGACGGTTCCGAACGCCGGCGTCTACACGCTCGACGTCTGGCTGCGCGACGAGGCGGGCAACGAGGCCCCCGCCTCGGCGGCGTCGCTGCCGCTGCGCTTCGACGACGTCGCGCCGGGCGTCGCCTTCGACCCGCTCGGGGAAGGCGGGACGGTGGTCGCGCGGGCCTCAGATGCCGATTCGGGGCCGGTGGACGGCGCGATCGAACTCCACCGGCATGGCACCGACACCTGGAGGGAGCTGCCGACCAAGGTCGCTCCGGGCGGTGGGCCGGGGGAAGCGACGCTGACGGCGCAGCTGCCCCGCCTTCGCGCCGGCGCCTATTCCTTCCGCGCGAACGCGGTCGACGGCGCCGGCAACGCGGCCTCGACCACGCGCCGCGCCGACGGCGCCGAGATGACCCTGCGCGTCACACGCCGCGGGCTGCGGCGCGCGGCCGGCGCGCGCAGGACGCGGATCTTCGCCCGCCTTTGCTGGCGCGGGCGGACTCGCACCCAGCTGACTGTGCCGTTCGGGGCGGGCGCGACGCTCGCTGGGCGCCTGGTCGACGGAGCCGGCCGGGGCATCGGCGGGCGCAGGGTGCGCATCGTCTCCAGGCCTTCGCGCGGGGCGATCGGCGTGGCCCGCGTCGACGTCGCGCTCACCGACGGACGCGGGCGCTTCTCGGCGCCAATTGCCGCCGGCCCGTCGCGGCGGATCTTCGTCTCCTTTGCCGGCGACACGGAGATCGACGGCGCGGGTCGGGCGCCGCTGACGCTGCGGGTTCGCGGAGGCGTGGACCTGCACGCCGCGCCGACGGACCTGCACACCGGAAAAGCGGCGCGCTTCTCCGGTCGCGTGCGCACGTCCGGCGCGCCGCTGCCGCGCCGCGGCAAGCTGGTCGCGATCCAGTACTTCGAGCAGGCGTCGCGCCGCTGGCGGCCCGTGCTCTTCGTCCGCACCGACCACGGCGGCCGCTTCCATGCTCGCTACCGCTTCCGCTACGTCAGCGGCTCGGCCAGCATCCGCCTGCGGGCCGCCGCCCTCGCCGAGGAGCGCTGGCCCTTCGCGCCGGGCTTCTCGCGCCCGCTTACCGTGCGCGTGAACGGGTAGGGTGGTCGGCGATGTCGCAGGCGACTCTCCACACCAGCGCCGGGGCGATCGTCCTCGCTCTGCACGACGAGGACGCCCCGAAGACGGTCGAGAACTTCCGCAAGCTCGCCGCCGACGGCTTCTACGACGAGCTCGTCTTCCACCGCGTGATCCCCGACTTCATGATCCAGGGCGGCTGCCCGGAGGGAACCGGCCGCGGCGGGCCCGGTTACATGTTCGAGGACGAGATCAACGAGCACAAGATCGTGCGCGGGGCGCTGGCGATGGCCAATGCCGGGCCCAACACCAACGGCTCTCAGTTCTTCATCGTCACCACCGCGTCGGCTCCGTGGCTCGACGGCAAGCACACGGTCTTCGGCGAAGTCGTCGAGGGCATGGATGCCGTCGACGCGATCGAGTCGGCCGAGACCGACGCCTCCGATCGTCCGCTCGAGCCGCAGCCGATCGAACGCGTCGAGCTCTCCGAGTAGCACTCGGGCCGTGCCTATCCGTCGTGGCTGAAGCGCACGTCCGGCAATAGCCGGTCGAGCCCGCGTGGCAGGTACCAGGCTGCGCGCCCGGCAAGCCGCAGGAAGACGGGTAGCAGCAGCAGGCGCACGAGGAAGGCGTCGAGCAGCACGGCGATGCCGAGGATCACGCCCATTTCCTTCGGCGGCAGCGGACCCGATAGAGCGAAGGTGAAGAAGACCGCGACCATCACCGCTCCGGCTGCGAGGATCGTTCGACCGGAGTGGGCGAGCCCGCCGATCATCGCCTCGCGCGGGTCTTCCGACTGCTCCCAGTGCTCACGCGCCGAGGAGAGCAGGAAGACCGTGTAGTCCATCGCGATCGCGAAGATCATCGCGAAGAAGAAGATCGGACCCCAGGCGTCGAGGAAGCCCTGCGATTCGAAGCCGAGCAGGCCGGAGAGGTGGCCGTGCTGGAAGATCAGCGTGGCGATGCCGAAGGCGGCGCCGGTCGAGAGCAGGTTGGCGAGCACGCCGATCGCCGCCACCAGCGGCGCCTGGAAGGCGACGAGCAGGAGCAGGAAGCCGAGGCCGAGCACGAAGCCGATCGCGACCGGTGTCTTCGCCGAGAGCGCTGCTTCCAGGTCGTGGTTTTCCGCCGCCGCGCCGCCGACCAGGGCCTGTGGGGGCAGCTCGCGGCGCAGGCGTTCGAGCGTCGCGCCGAAGGCTGCGGTCGAAGGGCCGCTGGTCGGGATCGCCTCGATGAGGGCCGTCCCGTCGCCACTTCGTTGCGCCGGCAGCACCGCGGCGATGTCCGGATTGCCCCGCAACACTCTGTCGACGGGCCGATACGTCAAGGCAGCCTTGACGTATCGGCCCGTCGGCGGGGGGGCGACGACCTGAAGCATCCCGGGGGCGCCCGGGCCGAAGGCCTGGCTCACCTGGCGGTAGCCGATTCGCGAGTGGTCGCTCTTCGGCACGACCTTGATCGAGGGCATGCCCGTACGCAGGCCGAGGGCCGGCACGGCAAGTGCCAGCAACACGGCGAGGGCGGCGCCGCCGAGAACGACCGGGTGGCGCCAGATCAGCTCTCCCCAGCGGGCAAAGCGCGGCGAGCGGTGCTCGCCGCTGTGCGCCCATGGCAGCGCCAGCTTGTCGACGCGCGGCCCGAGCTTGGCCAGTACCGCGGGCAGCAGCGTCAGCGTCGCGGCGACGACGAAGAGCACCGCGATCATCACGCCGATCGCCATCGAGCGGAACGCCGGGCTGGGGACGAGGGTTACCGCCGAGAGCGAGATCAGCACTGTGATGCCCGAGAACAGCACCGCCTTGCCGGCGGTGTCCATCGTCTCGCCTACGGCTTGGGCCGGCGCGTGTCGCTGACCGAAGAGCGCGTTGCGGAAGCGCATGACGATGAAGAGGGCGTAGTCGATACCGAGCGCCAGCGCGAACATCAGGGCGAAGTTCATCGCCCAGATCGAGATCGGCGAGATCAAAGTGCCGAGGTAGAGGATGCCGGCCGAGGCGACGAGGCCTGCGATCGTCAGCATCAGCGGCAGGCCGGCCGCGACCAGCGAGCCGAAGGCGAGGACGAGGATCGCCAGGGTGACCGGCCAGGAGAGCAGCTCGGAGCGCAGCATCGCGTCGCGGTTGGCTTCGTTGAAGTCCGACCACATGCCGGCGGTGCCGGTCACGTTGGCTTCGACGCCGGGCACGGCCGCTGAGGCCAGGTCGCCCTTGAGGTGGTCGACGGCGGCGACCATGGCGTTCGTATCCTTGGCCGCGGTCGCCCGGATCACCGCCGTGTGGCCGTCGCGCGAGATCGAGAGTCCGGCTCGCGGGGCGACGACCGTGCCCACGGCTGGGTCGGCGGCGAGGATCCGCTCGGAGCGGGAGAGCGTGCGCCGGAAGGGCGGCGAGGCTGCCGTCAGCCGCTCCGAGTGAACCGCCACCTGGAGGCCGTAGGCGCCGCCGCCGGCAAAGGCTCGGTCGATCCGTTCCCGTGCGGCGACCGACTCGGAGCCGTTCGCCTGCCAACCGGCCCCGGAGAGCGCCGTCTCGACGCGAGGGGCGAGGACCCCGAGCCCGACCGCGACGACGACCCAGGAAACGAAGACCCATGCGCGGCGCTCGGCGGCGAAACGCCCCAGCCGTCCGATCGGTCCAAGTTCGCTCATGGCTATCCTCCTGAGTTGACGCTCTACAGATTTACAACTTTACAGTTGTGAATAGGTAGAATAACACAATGATGCAAAGCCCGCTACCGACCGACGCCGCCGACCTGATCGCCGGGCGCTTCCGTGCGCTCGCCGACCCGACCCGGCTGCGCATCCTCGACCAGCTGCGGCGCAAGGAGGAGATCTCCGTCGGCGAGCTGACCGAGACGCTGGGCACCTCGCAACAGAACGCCTCCAAGCACCTCGCGGCCCTGCGCGCCGAGGGGTTTGTCACCCGCCGCAAGCAGGGGACCAGCTCGCTTTACCGGATCGCCGATCCCGCGGTGCTCGAGCTCTGCGACCGGCTGTGCGAGGCGATGGAATCGCAGCTGGAGACGCTCGGCTCGATGCTCGCCGGCTGAACGTCCGGCGGTCAGTCCTGCGCTTCGCGGGCTTGGCGCCGCCGGCGGATCGCATCGCCGGGGCGCCACAGGCTGACCAGGCCGGCGACGAGCGTGACCAGGAAGATCTGCCCGGCCATCATCTCGAAGCCGGAGATCAGCCGACCCGGTTGGCCGCCCGGCACGAGGTTCCCGTAGCCGGTCGTGGTCAGCGTCGTGTAGCTGAAGAAGAGGAAGTCCGAGCTAACCGGGTGAGGGTGGTTTTCGAAGAAGGCACCGCTCTGCAGCCGGTCGATCACCCCGTAGAGGAAGGTGAAGAGGATGCCGAGCACGGCGTAGACGCTGAGCGCGCCGAGGATCGTCCGCGAACCCACCTCGCGTGCGGTGACCACGCGACGCAGCACCGCCCCCATCGCCACCGCGAGCAGCGAGACCTGGATCACGGTGGCGAGGTTGAGCCAGATGCGATCGCCGCTGGCGGCGCCGATCGCGGCCAGTAGCACGGTGAGGCCGGCGAGCAGCATCACGACCCGGACGAAACGGTGTCGGGCGTGGGCGCTGATCAGCGCCACCACCGATGTCGTGCTGGTCGCGGCGGTAAGGATCACGGAGGTCCAGCCGTGGTTGTCGAGCAGCGAGGCGAGGGTGTAGGTGATCAGCACCAGGACGAAGACGAGGCCGAAGGCGTCGCGCGCCCTTTCGGCGCGCCGTATCCAGCGCTCGCGCCTGCGCGCGCGCCGCGATGCCGAGTCCATTCCGGCACGTTCGGTCGCCATCTCGCGTTTCCTGCCGGGCGGCGCGCCCTGATAGACCTCGCTGCGTGGGTTCCGAGACTTGGCGCGCGGTCGACGAGTACGTCCAGGGCACGTTGGCGCTGCACGACGAGGCGCTCAACGCCGCCGTCGCGGCGAGTGCCGAAGCGGGCCTGCCGTCGATCCAGGTTTCGCCGCCGCAGGGGAAGATGCTGCAGCTGCTGGCCAGATCGGTCGGCGCCCGGTCGATGCTCGAGTTCGGCACATTGGGCGGCTACAGCACGATCTGGCTGGCGCGGGCGCTGCCGGAAGGAGGGAGGCTGATCACCCTGGAGGCCGACGCCGGCTATGCCGACGTCGCTCGGGCCAACCTGGAGCGGGCCGGAGTCAGCCAGGCGGTCGATTTGCGGGTCGGACCCGCGCTTGAGTCGCTGCCGCGACTACACGAGGAGGGAGCAGGCCCCTTCGACCTGGTCTTCATCGACGCCGACAAGGTCCACACGCCCGAGTACTTCGCCTGGTCTCTCGATCATTGCCGCCCCGGCGCCCTGATCGTCGCCGACAACGTCGTCCGCGACGGCCTGCTCGTCGATTTGGATTGCAACGACCCGGCAATCGTCGCCCAGCGCCGCTTCCACGAGATGCTCGCCGGCGAGCCGCGGGTGGAGGCGACGACGATCCAGACGGCCGGGGTCAAGGGCTACGACGGCTTCACGCTCGCCCTGGTGGTCGGCTGACCATGCTCGCGGCGCTCGGTTGGGGCGCTTTGGCCGCTTCCTCGCTAGTTCTCGGCGCCCTGCTCGCATTCGCCCGCGGCTGGCGCCCCCGTCAGGTCGGGCTGGTCCTCGCCTTCGGCGCCGGCGCCCTGATCAGCGCGGTCAGCTTCGAGCTGGCGGCGGAGGGCATTCGCGTCGGCAGCCTGGGCGCCACGGCGATCGGCCTCGGGGTCGGCGCTTTCACGTACTACGGCTTCGACGGCCTGATCGCCAGCCGCTTCTCGGTCGGCCGCGGGCGGGCGGGCCGCGCCGCCGGCGCGGCCCCGGGGACCGCGCTGGCCCTCGGCGCCTTCCTCGACGGCATCCCGGAGCAGATGGTGCTCGGCATCGGCCTGGCGGGAGGGGAGGGGGTCGGAGTCGGCCTGCTCGTCGCGATCTTCGTCTCCAACCTGCCCGAGGCGATCGGCTCGGCGAGCGAGATGCGCAAGGCGGGCACCGGCGAGCGCCAGGTCCTGCGCCTCTGGGGCGCGGTCGCCGTGATCTG
>Ga0207648_10000778_pt1 | contig 35949 bp, 37 predicted proteins | sample KBSMisM32_FD_184310 | JGI IMG/M metagenome (GOLD analysis project Ga0207648, IMG submission 184310) | Miscanthus rhizosphere microbial communities from Kellogg Biological Station, Michigan, USA - KBS Miscanthus M3-2 (SPAdes) (version 2) | ecosystem: Host-associated > Plants > Roots >... | reverse complement strand
AGGCCCGCGCCATGACGGTGCTGTCGCACCCCAACGTCACCACCCTCTTCGACGCCGGCGAGCACGAAGGCCGCGTGTATCTGGCGTTCGAGTTCCTCACGGGGCAGTCGCTGCGGGCTGAGATGGCCGGACGAGCGCTCAAGGTGCAGCGGGCGGTCGAAGCCGCCATTCAGATAGCCGACGCGATTGCCGACGCGCACGCCAACGGCTTCGTGCACGGCGGGCTGAGCCCCGAGTCGGTGGCCATGACACAGCGCGGGCACGCCAAGATTCCGGCGTTCGAGCTGGCGGCCCATGGCGGCTTCGACGGCGCCGGCGGACCGGGCGAAGTGCGGCTCCTCGACTACCTGTCGCCCGAGGAGGCCGGCGGACAGCCCGCCGACGACCGCTCCGACATCTATTCTGTGGGCGCGATTCTCTACGAGATGCTCACCGCCAGGCGCCCCAATCCCAAAGGCGCCGCGGCGCCGAGTGCGACGAATCATCACGTGCCGCCCGAGCTCGACGAACTGGTGCTGCGCGCCGTGGCGCCCAATCCCGCGTCGCGACCGCAGTCGGCGGCGGCGTTTGCCTCCGAGCTTCGCGGCATCACCGCGCTCATCGACGCCCAGGGCGGCGCCACCGACGAAACAGACGAAGCGCACGGCACCGGGACGAGTCTCGCGCGCGTGTTCCGCTTCGCGGCCGTCTTCATCGTTCTCGCCGGCCTCGCGTGGTGGTTCTGGCAGTCGCGCGGGGGCGCCCCGGCAGGGCCCTGAGGCCCTGCTACTTCGCGGGCGTTGCCCATGATTCTCGCCGGCTACTTCGCGCGCCGCGTCGCGGCGCGTCCGGATCATCTCCGGGCGCCGGGCGTACGAGAGGTCTGCAGCGTCAGCGAGTGCATGTCGCCGGGCGCCGCCGACTGGATCTCCGCGTGGCGTCACAACGGCCTCGGCTGGTTCAACCATGTCGCCGAGGCGCTGAGCGTCGTGCCCGAGCCGCAACGCGGGGAGTTCCGGCTCTTCGCCTATCGGGTCTATCCCATGGTGTTCCGGGCACGCCAGCGGTCGATCATCGATCTGCCTGCCGATGTGCGGCCCGAGCCGATTCCGGAGACGTTCCGTTCGCTCGGCTTCGACAGCGCGAGCAAGAGCGCGTACTCCGCCCTGAGCCTGGAGTGCTCGCCGCTCTCGTGCAACGAGATGGGCGCGGAGCTCCCGGTGAACGAGCACTGTCTGTTTCCGACACTCGACGCCGCCATCGCCGGCGCCGAGCGGTTTGCGGTGGAGCAGCCCGAGCCGGGCGACTACTACGTGGTGGAAGTGCTCGAAGGGCCGATGATCGATCCCAGCCGATCGACGAACGCCGACCGCGCCAGCACCTGATCGATCCCGGCGGCGCGGGCGCCCGCGATCACGTCAGCGTGCACGTGCGACACGAAGCCGAGCGTCGGCACGTCGCGCAGCGCCGGGTCGGCCTTCATCGCCGCGATCGCGTCCAGCGGCCGCATCTTCGCGCTGTCGAGGTCGAAGATCACCAGCCGTGGCGCCTTCGACCGGATCGATGCGAGCACCTGATCCGGCGCGCGCTCGAAATACACCTCGGAGCCCAGCGTTTTCGCCGCGGTCTTGATCTTGATGGAGAAGAACAGGTCGTCGATGACGGCGATGATCATGGCCGGCTCCCGGCTCCCGGCTCTCGCATGACGCGCAGTACCATACCCCCATGATCCTCGAAGTGCGGGCGGTGGGCCCCTTCTATAAGAACGGCTTCGTCATCGGGTGCGAGCGCACCCGTGAGGCCGTGCTCATCGACCCGGGCGACGAAGTGGACGAGCTCCTGGGCGCGGCATTCGAAGCCGGGGTCGAGATCCGGAGCATCCTGCTCACCCACGCCCACGTCGATCATGTAACCGGCGTGGCGGCTGCCAAAGAGGCGCTGGACGTGCCGGTGTACCTCCACCGCGACGACCTCTTTCTCTATGAGCAGGCGGTGGAGCATGGCCGGATGTTCGGTCTCAAGGTCCGCCCGCAGCCGCCCATTGACGTCTTCTACGACGGGTCGCCGTTGGGGTTTGGGGACTACACCGTCACGGTGCATCACACACCCGGCCACTGTCCCGGCGGCGTGTGCCTGCAGGTCGGGCGCGCCGGACAGGCCGGCCCGCCGCACCTGTTCGTGGGCGACACGCTGTTTGCCGGCTCGATCGGGCGAACGGACCTCCCTGGCGGCGACTACGGCGTCCTGATGCAGTCGATTACCGGCGTCCTGTTCCCATTGGGCGACGACGCCATCGTCCACCCGGGGCATGGCCCGGACACGACGATCGGCCGCGAGCGCCAGACCAACCCGTTCGTGCTGGAATACGTCAATCGCGTGGGATAGAAGGCTCTGGGCTTTGGGCTCTGGGCTCTAGGCCTGGATGCCTCTAGGCTGGAGCCTTTGGGCCGCCATGCCTAAAGCCCAAAGCCCAGAGCCCAAAGCCTTCATTCATCACGTAGCGCCACCAGCTCGACCCGGCCCACCTGGACCTTGTCTCCAGGCGACAGGCGGGCCCGCTCGATACGGGCACCGTTGACGTAGGTGCCGTTGGTGCTCTCGAGGTCCTGGACTTCCAGGGCGCCGTCGCCCAGGGCGAGCAGCTGGCAGTGAACCCGGGACACCAGCGCAGCGTCTAGGATGAAGTCTGCCCCGGTGGACCGGCCGATGGTCCGGGCCACGCCGGGCAGGACGCGGAATGTCCGTTCCGGCTCTCCTTCGGCGGCGGTCGTTCTCAGGATCCACATGATTCGGGCAACTTTTCCGGGCGGCTCTACGTCAACAAGGGCTACGAGGTTGGAATGCGGAAATCCAGGAAATGGGCGCTGTTGGCGGCAGTCGTCGGGGTGGTCGCCGGGGGCCTCTGGGGGTTTGCGCGCCTGAATGGCGCCGCGCCCACCATCGATCCTGCCAAGGTAGCCGTCGTGGAGCGCGGCACGATGACACGCTCGGTGGTCGCCACCGGGAAGGTCGAGCCCATTACGAAGGTCGAGATCAAGTCGAAGGCCAACGGCATCATCGAACGGCTGCTCGTCGAGGTCGATCAAGTCGTCGACGCGGGTCGCGTGCTCGCCGAGCTGGACAAGGAAAATCTTACCGCACGCCTGCGCGAGGCTCGCGCCAACCTGCAGGCGGCCGAAGCGGCGCGCGAGGCCGCCATCGCGCAGCTCAAGAAGAACGAGGTCGAGGCCGAGGCACCGGACGTCGAGTTCGCGAGGCGCAACAACACGCGGGCGCAGCAGCTCTTCGATCAGAAGCTGGTCTCACAGTCGTCGCTCGACGACGCGAAGAGCGCGCTCGAGCTGGCCGAGAACCGCAAGCGCGCCGCCGGCGGCCAGCTCGTAATCTCGCAGGCCAAGGTGGTGGAGGCCACGGCCATGGTGGCGCAGGCGCGCGCCACGGTCGAACGGGCCGACGAGGAACTGGCCAACTCCACGATCAAGGCGCCCATCCGCGCCACCGTGCTGACGCGCGACGTCGAGATCGGGAGCCCGGTGTCGTCCATCCTCAACCTGGGCGCCAACGCCACGCTGGTCATGACGCTGGGTGACATCCAGCGGGTGTTCGTGCGAGGCAAGGTCGACGAAGCCGACATCGGCCGCGTGCGGCTCGGACAGACGGCGAAGATCACCACCGAGAGCTTTCCCGACAAGGCGTTCGAGGGGCGCGTTACGCAGATCTCGCCGATCGGCGTCGAGAAGGACAACGTCACGACGTTCGAGGTGAAGGTGTCGATCGACAACGCCGGCAAGGAGCTGAAGGCCAACATGACGGCCAACGCCGAGATCGTGCTCGAACAGTTTGCCGACTCGCTGCTCGTGCCCGAGGCCGCGGTGGTGTTCGACGCCCAGCGCAAGCCGTCCGTCGATCTGGTGGATCCCGGCTCCAAGACGGGCCGCCGGCGCGTGCCGGTCACCGTCGGCGTCGGCAACGGCACCAAGATGCAGATCAAGGACGGCGTGAAGGCCGGCGACAAGGTCGTTCTGCCGGGCTAGCAGCTCGCACCGCCTATGCGTGAAGTCTTCGTTCAGGTCTTTCAGAACCTGCGCGCCAACAAGCTGCGCAGCTTCCTGACCATGTTCGGGATCCTGTGGGGGATCATCTCGGTGGTCGTGCTCGGGGCCACCGGCGAGGGCTTCCAACGCGGCAACACCGCCGTCCTCGAAGAGCTGGGCAAGAACGTCGGCATCCTCTGGGGCGGCCGCACCTCGATGCAGGCAGGCGGCGAACGCGCCGGACGGGTGATTCAACTCACCGTCGGCGACGCCAGGGCGCTGGCTGCCGAGTCGAGCATGATCGCGGTGGTCAGCCCGGAGCTCCAGCGCAATCTGAGCGTGCGCAGCGCCTTCAACTCGGCGTCGTTGAACACGCACGGGATCGAGCCGCAGTACCAGGCCATCCGGACCATCGACATCGAGCGCGGCCGCATGTTCCGCTTCACCGACGAAGAGAGCTCGCTGCGCGTGGCGATCGTGGGCGCCGACGCCACGGCGCAACTCTTCGGGACGCGCGAGAGCATCGGCCAGACGATCTATCTGAACGGCCTTCCTTACACGGTGATCGGAAAGATCCGAAAGAAGGACCAGGACAGCAACTACAGCGGGCCCGACAACGACAAGGTGTTCGTGCCGTTCTCGGCCATGGCGCGCGACTTTCCCCGCACCGACGCCGAGGCCGGCGTGGTGTCGAACATCATCGTCACGCCGCAGCCGTGGGTCATCGCGCAGCTGACCGACGTGCTCAACAGCCGCACCGGCCGGATCGAAGACATCGACTGGCCGCTCGAACGCGAGATCCGGCGCGTGCTCGCGCCGCGTCACCGCTTCGACCCGACCGACCGCAACGCCATCGCGATGTGGGACACCACGCTGCAGACGCTGATGTTCGGCCGCATGATCGAGCACATGAAGTGGTTCTTCACCATCGTGGGCGTGGTCACGCTGTCGCTCGGCGGCCTGGGCGTGATGAACATCATGCTGGTCGCGGTGCGCGAGCGCACCAGGGAGATCGGCGTCCGCAAGGCGCTCGGCGCCACGACCGGGAACGTGCAGCGGCAGTTCTTTCTCGAGGGGTTCATCCTGACGATGCTGAGCGGCAGCATCGGGTTCGTGGTGGCGTTGGGCTTGTGCTCGCTCGTCAACATGTTGCCGATGCCGACGCGGTTCTCGGGCATGGTCATCACGCCGGCGGCCGGCCTGGCTGCCGTTCTCGCGCTCACTTTCATCGGTGTCATCACCTCCACGTATCCCGCGCGTCGCGCGGCGCTGCTGCCGCCGGTGGAGGCGCTGCGGTACGAAGGGCACTGAGCGCGCGCCATGAGTACGCCTGCCACCACCGCGGCCGTAATTCCGGCGCTCTACCGGCGCCCCGGCGGCGCGGCGTCGTCGCTGCAAGTGCTGCGCGAAATCGGGCGCGAGGCGTTCGTCGGGCTGGCCCGCAATCGCGTCCGCTCCGGGCTGTCGATGCTCGGCATCTCGTGGGGCATCGTGTCGGTGGTCATGCTCCTGGCCTACGGCGAAGGCTTCAACCAGGCGATCCTGCGCGGGTTCAACGGTGCGTTCGGCGACGGCGTGTCGATCGTCTTTGCCGGGCAGACCAGCCTGCAGTCGGGCGGCGAGCGGGCGGGCAAGCGCATTCGGATGCGGCTTGTCGACGCCGAGGCCGTGGGGCAGTTGCCGTTCGTGAAGGCGTGGAGCCCCGAGTTCTTCAATCAGGCCACCGTCGCGTGGCGGACGAAACAGGCGTCCTACCTGGCGCGGGCGGTGGCGCCCGCATACGGGCACATGCGCTCGCAAGTGGCGGCCGTGGGCCGCTTCATCGACGCCGAGGACGTACGGCTGCAGCGCCAGTCGGTGTTCATCGGGAGCGAGGTGGCGATAAAGCTGTTCGGCAACTCGCAGCCCGTTGGTGAGACCGTGCGCATCAACGGCATGGCCTTCACGGTCGTCGGCGTGATGAAGGAGAAGATCCAGCTTTCCAACTACAACCGCCCCGACAAGGAAAGCGTGTTCATCCCCTATACGACGGCCGGCCGCATGTGGAACACCGAGTATCTCAGCACGCTGGTGTTCGAGGCGATGGACCCCACGCTGAACAGCCGAACGACCAACCAGGTGAAAGACGTCCTCGGCAAGCGGCTGCGTTTCAACCCCGCCGACGAACGCGCGCTGCGCATCTTCGGATCGGAGCAGCTGCAGAACATCACGGCCGGCATCGTGTTGGGCTTGAAGCTGGTGTTGTCGTTCATCGGCGTGCTCACGCTGGCCATCGGCGGCGTCGGCGTGATGAACATCATGTTCGTGTCGGTTACCGAACGGACGCGCGAGATCGGCCTCCGCAAGGCGCTCGGCGCGAAGCGCAGCGCCATCCTGACGCAGTTCCTCCTCGAAGGGCTGACGACGACGTTCGCGGGCGGTGCGCTCGGCGTGGTGTTGTCCTACGTCCTGGTCTGGCTGACGAGCCCGCGCCCGTTCCTGTCCGAGATCCTCGACGACAGGACCGGCTCGGGCGACATCCATCTGATCCTGTCGTTCGAGCTCGTCGGCATCTGCACCGCCATCCTGGTGCTGGTCGGCCTCGTCAGCTCGTTCGTGCCCGCGCTGCGGGCGTCCCGTCTCGACCCGATCGAAGCGCTTCGCTACGAATGACGAACTACCTCGTCACCCTGCCCGAGCGCCTGGTGCGGTCGGCGCTCGGGTTGAGCGCGGGTCTCGTGCGCGAAGTCGGCGACCTGGTGCTGCCGGAGAGCGTCCGGCAGGGGCAGCTCTATCGCAACCTGGTCGACACCACCTTGCGCTTCTTCATCGAGCAGGTTGGTGGCGCCGAAGGCGCGTATCCGGCCGAGAGCGCCTTGCCCGGCGATTTCCTCGCGCGGCGCGCGGCGGGCAACGCCGTCGAGATGCTGGGCGTCGTGGCGTTCCGGGCCTCGCCGGTCTGGGTGCTGGCCGCGATGGCCGACTTGTGCGGGCTCGGCCGGCACCTCATTCCGCAGCTGGCCGACGAGCTGAAGCAGCAGGGGCTGCTCGACAAGGACGCCACGTTCGAATCGGTCGACCAGGTCCTCGACGGGCTCGAGAAGACGTCGGCGCGGGTGGCGTCGGCCATCAATACGCTGCCGCTCGACGTGGCGTCGTTGCGCGCCGAGTGGAACGCCATCCGCGAGGAAGCGCGCAAGCTCCAGCCGTCGTCGCTGCCGTCGCCGGAGATGGTGACCGGGTTGTGGGACCGGCTGCGCGACGAGGCGGCGGCGCAGAACCGGTCGGTGTTCGAAACCTCGTCCGCGCTGGCGCTGTCGGCCGTCCGTTCGCTGCCCGAAGGGCTGCGCTGGCTCTCGGCGTCGGCCGTGGCCAGCGCCGGCCGCACCGGGCGCGTGTTCGGGGGGGCGCTGCTCGAGCACTACCGCCAGACGTTGGACGAAGTGCGACAGACCGGGTACGCCGAGTACGCCAGCCGTCAGCTCGGACCCTACGTGAAGGCGGCCGTCGCGCAGTTCTCGCCGGAGCAGCGCACGCTCACCGAACGAATCCTTGCCCGGCTTCAGAAGCCCTCGTAGGGCGGGGCTTCAGCCCCGCCTGCTAAGCTAACTGCTGCATGGATCCGGCGATCGCCTCGGGCTTCATCTGGTTCGTCGCATTTCTCTTCTCCACTACGGTTCACGAGGCGATGCACGCGCTGGTCGCGTGGAAGGGCGGCGACCCGACCGCGTACCACGGCGGGCAGGTGTCGCTCTCGCCGATTCCGCACATCAAGCGCGAGCCGCTCGGCATGCTGGTCGTTCCGTTGCTGACGGCGTTCACCCAGGGCTGGGCCATGGGCTGGGCGAGCGCGCCGTATGACCCGGTGTGGGCCGAGCGGCATCCGAAGCGTGCGGCGCTGATGGCCGCCGCGGGGCCGGCCGGCAACTTCATCATTGCCGGCATCGCGTTCGTGCTGATCAAGCTGGGGCTGATGGCCGGGATCTTCGTGGCGCCGGCGAGTGCCAACTTCAGCCGCGTCGTGGTCTCGGCGGCGGCGGGCGACGCCGACTTCAGCGCCACGATCCTGTCGGTGTTCCTGATGCTCAACGTCATCCTGGGCACCTTCAACCTGCTGCCGCTGCCGCCGCTCGACGGCGGCTCGGTCTTCAGCATCTTCCTGCCCGAGGAAATGGGCCGCCGGCTCCGCGACCTGCAGCGCAACGGCAGCTTTTCGTTCATCGGCCTGCTGGTGGCGTGGCGTGTATTCCCCTATCTCACCGACCCGCTCTTCACGACGGTGCTGAAGCTGGTGCACCCCGGCTCCTCCTATCAGTGATCGATCCGTTCTTCAAAGGGTGGGCCAAGCCGGGCCCGGTGCCGCCGGGCGCAGCGCAGCAGCCGGTGGTGCCCGATGACGAGTCGCTCGACGCCATCAGCGGCCACTTCCGCATCTTCCAGCTGAAAGCCGGCCACCGCTTCTCGACTGACGACGTGCTCACCGCCTGGTACGGGACCACGTGGGCGCCGTCGGCGGCGCGCGTGCTGGATCTCGGGTCTGGGATCGGATCGGTCGGCATGATTGCGGCGTGGCGGCTGCCTGGCGCGAGCTTCGTGACCGTCGAGGCGCAGGACGAGAGCGTTCGGCTGGCGCGCAAGTCGGCGGCCTACAACGGGCTCGAGGCCCGTTACGAGATCCGGCACGGCGACTTCCGCGCGCCCTCGGCGGTCGGCGCGGACGAGCGGTTCGACCTCGTGCTCGGCAGCCCGCCGTACTTCCCGCTGGGTACCGGCATCGAAGGCGACCACCCGCAGAAGGTGGCGTGCCGGTTCGAGCTGCGCGGCGATATCCGCGACTACTGCCGGGTTGCTTCGGCGCATCTGACGCCAGGCGGCCTGTTCGCATGTGTCTTTCCCGAGGAGCAGCGCGAACGCCTGGAGTCGGCCGCGAGCAGCGCGGAACTCGCCGTCGTGCGACGGCGTCCAATCGTGTTCAGAGAAGGGGAGCCGCCACTCGTCACGCTGTTCGCGATGGTGCGTGCAGGCGACCTGCCCGAGCCGACGCGGGCGCGTACCTGGGTCGAGCCCGCACTCGTCATCCGCGCCGCCGATGGCAGTGTTCACCCGGAGTACGCGGCCGTAAAGCTGTCGATCGGGTTCCCGCCGTAGAATGACGTCCCCGACCTTGAAAGGACAGATCCGATGAGATCGCCCGCGCTCGCGACGGTGACACTCGTTCTCGCAGCTACCGGGGTCGCCTTGCTCGCCCAAGCGCCGCCAGCAGCTCCCGCCGCGCAACAGAATTTCGAAGTTGCCTCGGTGAAACCGAGCAACCCGAATCCCACCGGCCCGTTGGGCGCGACGCCGATGGTGCTGCCCGCGCTCGGACGCCTGACGGCGCAGAACGTGACGCTGCGGATGCTCGTGATGACCGCCTACAACCGCCAGCCGTTCGAAATCATCGGCGGCACGCCGTGGTGGAACCAGAACAAGTTCGACATCACCGCCAAGGCTGAAGACGGCTCCGCCAATCTCGACCAGATGCGGATGATGCTGCGCGGCCTCCTGGCGGATCGCTTCAAGCTGAAGGCCCATGCCGAGACGCGCGAGGTGCCGGTCTACAACCTCGTGCTCGCGCGCAGCGACGGCAAGCTCGGCCCGAAGATGAAAGCGTCCACCGACACGTGTCCGGATTTCAAAGAGCAGCAGCAGAAGATGCTCGAGGCGATTGCCAAGGGCGGCGTCAGCGCGCTGCAGTCGCTGATGGGCAAGCCGGGCGAGAACAAGCCCTGCTCGATGACGCAGATTCCGCCGTCGCCCGACAATCTCGCACTGGGGTTCAAGGCCACGGGGCAGTCGCTGGAGCTGATGGTCACGCTGCTCACGCAGTTGAGCGGGCGGCCGGTCATCAACAAGACCGGCCTCACCGGTCCATACGACTTCGAGCTCAGTATCAGCCTGCAGGCGCTGGCGGCGCTGTATCAGGAGCTCGGCGTCACGCTGCCGCTGCCGCCGAACCTGCCGGAAGGGCCGGCGCTGATGACGACCATCCAGGAAGATCTCGGACTGAAGCTCGACTCGCAGCGCGCTCCAAGCGAAGTGCTCGTGGTCGACGGCGCTGAGCTGCCAACCCCCGACTGAAAACGGGCCAACTAAAGGCGGCCCCTACGAAGAAGGCCGCCAGAAAACAGATCTTGCGTACGTTTCTAGCAATGTGCTAGAATTTTAGGCAATGCCAAAGCCGGCCGCTCCGAGTCGTCGCGAGCGCGAAATCATGGACGTCGTCCATCGACTCGGCCGCGCCTCCGTCAGCGATGTCATGACCGCGTTGTCCGGAAACCCGTCGTACTCGACGGTGCGAGCCCAGCTCCGCGTGCTCGAGGAAAAGGGGCACCTGAGGCACGAGGAGGAGCAGCTTCGATACGTCTACCTGCCGGCGGAATCGCCGCACAAGGTGCGACGCTCCGCCGTGAAGCACCTGCTCGAGACCTTCTTCGAGGGATCGCCGGAGAAAGTCGTGGAAGCGCTGGTGGGCCGCGACGGCGACGGGCTCTCGGCCGAGGAACTCGACCGAATCGCCCAACTGATCGACCGCGCGCGGCGTGAAGGAAGGCGCCGGTGATCGTCTCGACGCTCATCCTGCTCGCCGCGCACGCCATCGTGCATCGACTGCGCGCCCGGTCGGCCGCGGAGCGCCACCTGCTGTGGGCGACCAGCCTTGCCGCCGCCGCCACGCTGCCGCTGCTCGCGCTTCTGTTCCCTCGATGGGAGCCGGAGTGGGCCCGCCTTGGTGACGACTGGCCGGCCGCGCTCGCGGTGTGGACGCCGTGGGCACCGGCACAAGGCGCCGACGTAGTCGTCAGAGCAACCGGCGTCGAGGCTGCCTCGTGGCAAGCGGCTCGCTGGCTCTTGCCGATGTGGGTTGCCGGCACGTGCGTCGCCCTGCTGCTGATGGCGCGCGACGTGGCAAGACTGATCCGCCTCGTGCGTGACGCCGATCTCTTGAGCGACAGGCGATGCGCGGCGTTGTGCCGGACGGCGGCGCGCCGGCTTGGACTTTCACGAGTGCCGGTTCTGCTCGTGAGCCGGCACGCGGTGATGCCGATGACGTGGGGGCTGCGCCGTCCGTGCATCATGCTGCCCGCATCGGCCCTCGACTGGTCCACCGAACGCGTACGCGCCGTCTTGACGCACGAACTGGCGCATGTGGCGCGGGCCGACTGGCTGACGCACCTGATCGCGCAGCTGGCGTGCGCGGTGTACTGGTTTCACCCGCTGTTCTGGTCGGCCGAGCGCGCGCTGGGCCGGGAAACGGAACTGGCAGCGGACGACGAGGCGCTCGGCGCCGGGGTCGAGCCGAGCCAGTACGCGGCGGACATGCTGGAGATCGTGCGTGCCAGCGGCGCAGACGATCTGTCCCGCCCGGCGATGGCAATGGCCCGGACGAAACCGCTCGAACGCCGGATCGCCGCGCTCCTGCAGCCAGCCGCGAACCGTGCGCGTGTGTCCCGCCGGTCGGCCGTCATGACCGCGGCGGTCAGCGTTGCCGTCGTCGTGCCGCTCGCGACTTTGACCGCCAGCGGCGCCCTGGACGTGGACGTTCGTACCGTGGCGGTGCCCGCCGCGATCCAGTTCACGTCGGCGGGGCCGGCGCCTGCGGCTCCGATGGTGCGCGGCCGCGAGGGCGCGCCGCCGCGCAGGCTGGTGGTGCTTCCCGAGATCGAGGAGTACACCACGCCTCCCCTGTACAGCGACGAAGCGCGCCGCCGAGGCGTCGAAGGGATTGTCACGCTCGCGTTCCATGTCGACGCATCTGGCGGGGTGTCCCGCGCCCGCGTGCTCCGCGGCCTTGGGTCGGGGCTGGACCAGAACGCGCTCGTGGCGCTGCGTCAATGGCGGTTCCGGCCCGGGCGGCACGACGGAGTGCCGGCGGCGATGGACGCGGAGGTGGACGTCGAATTCAACCTCCGCAGCGAAGGCGTCAACGAGCTGATCGCCAACGACATGGCCACCCTGGTGGGCCCGGACGTCACGCCGCCGCGCGTCGTCCGCACGTCGCGCGTGTCTCTCCGCGGTTTCGACACGCCCGGTGTCGTGGTCCTCGACGTCGTGCTGCAGCAGGACGGTGCGCCTCGTGTGGTGAGAATCCTGCGTTCGCTTGGACCCGAGGCGGACGAGCGCGCGGTGCGCCACTTCGAGCAGTGGCACTTCACCCCGGCAATGAAGGGTGGCGTGCCCGTGAAAGTTCGCATGAATGCAGAAGTGAGGTTCCGTGGCTGAGATCCCGAGCTCCGAAATCACCGACAAGCGTTTCTACCTGAATCGGCGCGCCTTCATCGCGTCGGCGCTGGCAGCCGCCGGCGCGTCGGCTCTCGTGAACCCGGAGCTGCACGCGCAGCAGCCGGCACCTCACGGCCGCAAGCTGACAACGGTGAAGAGTCCGCTCAGCGGAACCGACAAACCCAACACGTGGGAACACCTGACCACGTACAACAATTTCTACGAGCTCGGCACGAGCAAGAGCGATCCCTCGCTCAACGCGAAGGGATTCAAGCCGAAGGACCCGTGGACCATTGCGATAGAGGGCGAGTGCGCCAAACGCGGCACCCTCAACCTCGAGGACCTGCTCAAGGGGCAGACCCTTGAAGATCGCGTCTACCGGCACCGGTGCGTCGAAGGGTGGTCGATGGTGATCCCGTGGGTCGGATTTCCGCTCGCGTCACTGATCAAGCGTTGCGAGCCGACCTCGAAGGCCGCCTTCGTCGAGTTCACGACCCTGCTCGACCCGCGTCAGATGCCGGGGCAGGGGAGCGACGTGCTCCAGTGGCCGTACGTCGAGGGGCTGCGCATGGACGAGGCGATGCACCCGCTCACGATCCTGGCCGTCGGGTTGTACGGCGAGACGCTTCCCAATCAGAACGGGGCGCCGCTCCGCCTCGTGGTGCCGTGGAAGTACGGGTTCAAGGGGATCAAATCGATCGTGAAGGTCCGCTTCCTCGAGAAGCAGCCGGTCTCGTCGTGGCAGCTCGCGTGGCCGCAGGCCTACGGCTTCTACGCCAACGTCAACCCGGCCGTTCCGCACCCCAGGCACACCCAGGCCGTCGAAGCGCGCCTCCCGTCGTTGTTCCAGACGATGAAAACGCTGCCGTTCAACGGCTACGGCGCCCAGGTGGCGAGCCTCTACGCCGGAATGGATCTCCGGCGGAACTACTAGGCCGGTTGCCCAGCGCCGAGGGCGCTGGTGATGGCGCGCGTCATGTCGGCCGTCGTGGCCTTGCCGCCCAGGTCCGGCGTCTTCACCCGTTCGTCCGACAGCACGCTTTCGATCGCGCCGAGGATCCGTGCCTCGGTCTTCGTCTCGCCCAGGTGGCCGACCATCATTGCGCCGGCCCAGATGGCCGCGATCGGGTTGGCCACCCCCTTGCCGGCGATGTCGGGTGCCGACCCGTGGATCGGCTCGAACATCGACGGCGTGGTGCGCTCGGGATTGATGTTGCCGCCGGGCCCGACGCCCAGGCTGCCCGAGATCGCCGAACCGATGTCGGTGAGGATGTCGCCGAACAGGTTCGACGCCACGATCACGTCGAGCGTCTGCGGGTGCGTCACCATGCGCGCGCACAGCGCGTCCACGTGGTACTTCTGCAGCTTGACGTCGGGGAACTCCTTCGCGACCTCGGCCACCACTTCGTCCCACAGCACCATCGCGTGCTGCAGCGCGTTCGACTTGGTGGCGCTCGCCAGCATCTTGCGCGGGCGCGTCTGCGCCAGCTTGAACGCGTAGCGCGCGATCCGCTCGATCCCCTGGCGGGTGAAGATCCCGGTCTGCTCGGCCAGCTCGTACGGCGTGCCGCCGTGCAGCCGCCCGCCCATGCCGCAGTACTCGCCTTCGGAGTTCTCACGCACGCAGATCATGTCGATGTCGGCGGCGGTCCGGTTGGCGAGCGGCGAGTTGATGCCCGGCATCAGACGCATCGGCCGCAGGTTCACGTACTGCCCGAGGCGCTGGCGCAGCGGCAGGATCAGCTCGCGCGCCGAGATCGCGTCCGACACGCGCGGGTCGCCGATCGCGCCGAGATAGATCGCGTCGAACTTCAGGAGCTGGTCGCGCCAGTCGGCGTCCAGCATCTTGCCCTTCTCGAGGTAGTAGTCGCAGCCCCAGGGGATGTCGGTGAAATCCAGCTGGAAGCCGTCGTGCTCGGCGGCCACTTTCAGCACCTGGATACCAGCGGGGATGACTTCCTTGCCGATGCCGTCGCCGGCAATTACTGCGATGCGATGGGTCTTCATACGGTGCGCGATCTCCAGGGCGGTCTAAAGACCGCCCTCTACAAAGGCCGGGGTCCGGGCCGACGAACGAGCAGAATGGCGAAGTAAACCAGGGCGGCGGCTACGAGCCCGGTCAGCGTCGGGTCGAGCCAGGGGTAGCGGCCGGCAACCCAGAAGCGTACCACGAGCAGCGTCAGCACGCCCCCGGCGATGGACCCCAGCGCTTCGGCCTGCCCGGCCCGCCGCGAATACAGCCCGCCCAGCACCGGCACGAACAGGCTCACGCCCAGGAGCGAATAGAACACCGTCATCGCCTGGACGATGGCGCTCAGATAGATCGACAGCAGCACGCCCAGCGTGCCACCCACGACCGCCGAGATGCGCGCCACGCGCAGCAGCTCGGCATCGGTCGCGTCCGGCTTCAGGTAGCGCTTGAAGATGTCCTTCGACATCGACGTCGAGATCATGAAGAGGATGGCGTCGCTGGTGTCGACCTCGGTCGAGAACACGGCGGCGAGCGCCAGCGCCCCGAGCCAGGTGGGCAGCAGCTGCTGCAGCACCGCGGGCAGCACCAGATCCGGGCTGGCCTGCGGCGGCAGTGCCACGCGGCCGGCCATACCCAGCAGCACCGGCACGAACGCGAAGAGCAGAAGACCGACGGCGTTCAGGCCGACGCCGATCTTGAGCGCCCGGGCACTGACGGCGCCGTACGACTTCTGGATCAGTCCCGGCGAGATCACGAACGCCGGACCCGTCAGCGCCAGGAACGTCCAACCCGAGCCCGGCCCGGCGGAGTAGGTGATGTCGTCGAAGGTCGCCGGCAGCGACGACGCCGCGAACGCGTCGAGACCTCCCACGTGCCCGATCACGACGGGCAACGCGACGGCAAATCCCCCCAGCATCACCAGGAGCTGAAAGGTGTTGACCAGCGACGTGCCGAGCAGGCCGCCGGCGGCGAAGTACACGGTCATGATGCCGCCGCCGACGAGCGACCCGAGCCAGCGCGGCGCGCCGGTGAGCACGTTGAGGATGGCGGCGCCGGCCATGAGCTGCGCCGCCAGAATCCACAGGCACCCAAATGTGACGAGGACCGACACGATGCCGCGCACGCGGGAGCCGTAGCGGTACTCGAGGAAGTCGCCGGTGGTGTAGAAGCCGTGCTCCTTCGCGAGCGTCCAGATCCGCGGCCCCACCCAGAAAGCCAGCGCGAACGAGGCCAGCCCCGCCGATCCGCTCCACCACCAGGCGCTGAGGCCGTCGCGGTAGGCGAGCCCGGCGGCATTCACAGTCGCGCCGGCGCCGATGTTGGCAGCGAGCATGGACGACAGGATGAGGCCGGGGCCCAGGCTGCGGCCGGCTACGAAGAAGTCGCTGCTGCTGCGGATGTAGCGCGACGTCCACAGGCCGAAGCCGACGACGGCCACCGAGTAGGCAGCGATGAGCGCAAGGTGCGGGCTCACGGGGTGTGAGCTTACTTGACGCGCGCCGGCGCGGTCCCGAGCGCCCGCGCGGACGGCAGGCCGCCGAGCGGTTCGGCCGTGGACACCGCGCGCACGATGGCTTCGGCCAGCACGTCGGCGGCCAGCGCGCCGACGATCGACACGTTCACCTCGCCGGTCCACCTCATTGTGGCGAGCGCGAACACCGTGTCGCCGTCGCCCGTCGTGTGCGACGGCGAGATGGCGCGCGCCAGCGCGTCGTCGGCCATCAGCGCGATTCGGCTCATGTCCGCCTTCGACAGCTTCGCGTTCGTGGCCACGACGGCGATCGTGGTGTTGCCGCCAGCCCGCGGAGCCGCGGGCGATCGGCCGATCGCGCCGGAGCGGATGAGCGCGCGCACGTCCGCGAGCGCCTTGCCGTCCTCGGTGCGCACACCGGCCACGACCTTGCCCGTGGCGGGATCGATCACGTCGCCGGCGGCGTTGACCGCCGCGATGGCACCCACGATGAGACCGTTCGGCAGCGCGATGCTGGCCGAACCCAGGCCGCCCTTCATCGCGCGTCCGGCGCCGCCCATCTTCCCGACCGTGGCACCGGCGCCGGCGCCGACGTTGCCTTCGGGCACCGCGCCGTTCGACGCCGCGGTGGCGGCCTTGTAGCCGCAGTCCGCGGTCGGCCGGATCTTCGGGTCGCCGCCGAAACCGAGGTCGAACAAAATGGCGGCCGGCACGATCGGCACCACGCCGGCGGCGCCCACGTTCCAACCGATCCGGCGCTCCTCGAGATACTTCACGGCGCCCTGCGCCGCGTCGAGACCGTAGGCGCTGCCGCCAGAGAGCACGATCGCGTTGACGCGATCGACCATGTTCAGCGGATCGAGCAGGTCGGTCTCGCGGGTGCCCGGGGCGCCGCCGCGCTGCGACACGCCGCCCACGGCGCCTTCGCCGTCCACCAGCACCACCGTGCACCCGGTCGGCCGCTCGGTCAGCGTGAAGTGCCCGACGCGGATCCCAGGCACGTGAGTGATGCCGCGGTTCACGAGCGCCGCGCGCGACGCTGACTGTTGAGACTGCGCCAGCGCTCCAACCGCGAGAGCGATTGTCAGTGTGCCGGTAACGGCGGCAAAGGCGTAAGCCGGGATCGAAGGCATGAATCCTTAGCCGGCTTAAGCCCTAAGCCTTAAGCCCTAAGCCATTCTATGGCGGCGTGCAGAGAACGTTGTCGATGAGCCTGGTGGAACCGACCCACAGCGCGCCGGCGGCCACCACCGGCCCCGTGATGCGCTCTACCGGTTGAAACGTCCGTGGATCGACGAGCTCCAGGTATTCAATCCGCAGACGGTCGTCGACTGGAACCGTCCCGGTCGCCGCACGTTTGACGGCTTCCGCGTCGCTGACGCCCGCCGCCACCGCGTTCTTCGCCGCGGTCAGTGCCCGAAAGAGTGCCGGCGCGAGCGCACGTTCCGCCGCGTTCAGGTGCTGGTTGCGCGAGCTCAGGGCCAGGCCGTCGGCTTCGCGGACGGTCGCGACCGGAGCGATCTTCACCGGCACGTTCAGGTCCGCCACCATGCGCCTGATGATGGCGAGCTGCTGCGCGTCCTTCTCCCCGAAGTAGGCCACGTCCGGCTGCACGATGTCGAACAGCTTGAGCACCACCGTAGCGACGCCGTCGAAGTGCCCCGGCCGGAACGCGCCGCACAAGTACTTCGCGGTCTGCCCGACGTGCACGCGCACATCGGGCGGCTCGGGATAGATCTCTTCGGCCGATGGCGCGAACACCGCGTCCACGCCCAGCCGCTCGCACAGCGCGAGGTCCGCCTCCAGCGGGCGGGGGTAGCGCGCCAGATCGTCGGCGCGATCGAACTGCAGCGGGTTGATGAAGATGCTCACCACCACCGTGGCGCACTCGGCGCGCGCACGCTCGACGAGGCGCGCGTGCCCCGCATGAAGGGCGCCCATCGTCGGTACGAGGCCGATGGCGCCGGACTCGCGTCGCGCCGTCAGCGCCGCGCGGACCTCGTCTATGGTCTGGACGACGCGCAGCGGCATCGGTTGTCCCGCGAGTCGATCAGGGCTCGCGGGTTGCGGCCGGGCGCGCCACTTCGGGGAAGCGGCCGGTTCGGACGTCGTCGGCGTACTCGCGCGCGGCACGTCTGATGTCGTCCACGAGGCGGAGGTACTGCTTGGCAAACGACGGGATCTGTCCGTCGAAGAGCCCGAGCATGTCGGGACTCACCAACACCTGGCCGTCGCAGTGTGGACCAGAACCGATGCCGATCGTCGGCACCGTCACCGCGGCGGTCACCAGCTGCGCCGCGTCGTGCCCCACTGCTTCGAGGACGATGGCGAACACCCCAGCCCGTTCGAGCGCGCGCGCATCCTCGACGAGCGCCTCGATGTCCTCGCGCTGCACCGCCTGCCGGTGGTATCCGCCCATCTGGTGCACCGACTGCGGCCGCAGCCCCAGGTGCCCCATGACGGGGATGCCCACTTCGACCAGGCGCCTCACCGCGCCGGTGATGGCAGGGCCGCCTTCCACCTTCACCGCCGCCGCGCCGGCCTGAATCAGGCGCCCCGCGTTCCGGACCGCCTCTTCCACGCTGACCTGGTAGGTCATGAACGGCATGTCGGCGACGACCAGCGCCCGCGAAGTGCCGCGCGCAACCGCCCGTGTGTGGTGCAGCATGTCGTCGAGGGTGACGGACAGGGTGTCTTCGTAGCCGAGCATCACCACGCCCACTGAATCGCCGACGAGCAGCACGTCCACGCCGCCGCTGTCGAGCAGGCGCGCCATGTTGGCGTCGTAGGCGGTGAGCATGACGATCTTCTCGCCGCGCCGCTTCTTCTCGCGCAGATCCGTGATGCGGATTTTGGACTCGCTCATTTCACCGCCGCGAACGTCTTGGCGAGCCAGCTGTTGACGGCGTCTGCCACGTCCTTGCTGACAGTGCGGTCGTCCAGGCTTTCGTATTCCTTGACCTCGCCGGTGACGGCAGGCGTCAACAGGTGGTTCACGCCGCGCACCACGACCAGCTCCACCGACTTGCTCTTGCTGTCCTTGCGCGCCATCTCGGCCAGCCGTTCCGAGTTGGACGACTCCACTTCGTGATCGAGCGCGCCGTGGACGAAGAGCAGCGGCTGGCGGACGTCCTCGAGCGTTTTCGCCGGGTCGAACGTCAACACGCTCTGCATCCACGGAGTGTCGGCCTCTTTGCGAACGTTCGCCGGCACGCCCTCCCACCCCTTGCCCGAGACCACGGCGGCGTGAATCTGCTTCTGCAGCGCCACCCGCGACGCGCGGTCCTGCGGCGACAACGTCGACTGCTCGAGTGCCTTCTGCTGCTGATCGAGAACGAGCTCGGAGCCGGTGCTGCCCGAGCCGGCCAGCGACACCACGGCCGCGAGCTTCCGCTCACGGGCCCCCGCCAGCATCGCCACCCACGCGCCCTCGCTGTGGCCGACGACGGCAAGCCGCTTGGGATCCACGTCCTTCCGCTCGTTGAGCCACTTCACGACCGAGCGCACGTCTTCGGCCTGATCGACGAGCGTGGACGACTCGGCGCGGCCACCGCTCTGCCCGAAGCCGCGCTTGTCGTACCTCACGACCAGATAACCGGCCCTGGCGATTGCGCCCGCCAGCTGGCCGAGTGTCGGCACGCCGTGCGACATCCCGTCGCGATCGTTGATGCCGGCGCCGGCGAGCAGGATCACCGCCGGCAGGCGTGTGCCCGCGGCGGCGACGGCTGGCCGGGTCAGCGTGGCGCCGATGTTGAAGCCCAGCCCGGGAATCATCACCGCTTCGTCGCCGGGATTCGAGAAGACCTGGGTGCGCGACGTGGAGGCGGCCACGTCCGCGCGCACTACGTCAAGCCCCTGCGACGGCACGGTCAACCGCACCAGGCCGCCGTCCTTCATCGCGGTGATGCTGAGGCCCAGATCGCCGGTCGAGGGAATCTGCCACACCGCCTCGATGTGCACGACCTCGAAGAAATCCTTGCCGACCTGGATGCGCTCGGAAACGCTGGAGAGGAGCTTGATCGACGTGGCGGTCTGCGGCACGACGTAGGCGCGCAGCTCGGTGCCCTTCGGCGCGTTGACCAGCCGTCGGCTCACCGCCTCGAAGGCGCCGAAGAACGAGCTCGGCAGCAGCACGACCGTCTGCGGCGAGATGGGCAGTTCGCGCGAATAGGGTGAGCCGGTCTGCGTGCCGATGGTGCGGACGGTGGTGTTGGTGAAGGTCGAGATCGCCGTCACGTCGCCGCCGTTGACGGTGGCGTCGAGCGTGAAGGCCAGCGGCGCCCAGTCGGGGCTGTACTTCACCTCGGCGCGGCGCGTCGTGACGCTCGACGGCACCGACATGCGCCCCTGGCTTACGATGGAAACCCCGCTGGCGTCGGCGCGGACGGTCACGTCCTCGCGGCCGATCGGGGTGCCCCTGAGGAAGATGGTGTAGCCCCGTGACGGCGGGGCAGCCGTATCCTGCGCCTGGGCTGCCGCCGCGACCAGCATCAGCAGAAACGCCCAGGTACAATTGCGAAAGAACATCGAATTGATGTTACCAGACGGCTCAGGGCTCGAGGCTCAGGGCTCACGCCTGAGGGACTCAGGCAAAAATATGGGAATCCTCGAGGATTACCAGCAAATCATCGAAAACGCCGCCATTGGGGAGGTTGCCGCCACGCATCAGCTCGCGGTGGCGGGCAACGACCGCGCCCCCTTCCTGCAGGGGCTGCTCACCAACGACATCCAGGCGCTGAAGCCCGGCGAGGGCTGCTACGCGGCATGGCTCACGCCGCAGGGGCGGATGCTCACCGACATGCACGTGCTCGAGTCGGACGGAATGATGCTGCTCGACGTGCCGGCCGCGCAGGCCGACGCCACCCTGGCCAGGCTCGAACAGTTTCTGTTCTCCGAAGACGTGAAGCTCGGCTCGCTAGCCGGCGCGCTGACGACCGTGTGGGTGCACGGGCCTGGTGCCGCCTCCGCGCTCGAACAGTCGCTCGACGGCGTCGCGGGGCTCGGCGCGTGGGCGCAATATCACCACGAGCACGTCGGGTTTGCCGGGGAGTCGCTCGTGTTGGCCCGGATCGACCAGCTCGCGGTCCCTGGGTTCTGCGCGTACTTGAGCGCGGCCAACCGCGGCGCCCTCGTGGCGGCGCTCGAAGCGGCCGGTGCGCGTCAGGTGGGCCCGGAAGCGATTGCGGCGGCGCGCATCGAAGCCGGCTATCCGATCTTCGGTGCCGACATGACGGCCGACACGATTCCGCTCGAGGCAGGCATCGAGGATCGCGCCATCTCCACCACCAAGGGGTGCTACGTCGGCCAGGAGGTGATCATCCGGGTGCTGCATCGCGGGCATGGCCGCGTGGCCAGACGCCTGGTGACGCTGAGGCTCGATGGCGAGGGCGCGGAAGCGCGCGCGAAGATCGTGAACGGCGACCGCGAGGTGGGATTCGTGACCAGCGTCGCGACGTCGCCGGTGTCGGGCCCGATTGCGCTCGGCTACGTGCACCGTGATCTGGCCGTGGCAGACGCGCGGGTATCGGTCGATACACCTGCCGGTCGCATCACGGCGACCGTCAGGGCGGTCTAAAGACCGCCCTCTACAAGAAGCTCGATCAACTCTTCATCGGCGGGCGGAAAGCCAAGCCCGCGAAGTTCCGCGCGCGGTACCCAGCGCATCTCCTGACCGAGCAGCGGGCGCGGCGTGCCGGCAAGCTCGCATCGATAGAAGTGCAGCGTCACGTGGCGGTCGTCGTAGGCGTGCGCGGCCGTCGACACCAGCGAGCGCACGTCGACATCGGTGTCCAGCTCTTCCAACATCTCACGGCGCAGCGCCTCCTCGTGGCTCTCTCCCGCCGCCACCTTGCCGCCGGGAAATTCCCACAAGCCTGCCAGGTGCACGCCGGCCTGCCGCCGGGTCACCAGGAAGGAGCCGTCGCGCTCGACCACGGCGGCGACGACGTTCAGCGTGCGAGTGATCACGCGCGCCTGCCGTGGCTGCCGGTCTTCAGACCGGCCTGCGCCCGCCGGTGCGGCGAGGTGCGGCAGAAGCCTTTCATCGGGCAGCCGGCACAACGGGGCGAGCGCGGCGCGCACACGGTGGCGCCAAGGTCCATGAGGCCCTGGTTGAAGTCGAACACGTGCTTGTACGGCACCAGCGCCTCGGACAGCTCCCACAGATGCCGCCGCATCGCATGCGCCTTGGGGTCGCCCTTGGCGACGAACACCCGGAACAGCACCCGCGCGACGTTGGTATCGAGGATGGCCGCGCGCTGGCCAAAGGCGAAGCTGCGGATGGCGCCGGCCGTGTAGGCGCCGATCCCCTTGAACGACAGCAGCGTGTCGTGGTCCGACGGCAGCTGGCCGCCGAAGCGCGCCACGCTTTCGCGCGCGATGGCATGGAGCCGCTTGGGCCGGATGTTGTAGCCGAGCGGGCGCCACGTGGCGCTCACGTCGGCCTCGTCGGCGGCCGCCAGCGCTTCGAAGCTCGGATATTTAGTGAGCCACTCGTGATACTTGGGCAGCACGCGATCGACCTGCGTCTGCTGCAGCATCACCTCCGAGACGAGGATGTGGTACGGATCGCTGGTCGTACGCCACGGCAGCGTCCGTCCATTGGCCCGGTACCAGCTCAACAGCTTGCGCCTGAATAGTTGCCGCGTGGCTGGCTGGGGCACGGAGGAGGAGGGCGGCATCGGGCCCCATATAATTCCACGCGTGCGGATCTACACAAAGACAGGGGATTCGGGCGAGACGTCGCTTTTCGACAAGTCGCGCGTGTCGAAGTCCCATCCGCGGGTCGAAGCCTACGGCGACGTAGACGAACTGAACGCCTGCCTGGGTGCTGGCCGTGCGGCGGGCGTGGATCCGGACGTGGACGCCGTCCTCGAGACCATCCAGCGTCAACTCTTCGCGGTCGGCGCCAGGCTCGCCGACCCGGCCGCCCGGATTGCGGCCCGGGTGGAGAAAGCAGCCGTCCAACCGGCGGACGTCGAGCGTTTAGAGAAGTGGATCGACAGCTTCGAGCAGGCCCTGCCCCCTCTGCGCAAGTTCATCCTGCCGGGCGGTAGCGTGTGCGGCGCGTGGCTGCACTTGTCGCGTACGGTATGCCGGCGGGCCGAGCGGAGGGTGGTGAGCTTGGGAGAGGGGGCGGTCGAGCCGATTGTGGTCGTCTACTTGAACCGGCTCTCCGATCTGCTGTTCGTGATGGCGCGTACGGCCAGCCATCGCCAGGGCTCGCCGGAAGCTGAATGGTGACCGGGCTCGAGGCGGCCTACGCGTCCTGCGAACACGCCGCCCGATCGCATTACGAGAACTTTCCGGTGGCTTCCTGGCTGGTCCCCGCGTCGATGCGGCGCCACGTTGCGGCGCTGTATGCGTTTGCCCGCGCGGCCGACGACTTCGCCGACGAAGGTGCGCGCGCCGTGGCGGAACGCCACCGCCTCCTGGACGGGTGGAGGGGGCGCCTGAACGCGTCGCTGACCGCGCCGGCGCCGGGGCCGCCGCCTCGCGACGGTGAGCCTTCGAACACGGTGGAGATCTTCCTCGCACTCGGCGACACCATCCGGCGCAAGCGGCTGCCGGTTGCGCTCTTCGAAGATCTGCTGAGCGCGTTCGCCCAGGACGTCACGGTGACGCGCTACGCCGCCTGGGGCGACGTGCTCGACTACAGCCGCCGATCCGCAAACCCCGTCGGCCGGCTGGTGCTGCGGATCGCCGGCTACGACGAGCCGCGGCTGGATGCCTGGTCGGACGCCATCTGCTCGGCGCTCCAGCTGACGAACTTCTGGCAGGACTTGAAGGTGGACTTCGATCGCGGGCGCATCTACCTGCCGGCCGAAGAGATGCGCGGCCACGGCGCCGAGGAAGGCGATCTCGCCGCGGGGCGGATCACCCAGGCGTGGCGCGCGGCGATGGCCGCCGCGGTGGCGCGCACGCGCGCGCTGTTTCTCACCGGGCGCCCGTTGTGCGGCGCGGTGGCCGGACGCCTGAAGCACGAGCTGCGCGCGACCTGGCTGGGCGGCATGCGGGTGCTGTCGCGCATCGAACGCGTGGATTTCGACGTGGTGGCGCGGCGGCCGTCGCTTGGCGCCGCCGACGCTCCGTGGCTGGCCTGGAAGCTCGTGACATGGGCGGAGCAGCCCTAGCGATGGCCAGCCGCGATACCAGCTTCTACTACTCGTTCCTGGTGCTGCCGTCGCGGAAACGCCAGGCGATCGTGGCGGTGTGGGACTTCTGCCGCGTGGTCGACGACGCCGTGGACGAGATTCCCGAGCACGACTGGAAGAGCGGCCTGACGTCCGAGGCGCGCGCCCGGGCCGTGGAATCGCTGGCCCTGTGGCGCGACGAGCTGGAACGCATCTACGGCGGCATCCCGCTGACGCCGCAGGGCAAGTCGCTGCAGCCGTGGGTGTCCGAGTTCAACCTGCCGAAGCGGGAGTTCAAGACGCTGCTCGACGGCGTCGAGATGGACCTGTCGTACGCGAAGTACCCGGACTTCGAGGCGCTCTCCACCTATTGCCACAAGGTGGCGTCGAGCGTCGGGCTCATCTGCCTGGAGATCTTCGGCTACCGCGACGCCGGCGCCCGCGACTACGCCGTGAACCTGGGGATCGCGCTGCAGCTCACCAACATCATCCGCGACGTCGCCTCCGACCTGAAGCGCGGCCGGATCTACCTGCCGATGGACGATCTGGCCTGGTTCCACGTGACCGAGCACGATCTGCACGCCGGCGTGGTGACGCCCAACGTGCGATCGCTGATGCGCTACCAGTGCCGGCGGGCGCGCTATTACTATCGGCTGGCCTCGGAACGGCTGCCCCGCGTCGATCGCCGGAGCCTGGTGGCCGCCGAGATCATGGGCGAGATCTACTTTGCGATCCTCCGCAAGATCGAGCGCGCGCGCTACGACGTGTTCAGCACGCGGCACCGCGTGGCGCGGCCCCGCCGCGCGCTCATCGCGCTCGACATCTGGTCACGTGCACTCCTCGAACCGCGTCCCCGTCGCAGGCGTTGAGCCTGCGACCTCATGAGCGCAGAACCCGACGTAGTGGTCGTAGGCGGCGGATTCGCCGGGTTGAGCGCCGCGACGTCATTGTCTGCGCAGGGTGCTCGCGTGCTCGTCCTCGAGGCGCGGCCGACGCTGGGCGGGCGGGCGTCGTCGTTCACCGATCCCGCCACCGGCGAGGCGGTGGACAACGGCCAGCACATCGTGGCCGGCGCGTATCACGAGACCTTCGAGTTCCTGCGCCGCATCGGCGCCATGGACGGCGTGCGCATGCAGACCGCCCTGGAGCTCGACATCGTGGAAACCGACGGCCGTCGATCGCGCTTCGTGTGTCCCAAGCTCCCGTCGCCCCTGCACCTGCTCGCCGGGCTGCTGCAGTGGCCGGCGCTGCGCTGGAGCGATCGGCTCGCCGCGCTTCGCATGGGGCTGCGCCGCGCGCCCGACCCTGGGCAGACGGTGCGTCAGTGGCTGCAGGCGCTCGGGCAGACGCCGCGCCTGATCTCGCTCCTGTGGGAGCCGCTCGCCGTCGCGGCACTCAATCAGCCGATCGACGACGCGGCCGCGACGTCGTTCGCCGTCGTCATCGACCGGATTCTCGAAAGCCGCGCCGCTTCGGCGTTGGGGCTGGCGGTGGCGCCGTTGAGCGACCTCTACGCGGCGCCCGCGCGCACGTTCATCGAGGGGCGTGGCGGCGCCGTGCGCACCGGCCGGGCCGCGGTGATCGGCGCGTGGCCGGCGGCATCGCTGTCAGTGCGATCCGGCGATCACGAAATCTGGCCGCGCGCCGTGATCTGCGCGGTGCCGTGGCACGCCCTGCGCGCCGCGTTCTGGCCCGAGCCGCCGCCGCTGTCCGCGGTGTTTGCCGCCGCGGACGCCACCTCCGCGTCGCCGATCGTCACCGTCAACCTGTGGCTCGATCGCGACGTCACCCGGTCGGCGTTCATCGGCCTGCCCGGGCGGACGATGCAGTGGGTGTTCGACAAGCGCCTGCTGTTTGGCGACGGCGCCTCACACCTGTCGCTGGTGTCGAGCGGCGCCGAGGCGGTGGTGGCCAGGAGCAACGACGAGCTCGTGGCGTTGGCGCTCGAGGAACTGCGGTCGGCGTGCCCTGAAGCGCGCGCGGCTGTGGTTCGCCGCGCGGTGGTGGTGCGCGAGCGCAAGGCGACCTTTTCCGTGGCGCCAGGCGCGCCGGCCCGCCCCGCGGTGCGGACGGCCATCCCCGGGCTCTTTCTCGCGGGTGATTGGATTGGAAACGACCTCCCGGCTACCATCGAGGGCGCGGTGATGAGCGGCCATGCGGCCGCCCGCGACGCCGCGCGGTATCTCGAGCTGTGAGCAAGGGCCGGTTTGGAAATAGGTGCGTCATTCTGGGTGTCGAGGCGCCCGGATCGCAAGGCGCGAGGAGGGAGCATGCCGGGCGCATGTGACCGACGAGCAACGCAGCGAGGCGGGATGCATCGGCAGCCAGAATGACGCACCTATTTCCAGACCGGCCCTTGGGCCAGTCGTTCGTCGTCCATTACCAGGAGATCGCACTCAAGGGGAAGAACCGGCCCTGGTTCCTGGCGCAGCTTGTCCGCAGCCTCCGGCGCGCCGTGGCCGATCTGCCGGGCACGAAGGTGAACGCGCTGATGGGGCGCCTCGAGGTGGTGCCGGGCCCGGGCGCCTCGCCCGACGCCATCGCCGATCGCATCCGTCACACCTTCGGCATCGCCAACTTCTCCTACGCGCGCCGCGTTCCAATCGACCTCGATGGCATTGCGAGCGCGGTGCTGCGCGACCTGGGCGACCGTACCTGCGACGCCTTCCGCGTTTCCGCGCGCCGGGCCGACAAGCGGTACCCGTTGTCGTCGCCGGAGATCGAGCGCGAGGTGGGCGGGCGCATCAAGGCCGCAAAGGGATGGCGCGTCGATCTCGAGAAGCCGGAGATCGACGTCCGCCTCGAGTTCCTGTCGAACGAGGCGTTCTACTTCTTCGACAAGCAGGCCGGGCCCGGCGGCATGCCGATCGGCACCGCCGGACGCGTGGTGTGCCTGCTCTCGGGCGGTATCGATTCGCCGGTGGCGGCGTGGCGGATGATGAAGCGGGGATGCACCGTCACCTTCGTCCACTTCCACAGCTATCCGATCCTGTCGCGCGCCTCGATCGAGAAGGCGCGATCGCTGGCGACGCTGCTCACGCGATGGCAGCACCGCTCACGGCTGTATCTGGTGCCGTTCGGCGAGATTCAGCAGCAGGTGCTGCTGACCGTACCGGCGCCGCTGCGCGTCGTGGTCTACCGCCGCCTGATGCTGCGCATCGCCGAGCGCATCGCCAAGATGCGCCACGCGCAGGCGCTGGTGACCGGCGACGTGGTGGGGCAGGTGGCGTCGCAGACGCTCGAGAACCTCGCCGTCGTCGGCAAGGTGGCGACCCTGCCGCTCTTCCGTCCGCTCATCGGTATGGACAAGGAAGAGATCATGGCGCAGGCGCAGGTGCTCGGGAGCTACCCGATCTCGATCATTCCCGATCAGGACTGCTGCACGCTCTTCACGCCGCGCAACCCCGCCACGCGCGCGCGGTTCGACGAGGTGGACGCCGGCGAGGCAGCCCTGCCGATCGACGAACTTGTCACAACCGCGCTGCGCGCGGTGGAAGTCGAGGACTTCAGCTTTCCCACTGTTTCTCCGATGGTAGGATCGGCCAATGAACCTTGAGCAGATCGAGGCCGCGCTCGGCGACGACAAAGCGCTCCTCGCCCACCAGTGCAAGACGATCGCGAAGAGCGACCTTCATCTGCCCGGTCCCGATTTCGTGGACCGCGTCTTCGCGCTGTCGGACCGCTCGCCGCGCGTCATGCGCGGCCTGCAGTCGCTGTTTGGCACCGGCCGTCTGTCGGGTACGGGCTACGTGTCGATCCTGCCGGTCGATCAGGGCATCGAGCACTCGGCCGGTGCGTCGTTCGCGCCGAATCCGCTCTACTTCGATTCAGAGAACATCGTGAAGCTGGCGGTCGAGGGCGGGTGCAACGCGGTGGCGTCCACGCTTGGCGTGCTCGGGTCGGTGGCGCGCAAGTACGCACACAAGATCCCGTTCATCGTGAAGTTCAACCACAACGAGTTCCTGTCGTATCCAAACAGCTACGACCAGATCAAGTTCGCCAGCGTGAAGCAGTGCTTGGACATGGGCGCCGTGGGTGTGGGCGCCACGATCTACTTCGGGTCCGAGGGGTCGAAGCGGCAGATCGTCGAAGTGTCGGAGATGTTCCAGCAGGCGCACGAGATGGGGCTGTTCACGGTGCTGTGGTGCTACACGCGCAACAACGCGTTCAAGACCAAGGACGTGGACTACCACCTGTCGGCGGACCTCACCGGCCAGGCCAATCACCTGGGCGTGACGATCGAGGCCGACATCATCAAGCAGAAGCTGCCGGAGAACAACGGCGGCTACAACGCGGTGAACTTCGGCAAGACGAGCAAGCTGGTCTACTCGCAGCTCACGACCGACAACCCGATCGACCTCACCCGCTACCAGCTGGCCAACTGCTACATGGGGCGCATGGGGCTCATCAACTCGGGCGGCGCGTCGTCGGGTGAGACAGATCTCAAGGAAGCCGTGAAGACCGCGGTCATCAACAAGCGCGCCGGCGGCATGGGGCTCATCTCTGGACGCAAGGCGTTCCAGCGCCCGATGAAGGAAGGCGCGGGGCTCCTCAACGCCATCCAGGACGTCTACCTCGCCCGCGAAATTACTGTCGCTTAACGGGCCGCCTGAAGGCGGCCCCTACGACTGCATTGCGATCTCGTGCAGCATCGACGCGAGCGCATCCGGCGCTGTGATGTGCGGGTTGTGGCTCGCGTCGATCTCGCGGTACTGCCAACCCGCTTCGACCTGCGCGCGCTGCGCGAACGGCCGGAAGCCGTCGCCTGGCCCCGGGCGCGTGCAGTAGATGTAGGTGCGCGGCAGACGATCGACCGCGCCGGTCAGCCGGATCGGCTCGTCGAGCGCCTTGAGCGGCTGGGGCAGCCGGCGCGGCGCCATCCACGCGAGATCGGCCGCGGACGTGTCGGGTGGCGGCGGATTCGGCGGGACCAGCCAGCCGTCGCCGTCTCGATCGGCGGCCGCGCGCATGGCGTCGCGGACTCCCGGCGGCTGGAGGTCTCCCACCGACTGTCCGTCGCGCGGCACGAAGGCGTCCAGGTAGACCAGCTGCTTGATCCGCTCGGCCTCGCGGTCGGCGACGCCGGTTGCCACCATCCCCCCGTAGCTGTGGCCGATCAGGACGACCTCGCGCAGGTTCTCCATGGTGAGCACGGCGCAGACGTCCCGAATGTGCGTGTCGAGACCGACTTCAGGCGACGCCAGGTGCGCGCGCTCGCCGAGGCCGGTGTAGGTGGGTGTGTACAGCTCGTGGCCGCGCTCGCGCAGCAGCGGGCGCATTTTCTTCCACGCCCAGCCGGCCGACCAGGCACCGTGCGCCACGACGAAGATCGCCATGCCGGTTCAGCGCCGGGCGGCCAGTGCTCCCAGGTATTCGCGAAGCGCGTCGTTGGTGCTCGGGAAGGCCAGTTCGTCCCACGGGATGTCGGCGGGGTCGAAGAAATTCGCCTCGAGCCCCTCGTCATCCACCATCAACGTCCCTCCCACAATCGAGGCCGCGTAGACGATGACGACCGGGGCGCGCCCCGGATACGAGTACACGTTGATAAGGCGGTCGAGGCGAACCTGGAGGCCTGCCTCTTCGCGCGCTTCGCGCACGGCCGCGTCCTGCACCAGCTCGCCACGGTCCACGTAGCCGCCGGGATACACCCACTTGCCATAGCCGGGCTCGATGGCGCGCCGCACCAGCACGATGCGGCCATGGTCGTCCCGGATGATCGTGCCGACCGCCACTTTCGGGTCGAGGTAGAAGACGAACCCGCACCGCACGCACACGAGCCGCTCGGGCTCGTTCTGCTTGATCGCGCGCGGCTCAAGTGCGCCGCCGCACATCGGGCAGAAACTGTACGGCCGTTCGTCGTGAGGATGCATCGCGCGGCCTATAATCTTCCTTCATGTCGATTCTGAAAGTCGCGCGCATGGGCCACCCGGTCCTGCGGCGGACCGCCCGCTCCATCAGCCCCGGCGATCTCAAGGATCCGATGATGCAGCGGCTCATCAACGACATGATCGACACCATGCACGAGTACCACGGGGTCGGTCTGGCGGCGCCGCAGATTCACGAGGATCTGCGTCTCTTCGTGGCGCTGCTCGACGACGATCCCGGCTCCGACAGCGAGGCCGTGGTGGTGGTGAACCCGGAGATCGTCCCGTTGTCCGAGGAGAAGGCCGAGGGCTGGGAAGGGTGCCTCAGCATCCCCGACATCCGCGGCATGGTGCCCCGGTACACCGACATCCTGGTGCGCGCGCTCGACCGCACGGGCAAGAAGGTGGAGCTCACCCTCAAGGGCTTCCCGGCGCGGGTGGCCCAGCACGAGACCGATCACCTCGACGGCGTGCTGTTCTTCGACCGCATGACGTCGATGCAGTCGCTGACCTTTCTCGAGGAGTATTCGCGTTATCACTCGAAGGACGACGGCGAGGACGAGGACTGAGTGGCTGGCACCGTGACCATTGACACCGGCGCGCCGGTCGTCACCCTGCGCACCGCGCCAAACGTGCCCTTCGACGGCGCCATTGCCGCCGCGCGCACCTGTTACTCGCCGCGCGTCATCGGCGCCAACGAGGTCACCGACAGCCAGCGCGACACGATTGGTGCCCTCACGTTCGACGCCGGCCACCACACGGTCTACCAGCACGCCAACTTCGAGTTCGGGCTCGAGAACATCTCGCGGCAGTTCGTCTGGACGTTCCTCCACTCGTATCCGTTCTACAACTCCGAGCAGTCCAGCCAGCGCTACGTGAAGCTGCGCGAGCCGCGCGCGTTCGTGCCACCCGGCCTGACGGGCGAGGCGCTCGACGTCTACGAGCAGGCGGTGCTGAAGGCGTGGGATCGCTACGCGGAGCTGTCGGCGCTGCTCAAGGACGACGCGTTCGAGATCCTGAAGGAACTGCGCTACGTCCGGCCGACGACCAACCCCGAGCGGCTGAAGGGTATCGAGAAGGACTCGGTGAAGCGCGCGATCGAGACGGCGCGGTACGTCATCCCGATTGGCGCCTTCACCTCGATGGTCCACACGGTGTCTGGCATCGTGCTGCATCGGCTGCAGCGGATGATGAACACCGGCGACACGCCGCACGAAGCGCGAGTGGTCATCTCGGAGATGGTCCGGCTGGTGAAGGAGTGGGACCCGCTCTTCTTCGAGAAGATCGGCGCCGGCGTCATCGAGCCGGACGACGTCACCGAAACCACGTTTCCTAAACCGCGCGGCGGTGGCGATCGCTACGCAGCGGAGTTCGACGCGCGTCTCGGCGGCCGCTGGTCGCGTCTTCGCGACGTGTCGATGAACGCCGAAGAGGTCGTTGCCGAGTCCGTACGGTCCGTGTTCGGCCTCACCGCCGACGAGATGAGCGACGACGAGGCGCTCGACCGGGTGATGAACCCGGCGCGCAACCGCTACCGCCTCGACGTGCTGAACGTCTCGTACCACTCGCCGCTGATGCGGGCGCTGCACCACGCCACCTACGTGTTCGAGAAGCGCCTGAGCCACACCGCCGATTCGCAGGATCAGCGCCACCGCATGGTGCCCGCGTCACGGCCGTTGCTCACGTTTGCCGACACCGCCAGACCGGACTACATCACGCCGCGGCTGATCGCCGCCAACTCCCAGGCGAAGGCGATCTACGACGAGTCGATGCGCGAGTCGTGGACGGCGAAGAACCGGCTGCTGGCGCTGGGCGTGCCGCTCGAGTTCGCGCTCTACGTGCTGCCCAACGCCAAGACGCTGCGCTTCGTGGAGTCGGGCTCGCTGCTGGCACTCGTGCACAAGTGGACGATGCGCACCTGCTTCAACGCGCAGGAGGAGATCTACCTGGCGTCGATGGACGAGCTCGAACAGGTGCGCGCCGCGCACCCGCGCATCGGCCGCCATATCGGGCCGCCGTGCGTGATCCGCAACGGGCTCATCTCGCCGCGCTGCACCGAGGGGTCGCACTTCTGCGGCGTGCCGGTGTGGAAGGACTTTCCGGCCGCCGTCCGCCGGCTGTAGGACCTGCTTGCACGCCGTAGCCTTGGCGAAGGCGTGGCTGGTCCATCTCTACACGGCCAGCGGCTTCGTCCTCGCGTTCCTCTCGGCCCAGGCCGCGGTCGACCACGATTTCCGGACCGCGTTTCTCTATCTGGCCGCCCAGGTGTTCGTGGACGCCACTGACGGGGTGCTGGCGCGGGCGGTGCGTGTCTCCGATCGGCTGCCGTGGTTCAGCGGCGCGAAGCTGGACGATCTGGTGGACTACCTCACCTACGTGTTCGTTCCGGCGCTGATCGTCTGGCGCGGCCTTCTGGTGGTGGATCCGTGGACCAACATCGTGCCCTCGGCCATGCTGCTCTCGAGCGGCTATGGTTTCAGCCACCTGAAGGCGAAGACGAGCGATCACTTCTTCACCGGGTTCCCGTCGTACTGGAACATCGTGGTGCTGTACCTGTTCATGCTGCAGCTGTCGCCGGACATGAACGCCCTCATCCTGCTTGGCTTCGCCGTGATGGTGTTCGTCCCGATCCGCTACATCTACCCGTCGCGGACGACGGTCTGGCCGCTGGCCACCAACCTGCTCGGCGCCGTGTGGGCAGCGGCGGTCCTCGTCATCCTCTGGCAGTACCCGCAGGTGTCGCGCGGCCTCGTGCTCGCGTCGCTGGCGTATCCGGTCTACTACTTCGCGCTGTCGTTCGTCGTGCACCTGCGCACGCCCGGCAGGCCTGAAGGCCTGCAGCCACGAACGGACTGAATGGACGCGATCCCGATTCACGCGCACAACCCCGGGCCGATGACCGGGGACGGCAACTGGACCTGGCTGCTCAAAGGGCGTGTCACCACGCTCGTGGACGCCGGAACCGGCGACGCCCGCCACCTCGACGCCGTGAGCGAGGCGCTGGCCGGCGCGCCCCTCGCGCAGGTGCTGGTGACGCACGCGCACGGCGACCACTCTTCTGGAGCACTTCCTCTGCGCGACCGTTTTCCCGGTGTCCGGTTCCGGAAAATGCCGTGGCCGGAGCGCGACGCCAAGTGGCCCGTCGATTGGGACCCGATCGTGTCCGGCGAGCTGATCGAGGCCGGCGACGGACTGTTGAGCGCGGTGCACACGCCCGGACACGCCCCCGACCATCTGTGCTTCTGGGATGAAAAGGCGCGGTCCTTGTACTGCGGCGATCTGGCCCAGAGCGGCGCCACGGTGTGGATCCCGTTCGAGCTGCGCGGCGACCTGGCGGAGTACCTCGCGTCGATCGAGCGCGTCCTGGCGCTGGGCCCCGCGCGGCTGCTGCCCGCGCATGGACCAGTGATCGAAGCCCCCGAGCCGCTGCTGCGCCGCTACGTCGAGCACCGGCTGGCGCGCGAGGGTCAGATCGTCGAGGCGATGCGCGCAGGCGCCGCTACCGCCGACGACATCACCGCGCGCGTCTATCGGGCGCTCTCGGAGAAGCTGCTGCCGATGGCCAGGCAGGGGGTACTCGCGCACCTCGCCAAACTCGAGCGCGAGGGGCGCGCCCGCCGTGACGGCGAGGCGTGGCATATCATGAGCGCATGAATCAGGTAGTCGATTTCATCAACGTCAATCGCGATCGGTACATCGAAGAGCTCAAGCAGTACCTCGCGATTCCGAGCATCTCGGCGCTGCCCGAGCACGCCGCCGACGTCCGCCGCGCCGCCGAGTGGACCGCCGATTCGTGCCGGACGGCGGGCCTCGAGAACGTGAAGCTGATCGAGACGCCGGGCAATCCGGTCGTCTACGGCGACTGGCTCAACGCGCCCGGCAAGCCGACGATTCTCTTCTACGGCCACTACGACGTGCAGCCGGTGGACCCGTTGAACCTGTGGACCAGCCCGCCCTTCGAGGCGACGGTGCGCGACGGCGAGATCTACGCGCGCGGCGCCGCCGACGACAAGGGGCAGGTGTTCATGCACATCAAGGCGATCGAGGCGCACATCAAGAAGAACGGGAGCCTCCCGGTGAACATCAAGTTCTTCATCGAGGGCGAAGAGGAAGTGGGGAGCGTCCACCTCGACGAGTTCGTCCGCTCGCACAAGCAGGAGCTCGCCGCGGACGTCGTCGTGATTTCCGACTCCGGGATGTTCGACCGCGGCGTCCCGTCGATCTGCTACGGCCTGCGCGGGCTGGCCTACTTCCAGATCGACCTCCGCGGCACCAAGGGCGACCTGCATTCGGGGATGTTCGGCGGCGCGGTGGCGAACCCGGCGTTCGTGCTCGGCCAGATCCTGGCGCAGATGAAGGACCGCAGCGGGCACGTCAAGATCCCCGGCTTCTACGACGACGTGCGGGCGCTCACCGATGCCGAACGCGCCGAGTGGAAGAAGCTGCCATTCAACGAGACGAAGTACCGCAAGGAGCTGGGCGCGCCGCGTCTCTTCGGCGAGTCCGGCTACTCCACGCTCGAGCGCGTGTGGGCGCGGCCGACGTTCGAGGTGAACGGGCTGCTGTCAGGCTTTACCGGCGAAGGCGCCAAGACAGTGCTGCCGGCCACCGCCATGGCCAAGGTGAGCATGCGCCTGGTGCCCGATCAGCAGCCGGACAAGGTTGCGAAGCTGTTCGAGGACTATCTGAACAAGATCGCGCCGAAGACGGTGGAAGTGAAGCTGACGCGCCTGCACGGCGGCAAGCCGTGGATGACCGAATTCGACAACAAGTACGTGCGTGCGGCGGGGAAGGCGATCGAGCAGGGGTTCGGCAAGACGCCGGTGTTCACTCGCGAAGGGGGCTCGATTCCCGTGGTCGCGACGTTTCAGGAGGAGCTCGGCGTGCCGAGCGTGCTGTTCGGCGTAGGGCTACCCGACGAGAACGCGCACGCACCGGACGAGAAGCTGGATCTGGGGAACTTCCACAACGGCATCATCGCGTCGGCGTTCCTTTACGAGGAAATCGCCAACACCTAGCTTTCGTAGGAGCGGCCTTCAGGCGGCTTTGTCGTAGGGGCCGCCTTTAGGCGGCCCGTACACAGAAAGGGCCGGCGTGTGCCGGCCCTCTCCTGCCCTCGCTCGATTAGCGGTGGCCTCGCTGCGCCGGGCCGCGACCATAGCCGCCGCCGCTCCGGTAGTTGCCGTTGTTGTAGTAGCGGCCGTTGCCGTTCCCGCCCCTCACGACGACTGCGCCGCCGCGATATCCCGACCCGTAGTAGCCGCCACGATATCCCGACCCGTAGTAGTACGGCCCATAGGCCGGGTAATAGACCCGCTGACGATAGACCGGCGCCGCGTACACGGGCGGGTAATACGCGGGAGGGTAGTAATACGGATCGGGTCCGTAGTACGGCGCGGGGCCGTAGTAGGGGGCTGGCCCGTAGTACGGGCCGTACACCGGTCCGCCGCCAATATGAACGCCAACGCTCCAGCTCTGGGCGGCGGCAGGCGCGACGCTGATGGCCAGCGCGAAAACGATCCCAAGAGTCCAACCGGCAAAACGTCCCATTGCGCCCTCCTGCATGCCGGTCCCTGCCGGCGAGATGACAACACCAATAGTGCAGCCGCCGTGCCAAAAGGCCGGGATCTATTTTCGAGGAATATGCGCTGGGCCGCTCGAGCGATGCGCTCGCTGGAGGACGATGGAGCCCTCCGAGGTGGTCACAAACCCTACAGTGGATGGGGCCGAACCCCGGTGGCCCGGCCCATCCGTGTGGCTACCACCGGTCGCGACCGTGCTTCCCGTGCTTTCCGTTCTTGTACCAGCCGTTGTGGCGGCCGTTGTCGTGGCGTCCGTTCACCACGACCACGCGCTCGCGGTACACCGGGGGGTAGTAGACCGGCTCGTAGACCGGGTAATAGACCCGCTCGCGGTACACCGGCGCGCGATACACCGGCGGCGGGTAGTAGACAGGGGCGGGCGCGTACACCGGGCCGCTCCCGATGTGAACGCCCACGCTCCACCGGGTCTGGGCAGCGGCAGGCGCGACGCTGAGGGCCAGCGCGAAAACGACTCCAAGTGTCCAACCAACAAGACGTCCCATTGCAGCCTCCTGCTTGCCGGGCATCCCGGCGTCTCGGGGATGCTGACTCTAGTGCAGCCGTTGTGCCAGACCATTAACTCGCTGACTTCATAGGGATTAGGAAGATCTTCACACCGCGGCGCTGGCCTCGTTCGCGGACGCCGTAGACCTCTCGAATGGCCACCAGCTCAGCCG
>Ga0207648_10000768_pt1 | contig 36105 bp, 36 predicted proteins | sample KBSMisM32_FD_184310 | JGI IMG/M metagenome (GOLD analysis project Ga0207648, IMG submission 184310) | Miscanthus rhizosphere microbial communities from Kellogg Biological Station, Michigan, USA - KBS Miscanthus M3-2 (SPAdes) (version 2) | ecosystem: Host-associated > Plants > Roots >... | reverse complement strand
GTAAGAACAGCTCCGGGTTTTGGTACACATCATATAGCTGGCGATAGTCGGGCTTCCCCGCCTGGGTCACCTCATCCCGTTGTGCATCAGTCTGGTAAACGTTTACCCATTCGCCCAAATTGTGATCCCGGATAAATTTCCGCCAGTTGTCCTGGCCTCCGTCCACCATAACGGCGAATATTGTCACACCCTCATATTTCCACTTGGCTTTATAGATGGAGTCTAACCTGGGAATGGTTTCCTTGCAATGGCTGCAGGTGGGATCCCAGAAACAGACAAGCACGAATTCTGATGGAATTTCATAGAGCGATACGGCCTTTCCGCTGCTGTCGGTCATGCTGAGGTTGGCAGCAGGCTGGCCGATCAGGTTGGCCATGATGCTATAGGCGCGGTCATTGATGAATTTTCTGTATTTATCAGTGAAGAATTCCGCCAGACCCGCATTGATGTATTTGTCAAAAATGTGGATGAACACCGCATCCTGCCCCATATACTCGGGATTCACATATTTCTGGGTGAAATAAACCATCAGGTATTTATACATTTCCTGATTGGTGCGTGAATAAAGGAGCATATGGTCGATCTCGCGGTCGATGGAATCCGGAACAGGAACCACTAGGTTTTTAAAATAGTAGTCCAGTTTCGGTTCGAAAAGTGGCGTTCGGATCAGGCGGTCATCGGTAAGGGAAATATTGTCCCAGTAATGAGCTTTATAGTATTGGTAAGCAAAGCTGCTGTCAGGTTTTCCATTGGCCAGCATCGGGGTTGGCGGAATTATGGGATCCCTCAGAGCCGTCAGGAGGGTCGACAGCAGCGTGTTGGGATTTTTGCTGATTACATTTTCTCTCTCAACCCGGACCTCTTCATTCAGCTTTTTTATCTTATCCCGGATCGCAATGGAATCTGCTTTCGACTTGGTCTGGCTAATCTGGGACTGGAGCGTGCTTAATTCCTTTCCATGCGAATTCATGAACATGGTATAAGCAAGGAAGGCATCGTTTTCCGGAGAACCGGTGAAATGTATGCCCGCCGGGATCCGGGCCGTATCAGCGGTAACAGAGAATTTTTGCTGCTGATCAACAAGCAGCTCAAAAAGGATTTCTTTTTTGGGGGAAACGACAAAATATATTCCACCCTGCAATTTGTCTTTTCCTGTAAATACACAGGCCGACTGATCGTTAAGCATCGCGGAATCCGCCACGGCCTTCAATTTTCCGTAGTAATAACCCAGATAAACCTTACTGTTCGTATAGGGCTTCAGGGTGAGCCGGATTTCATATCCCTGGGCAGGGGCAATATGGCAAATGGAAAGAAAAACAAAGACGGCCAGCGCCTTTTTCATTAAAAGGTTGATCATAGGAATGCTAAATTAGGATAATCCTACATTTGCCGCCGTGAGAAAAAAGAAAAATATTGTGCTGGAAGACCTTATTGTGACGGGCTATGCCGCGGAAGGGAAAAGCATAGCCAGGCATGAAGGAAAGGTAATTTTCATGGAAAATGCCGTCCCCGGAGACCGGGTAACCGTGAGAATCACGAAGGATAAAAAGGACTGGGCAGAAGGAAGGATACTCGAAATCAAATCGTATTCGCCTGAAAGAATTGATCCGTTTTGCAGTCATTTCGGTGTCTGCGGCGGTTGCCAGTGGCAGATGCTGCCCTACGAAAAGCAACTGGAATATAAACAGGACCAGGTGGTTCAAAGCCTGCGGCGAATCGGAAAACTCGATCTTCCGGCGATAAACCCTATCATGGGCGCTGAGATAACCCGGTTTTACCGGAACAAACTGGAATATACATTTTCCAACCGCCGGTACCTGCTGCCACGGGAACTGGGAGACCCGGAAATTTCTTCGCTTCAAAATGCTGCCGGATTTCACGCACGGGGCATTTTCGATAAGATCGTGGATGTAGACGTCTGTCATTTGCAGCAGGAGCCCACCAACAGGATCCGGAAGGAGATCAAATCCTGGGGCTTGGAAAAAGGCGTGTCTTTTTATGATATTCAACAGCACGAAGGCTTTCTCAGAAATCTTATGCTTCGGATCTGCCGGACGGGCGAAATCATGGTAAACCTGGTTTTTGGACACAGGGATGAAAGCCTGCAATCCGATATTCTTCAAAGACTGAAAGACAGATTTCCCGAGATCACCACCCTGCTTTATACGATAAACACCAAAAAAAACGACAGCATTTTCGACCTCAGTCCGGTTGTATTTCACGGAAGGGGCTATGTGATTGAAAAACTGGAGGACTTTTCATTCAAGATCGGACCCAAGTCGTTTTTCCAGACCAATACTTCGCAGTGTGAACGTCTTTACCAGGTGGTGCGCAATATGGCCGGCCTGAAGGGAGACGAAACCGTTTATGATCTTTATTGTGGAACAGGCAGCATCGGCATTTTCCTAAGTAACAGACTGAAAAAACTGGTAGGTATTGAGCTTATTCCCGAAGCCGTTGCTGACGCTGACGAGAATGCCCGTTTAAACGGCGTCGGACACGCCCGATTCTTCACGGGCGATGCAACCCTGCTTTGCAACGATTCTTTTTTTAATGTCCATGGAAGACCTGACCTCATCGTGACCGATCCGCCCCGCGCAGGTATGACAGATAAGCTGGTGTCCACCCTGCTGGGGATTGCCGCTGAAAAAATAATTTATGTGAGCTGTAATCCGGCGACCCAGGCCCGGGACCTCGCCATGCTGAGTGAAAAATATCATATTTCGGCCGTGCAGCCCGTTGATATGTTCCCTCATACCCTTCATATTGAAAATGTGACTGCGCTTTTCTTAAAACATTAACTTGCAGCCTGATATTTTTGCCGCACTATGACTGATTTCCGTATGGGGCGTTCGATCATTCCGCCCATAATTAAGAATTTGATCATCGTCAATGTACTCGTATTTCTGCTCCAGTATACATTTCAGCGTTCAGGCTCTCATTACATTGAGAATTATTTCGCGCTTCATGACATACGATCTGATTTTTTCAAACCACACCAGGTAATCACATATATGTTCCTCCACGGAGGATTTGCGCATATCTTCTGGAACATGCTGATCCTTTGGATGTTTGGCAGCATACTGGAAAATTACTGGGGGCCAAAAAGATTCCTGACCTTTTATATTGTCTGCGGGATTGGCGCCGCCTTGTTGCATCTGATCGTCCTTTATCATGAACTTACCCCCTACTGGCAACAGCTCGAACAGTTCCCGATTCACGAACAGATGATTATCCGTAATCAGTATGGTACAGAACTGAATACAGCCACCCTCGGTGCTTCCGGCGCGATCTTTGGCTGTATGGTGGCATTCGGACTGCTTTTCCCCAACAGCCTGATCTACATTTATGCGCTTATCCCGATCAAGGCGAAATGGGCCGTCCTGGCTTATGTGGTCTTCGAACTTTTCTCCGGCATTCAGAATACTGCGGGAGACAATGTCGCCCACTGGGCACATCTCGGCGGTGGTCTCTGCGGACTCCTGCTGGTGATGTACTGGCGAAAAACAGACCGAAAGAATTTTTATTGAACCTTGCCGCCATCCGGATGTTAATCATGAGGCGGCATCCATCGGGTGAAATCAGATCGTTATGGACGTTAAGGAAGACAATTACCGCAAGAAAATGCACCTCGGCCAGGACGGGAATGCATTGGTGAACCTGCTCGTGCTGAATGCGGTGATGTTCGTTGTGCTGAAATTCATTTTTGTCTTCTTCCAGCTTACACAAACGGGCGTACAATTTTACAATTCCCGGATTTACGAATACGTTGTTTTTTCTTCAGGAATCGAGAGGATCGCATGGAGGCCCTGGACCCTTATCACCTACATGTTCACTGATCAGCAGGTTTTCCGGTTTATCTCGAATATGTTCTGGTTGTGGAGTTTCGGCTATATCCTGCAGGACCTCACCGGAAACCGCAAACTGATCCCGATCTATCTGTATGGCGGAGCCGCCGGTGCCCTGTTTTTTCTTTTTGCCCACTGGATTTTCCCTTCTCTCCGGGAACAGACAGGAACCGATTTTCTCGACGGCGCCAACTGTTCCATTGCCGCCATTGCCGTAGCAACCACCGTAGTTTCGCCCGACTACAGGATCTTCCCGATGATAAGTGGCGGTATCCCGCTATGGGTTTTATCATTGATTTTTGTGCTCATCAATCTATCAGGAATCGGCAGCGGAAACATGGCTGTTTACCTGGCCTTTGCAGGTGCCGCATTTACGGGATTTCTTTTCATCTATCTGGTGAGGCGGGGGTGGGACGGAAGCATCTGGATCAATCAGTTCTTTGACTGGTTTACCGATCTGTTCAATCCTGATAAGAGAAAAAAGCAGAAGAATAAAAAAGACCAGTTTTACTATAATGTTTCCAACACCCAGCCCTATAAAAAAATCCCCAATATCACCCAGAAAAGAATTGATGAGATCCTCGATAAGATCAATCAGCAGGGTTATCGCTTCCTGACCAGCGAGGAAAAAGACATTCTCAAAAGAGCCGCTGAAGAAGAAGATTTGTAACTTCAGGGATACTTGCTCATGGGATCCCTGCAGAAACTAGCCAAGCGCACATTTATTTTCCTTAACGTTATTGTAGCCTTCCTGTTTTTGCTGTCATGCTGCAATGCTTTTCTGCACCCCGACAAATGGTGGTGGGTCGCCCTGCTGGCCTTCTTTTTCCCTCTTTTCCTTTTGCTCCTGCTTCTTTTTTTTATCTTCTGGCTCGTTCTGCGCTCGCGCGTGGTCCTGATCTCCCTCGTCTGCCTGCTGATCGGATGGAAGAATATCCATGCATTTTTCGGTTTCAACCCCTCGGGACGGGATTTCTCCAGAAAAGATTCCACCGGAATGCGCGTTATCACCTGGAATGTCAGGCAATGGGATGAATTCATCACAAAGAAAACCGGCGCCTCCGGCCACCGGCAACTCATGCTGGACCTGCTGAAAAAACAAAACCCCGACATTCTCTGCCTCCAGGAATTCTATGAACCGGCAGACAGCAGCCAGTCGAATATCCGATATATCGCCCGCGAACTCAACCTGCCGAATTACTATTTCTCGCGTGACTTTCATTCACGCAACAGGAAATACGAAACGGGCTCGATCATTTTTACACATTACCCCATGGGACCGGGACATAAAACGCTCTTCTATCCCGATTCCGCTCAACGGACACAGAACATAATCTGTGCAGACCTCAACGTGAATGGAAAAATTTTCAGGATCTATACCACCCATCTTCAGTCTGTACTATTCAAACCCAGGGATTTCAGAAATGTCGAGATCATTCAGAATGCGGAAGACAGTATGCTGGAAGCATCGCGTTCCCTTGCCAAAAAGCTTAAGAGTGCACTTGGTCTCAGGGGACATCAGGCGGACATTGTAAGGAAGACGCTCGATACCTGTTCCTTTCCCCTTATCGTATGCGGTGATTTTAACGATGTACCGAATTCCTATACTTATTTTCATATCCGCGGAAAACTTCAGGACGCATTCATTGCAAAAAGCCTTGGAATCGGAAGAACCTATACGCATATTTCACCGACGTTGCGGATTGACTATATACTTCCGTCGGATGATTTCCGCGTCCTGCAAAGCATGAAACTGAACGCCCCTTACTCTGATCATCATATGGTGATGGCAGACTTGCAACTGGAGGACAAGTAGTTATAAAAGTTTTATATTTGGCGCTTCCATGAGTACTTTAAAATTCTACAACTCTTACACCAGGCAAAAAGAAGAATTTGTACCGATTACCCCCGGTCATGTAGGTATGTATGTCTGCGGCCCGACGGTCAGCGGTGAAGGTCACCTGGGCCATGCCCGCGGCTTTATCACTTTCGATGTTATATACCGGTACCTGTTGCACCTCGGCTATAAAGTAAGGTATGTAAGAAATATTACCGATGCCGGTCATTTTGAGGAAGAAGGAAGAGAGGCTGAAGACAAAATCGCAACCAAAGCGGTGATAGAGAAACTGGAGCCTATGGAACTGGTGCAGAAATACACCAACCTGTTTCATTGGGCGATGCATCAGTTTAACAACCTGGATCCCAGTATCGAGCCTACCGCCACAGGGCATATCGTGGAGCAGATTGGCATGATCCAGGAGATCATCCGTGAAGGCTACGCGTATGAATCTAACGGTTCGGTATATTTCGACGTTCAAAAGTATGCGGAGAAGTATCCTTATGGAAAACTCAGCGGTAGAAAGCTCGACGACCAGCTGGAGACAACCCGTGAACTGGAAAACCAGGAAGAGAAAAGAAACAAGCATGATTTCGCACTTTGGAAATCTGCGCCAAAGGGTCATATTATGCGATGGAAAAGTCCCTGGGGCGAAGGATTCCCCGGATGGCATATCGAATGCTCCGCCATGAGTACAAAATACCTTGGCAGGCAGTTCGATATACATGGCGGGGGAATGGACCTTCTCTTCCCTCATCATGAAAGCGAGATCGCGCAGAGCATGATCTGCAATCACGAAGTCGCGGCCCGTTACTGGATCCATAATAACATGATCACGATCAACGGGAAAAAGATGGGAAAGAGCTACAACAATGTGATCCGTCTGACCGAGTTGTTTTCCGGCAATCACCCGCTTTTGGCGCAGGCCTACCATCCCATGACGATCCGTTTTTTTATCCTGCAGACTCAGTACAGGAGCACACTCGACTTTGGCAACGAGGCCCTGCAGGCTGCGGAAAAGGGCTTAAAAAGGCTTTTGGAAGCTTACCAGGAACTGTTAAAGATGAAGACGGATCCGGCAAAAAAAGTCAATGACGCCATTGAATCCCAGTTCAGGACAATGTGCACGGAGATGGATGATTTCATGAATGATGATTTCAATACGGCCAAAGTGCTGGCCAATATGTTTCAGCTGGTCAATCACATCAATTCCTTCCGGAGCGGTGAGCTTGAAAAATCCACCCTGAGCGCCGGCACGCTTGAATTTGCGCAACAACAGTTTAAAACCTATCTCGAAAATGTTTTCGGCCTCAAAATCGAATCCCCGGACCAGACGGGCAAACTGGACGGCATCATGAACCTGCTCATAGATATCCGTAAGGAGGCTAAGGCAAAAAAAGATTACCTGACCTCCGACAGAATCAGGAAACAGCTTCAGGAGATCGGAATTTTAATAAAAGATGAAAAGGATGGCAGGGTGAGCTATTCAATTGAATAAATTTCAGCCAGGGCATACCATAATATCGAATTAAACGTATTGCAGATGCGGATGGTCCATAACCTTTTGAAATGAATTTTCTTTTCCGGCCTAATATCAGGGGACTTCTGTCTGCGGCCAGCCTGCTGGTCCTGACCCTGTCCTGCAACAAGGACAACAGCCCCGGTATCAATTCACAGACGTCCAGCCTGACCCAGACACTGGCATACGGAAACAATACCACCATTTTTTATTCTGCGGTGCAGAAAGCCGGGCTCGACTCGGTTTTTTCAGGCCCCGCCATTTTCACCCTGCTGGTGCCCAACGATCTGGCCTGTACGCAGTCGGGATACCCCCAGTCCGTCATAGACGGATTTACCCGGGAACAAGCCAGGCAGTGGGTGCTTTACCAGACCTATGCCGGCGGTATCCTCACCGCAGAAAGCTTTATCGGAAAGACCGAAGAGAAGATCATCATGGCCAACGGAGATTCTGTTTTTATCAGTGGGGATTCAAACAGGACCTATGTAAACGGCAATGAAATGACGAACTCCGAACTGCTGGCGAATAACGGGGTCATGCTTGCCCAGCAGTATGTTGTTCTTCCGCCCACGATGAACCTGGAACAGATGATTGCCAATGATACTTCGCTCAGCTTCCTTTATCAGGCAGTCCAGCTCGCCAGCCCGGTGCCTGATACCCTGTCCAACGTATTGTCCACCGGCGGACCGTTCACCCTGCTTGCACCTGACAATGATGCTTTTCGAAGCGCTGGTTATTCAAGTCCCGCAGATCTGGACACGGCCAACCCGGACAACCTCAGAAATCTGATTCTCCTCGGCATGATTCCCACACGTCTTTTCAGTTATGACGTGGGGGATAGCAGCACCTATCAGTCGCTGGCCGACAGCACGCTTATTATTTACATTTTAGGACTTGAGCGTTCCGTACAGGTGCTGGGCAGTTCCAACAGCGCGGGTTTTGTCAGCGTCAACCAGATGGCGATCAATGGGGTGATGTTTAAAATCGATTCCCTTCTCTCGCGATAAAGAAATTAAATTGCGGAATGAGCTCCGTTCATTCTTACAGGAAACATTTATCAAAGGATAAGAAACTGGCCGCCATGCTGAACGGCTCAGAAGACTTTTCCCTTATCACGCGAAGCCCGGTTTATTTATGGCTTTGCTTTTCCATAGTAGGACAACAATTGTCTGTCACTGTCGCGGCTACGATCAGGAAAAGATTTCTGGGTCTTTATAGTGGTGAACCGAGCCCTGAAGATATTCTGGCCACCAGTCTGCCCGCCCTGAGGTCTATCGGCCTCTCGAATGCCAAAGCGGCTTATGTTCACAATGTCGCCCGTTATGCACTTGAAGCCGGGCTCGAACACGATACGCTTGGCAAAATGACGAATGAAGAAGTTATTGCGCATGTCACAAAGATTAAAGGAGTCGGAAGGTGGACGGCAGAAATGCTGCTCATGTTTACCCTGGGTAGAGAAGACGTGTTTTCTGCCGATGACCTGGGCATTCAGCAGGCTATGACGCGCCTGTACCGGCTGGATAGTTCAGACAAAAAAAAATTCAGACAGCGGATGCTGAAGATTTCTGAGACCTGGGCTCCCTATAGAACCTATGCCTGTCTGCATTTGTGGCATCACAAAGACAATACGCCGGTAAGTTCTAAAGAAAGAAAAAAGACATCTGCGGTGATCGGGAAAAAAAATGCCGCTGCAAAATCAACCGGCAATAAAAAGGCAGCGGTCAAAACGGTAAAAAAAAACAGGGCCCACAGCGCTTCATCCCCCGTCCGGAGCAAGAAGGTGTATTCTGCGAAAAAGCTAAAGAGAAACGTTTAGCCGGATTTCCGGGAATATCCGTCGCGGTAAAAAGGCAACCCCGTTCCCGTAATTCCGTATTGAATAAAGGGTGAACGCTGAAGGGAAAGCATTATATTGCGGAAGAACCCGATTTAATATATTAAACAATTATTCAAAATGAAAAATGCCAAAACCCTTTTTGCTGTAGCATCAGTAATACTATTTGCCCTGTTCAGTTGCAGCAAGGGTGACGCGGGTCCTGCCGGTCCCGCAGGTCCTGCCGGTCCTGACAGTGTGGTTTATTCGCCATGGATTCCACTGACGTTAACATCAGATGGAACTAATAATTATACAGATACCCTTATCGCTCCCGCGGTTACTCAGGCCATTCTCGACAGTGGAATAATTCTCAGTTATGTAAACGCGGCAGATTCCAACGGCACTTATCACGTGATCCCGGTATCGGCTATTTCAGATATTGCGATCTATGATGATTTTTCAGTTGGAAGAATAAACATTGGTGCTTACAGTGATTATACGGGTATCCCCTACCGTTATGTATTGATTCCCGGATCGCTCAGTACCTCCTTGCATGGCGCAGAAGTAAAAGTGAGGGGATATACTATTACAGAATTGAAGGCGATGCCTTATGAGCAGTTAAAACAGGTGCTCGCCAGTCCCAATAACTGATTCACTTTATGAGAACGGATCCCGTCTGGTACCCGGACGGGATTTTTTATTTTCCCACCATCATAGATTTACTGTGAGCCGGTATAATAATTGTAAGTTTAGAACTGTCCCCTGAGGTTCCGCTTTTATTTAAATCCAACCCGATTATTTTCAGAATCCAAACCGGTGTGTGAATCAGACCTCCCGCGCCGCTTGTGCAAAACCTCCATGAATTTTTTGCCGGTTCAGAATTCCGGCTTATCTTTATATCAATGTTTAAACTTTAAAACTCAAGTATGAAAAGGATTATCTTAATGGGCGCTCTTGGATTGTCAGGCATCCTGATGGCTTTTACCCCTGTAAAAGAAAGAATAGAAACAGGATCCCGCGTGCCGACAGCGACCTGGACGCTAGACAAAGCGCATACCAACGTAAAATTCTCGGTATCTCATCTGGTGATCTCCGACGTGGAAGGTCAGTTCAAGAGTTTCGATGGCACCATGGAGTCATCCAAACCGGATTTCTCCGATGCAAAAGTCACCTTTACTATAGAAGTGGCTTCCATCAATACCGATAATGAAAAACGCGATAATCACCTGAAATCAGATGATTTTTTGAACGCGGAGAAGTATCCGCAGATGAAATTCGTAAGCACTTCGGTCACACCGGAAGGCGACAACAAATTCAAGCTCGCCGGAGATCTTACGATACGCAATATCACCAAGCCCGTAGTCTTCGACGTGAAATACGGGGGAACCGTAACGGCAATGGGCGGAACGCACGCGGGCTTCAAGGCCACTACCAAGATAAACCGCTTTGACTATGACCTGAAATGGAGCATGGCGACAGAGTCCGGAGGACTGGTAGCCGGTAAAGACGTCGACATCACCATTAACGTGGATTTCAAGAAATCATAAACGGAGATCCTAAAATACCCGTATCCGATATAGCTGAAGAACGGCAAAAAAAATCCCCTGCATGACAGGGGATTTTTTTTGGACCCGTTTTGTGATTTATTTCTTTTCGTCGTAATTCTTCTGGGCTTTCTGTGCTTCCTTGAAATCAAGCACTACTCCGTTGATGCAATACCTCAGTCCTGTAGGCGGCGGGCCGTCATTAAAAACATGGCCGAGGTGGGATTTACACTTACCGCATTCCACTTCCGTTCTTTGCATGCCGAAGGTGTTATCTTCCAGGTAGATCATACTGGTTTTGCTTATCGGCTCATAAAAGCTGGGCCATCCGCATCCGCTTTCAAATTTCGTATCGCTGCGAAAAAGCGGATTTCCACAAACTGCACAATAGTAGGTGCCCACTTCATTGAAATGCTCGAATTTACTTGTATACGGGCGTTCCGTTCCCTTCTGACGGGCTACATAATACACATTTGCCGGAAGGATTTTTTTCCATTCTTCGTCGGTCTTGTTGACGCTTGCAGTGTCGGTATTCGTTTTCGAGTTATCCATCGTATAGTTTTTGGATTTATTATTCTGGGAGTAGCATTGCTGAAACAGCAAACTGGCCAGCAGCACGGTAGTAAGTAAGAGAAAAGTTTTCATGACTTCATTTATAACAAATCTACGGGGCGGAGGTTCGGGTGGATTGTCGCAATGGCGACAGACCCCGGAATTTGCATTTTCTTGGCATTTCAATCCACCCTGCTTTGTTAACGGATTGTAATTCCGGAGGCCTATATTTGCCGTCACCTAAGTTAGTCTATGTTCAATTTAATACTATTCGGTCCTCCGGGCAGCGGGAAAGGAACACAATCAGAAAAGCTGATTGCCCGCTATGGTTTTAAACACCTAAGCACGGGAGACCTTTTACGCAATGAATTCAATATGGGCACAGCCCTGGGACTTGAAGCTAAAAGCCTGATGGACAAAGGGATACTTGTACCCGATTCAGTAGTTATCAGCATGATCCGCAGCGCCCTGGATCAAAATCCGGATACCCCGGGGTTCCTGTTCGACGGGTTTCCCCGGACCACCGCGCAGGCCGAGGCCCTGGATGCCCTGCTCAGCGAAAAAAACACCGAAATAGGCGTCGTTTTAGCCTTGCAGGTTTCCAAAACGGAACTCATTAAAAGGCTTTTAAACAGGGGCCTGACTTCAGGGCGTTCCGATGACGGCAACGAGGCCGTAATTGCTTCCCGGATTGAGGAATATGAAAAGAAAACAGCAGCCGTGGCCGACCATTACAGGCGTTCCGATAAGGTGGAATATGTTCCGGGCGAAGGTTCTGTAAACGAAATATTCGAAAAACTCAAGGCCGAAATTGACTATCGCCTGGTCCGGTCTTAGAACTCTTCATCCCTCTTCTTCAGCACTTTTTCAACCCGCATCGAAATACGGATGCTGATTTCATACAGTAAAATCAGGGGAATGGCCACGATGGACTGGCTCATCCAGTCTGGTGAAGGTGTAATGACAGCAGCCACAAAAAGAATGGCCACATAGGCATACTTCCGGTAGGTCCTCAGGAAGGCAGGCGTAATAAGCCCGATATGGGTAAGCACATAACTGATCAGGGGAAGCTGGAAAGCAATGCCCGACCCGATAAGGATATCCAGCAGATTGTCAAGGTAATCGTCCAGGGTAGGCCTGGTTATCAGCATCCCGCTGACGCCCAGTTTATAGTTCGACAGGAAGCTGAAAGTAAAAGGAGCCAGTAAAAAATACCCGAAGGAAATTCCCAGGAGGAAAAAAAAGGTCACAAAAAAAATGGATCCCCGGGTGCTCCGGATCTCTTTTGGAGAAAGGGCCGGCTTTACGAAACTCCAAAATTCCCAGAATATATATGGAAAAGCCACGATAAAGCCGCAGACAAAGGCGATGGTAATACTGGAAATGAACTGCGATCCGAAAGCCGTCGTCTGAAGTTGCACGTTAGCGGCCGGAAGGCATAGCGTATCCCCGATATGCAGAAAATGGCTGAGTTTGCAGAGCGCCACCACGGAAAGAAAATCCTGGCGCAGCGGGCCCATAATGATCTTTTCAAAGATCCAGTCGATCCTGAGGAAACACACTATCGCAATGATTAAGATAGCCAGTACGGACCTCACAATATGCCATCTCAGCGCCTCCAGGTGTTCAATAAACGACATTTCTGCCTGCCCCGGAGTCCTTTTGAAAAAACTTAAAGCCATTTTACCCTTTTTGCTTTTTTAGAGCCCCGCAAAGTTAACGCTTAAGGCCCTACTTCAGCCACTTCATCTTAACCATTTCGATACGGGTATCGCTCACGCTGAGGATCTCGAATTCGTAATCGTCAATGATGATATGCTCTTTAAGCCTGGGGATGGCTTCGTGGCGGTTGATGATAAATCCTGAAAGGGTTTCCGATTCATTTTCAGGGAAACCCAGGTCGTATTTTTCATTGAGGTAGTCCAATTCAAGCCGGCCGGCGAAGATAAACTCCTCATTTGTTAATTTCTTTTCTTCAAATTCTTCCGTGTCGTATTCATCCCGGATATCTCCGAAGATTTCTTCAAGGAGGTCTTCCATCGTGACGATGCCTGCCGTGCCTCCGAATTCATCCACCACCCAGGCGATGCTCTTCCTTTCGCGGCTAAACTTGCTGATAAGGTCAGTGGCACTCATGCTTTCCGGAACGGCAGGGATTGGAAGGAGGATATCCCGGACGGTCCGCGGTCCCTTGAACAGGTCGAGCTGGTGAACATAACCCAGCACATGATCGATATTGCCTTCATAAACGACCAGCTTGCTCAGCTTTGTACTCATGAATTTCTTTCGGGCGTCATCGACGCTGAGCCGGATATCCACCCCGTCAATTTCTTTTCGGGGAATGAGGCATTCCCTCACTTTTACCTTGGGTAACGAAAGGGCTGCTTCAAACAGTTCAGTGTTCAGTTCCTGCCTTGACTCATCTGCCTCACCTGTCTGTTGAAAAAAATTGCTCAGGTCTGCCTTGGCAAACAGGTCCTTTCGTTCATCAATGCGCACATTGAAAACATATTTCAGGATCCATTCGGATATCCTAGTAAAGAAGGCAGAAATGGGATGGAAGAGATCGTAAAATGTTTTGCAGAAGGGTGCAAAGAAATCCAGCAGGCTGTCGCTTTTGGCACGGAACAGGGCTTTCGGCACCAGCTCTCCGAAAAAAAGAATAAATAGCGCCGAGGTAAGGGTTTCTACCAGCAGGCGGGCAATATCAACCCATGCCTGTGGGATTGCGGTTTTAAGGATCAGCTTTTCCCAAAAGGGAGAAAGTGTCTCTCCGACCAGCATGCCAAAAATCACCAGAAAAAGATTAAACCCGATCAGCATAGCACTGATGAAGCGGCTGGGATTTTCCATGAACCGCGACAGAAGAATACTTCTTTTAAGGCCCTGCTTTTTTTTGATCTCGATCGTCAGGCGGTTTGCATTGGCAAACGCAATCTCAATCCCTGCAAAAAAAACAATCATCAGCCAGGCGATAAGGGTCCAAATGAGGGTATTGGTGTTGATCAGGTTGTTGAACATGCAAATACGAATTTAACTGGAAAAAGCCGGATTTGCCAGTTTCAACGGTGATGTTTACGCAGGAATTCACCGATGGTTTCGCCCGCTTCTGCACAGGCCCTGTTCAGGTCATCATTGACAATAATCTTATTAAAATGATGGCGGAAGGATATTTCATAGGCGGCCTTGCTCAGCCTGTCCTGCAGGGCTTCAGGGGATTCCGTGGCCCGGAATTCCAGTCTGCGTTTGAGTTCTTCAATGGAGGGCGGCTGAACGAAGACGGAAAGGCTTTCTTCGGGATATTGTTCCTGCACGTGAATCGCTCCCTTGACGTCGATATCCAGCACGGGCACCTTATTCAGGTCACTGATACGCTTCAATTCTGATTTTAAAGTCCCGTAGTAGCGTCCTTCGTAAACCATCTCCCATTCCGCGAATTCCTCATGCTGAATTTTTTTCTGAAATTCCTCCAGGCTCAGGAAATAATAGTCCACCCCGTCCTTTTCATCCGGACGACGCGGACGCGTAGCCGCGGAAACCGAAAATTCCAGCTGCGGAAAACGTTGCAGCAGGTAGCGGGTGATGGATGTTTTTCCTGCGCCCGACGGTGCCGTGATAATAATCAGCATCAGATTGGGTTAAACTCTTTTTATGGAAGCGCCGAGGCGATTCAGTCTTTCGTCGATATACTGATACCCGCGGTCGATCTGGTCGATATTCTGTATTATGCTTTTACCTTCTGCACTCATGGCAGCAATCAGCAGGGAAACTCCTGCGCGGATATCAGGACTGCTCATAGTGATGCCGCGCAGCCTGTGCATGCGTCCAAGTCCGATGACTGCTGCCCGGTGAGGATCACAGAGGATAATCTGGGCACCCATATCGAGGAGTTTGTCGACAAAAAACAAACGGCTCTCAAACATTTTCTGGTGAATGAGTACGCTGCCCTTGGCCTGTACGGCCACTACAAGCATAACGGACAAGAGGTCCGGTGTCAGGCCTGGCCAGGGATGATCATAAAGAGTGAGTACGGATCCGTCGAGATAGGTTTGGATTTCATAGAGATCCTGCTGTGGAATGTAAATATCGTCTCCCTTTATATCCAGTTTGATACCCAGCTGGCGAAATTTATCGGGTATCTGTCCCAGTAAGCCCACGCCCGCATCACGGATCACCAATTCGCTTTGTGTCATGGCTGCCATGCCGATGAAGGAGCCGATCTCGATCATATCAGGCAAGATGCGGTGTTCTGTTCCGCCCAATGAGGTGACTCCTTCAATTTCCAGGAGATTGGAGCCGATTCCTTTTATCCTGGCTCCCATGCGGTTCAGCATGTGACAGAGTTGCTGGATATAGGGTTCACAGGCTGCATTATCAATTGTCGTCTTTCCTGTAGCCAGACTGGCCGCCATGATAATATTGGCCGTTCCTGTCACGGAAGGTTCTTCTAGAAGCATATAAGTGCCCTTCAGCTCCGGGGCTTCGAGGCGGAAATAATCGGCACCGGTATCATAGGAAAAACGTGCGCCCAGTTTTTCAAAGCCGTTCATATGCGTATCCAGCCGCCGGCGTCCGATCTTGTCTCCGCCGGGTTTGGGCACGAAAGCCATTTTAAAACGTGCAAGGAGGGGTCCGGCCAGCATAACGGATCCGCGTAACCGGCCACTTTTTTTCCTGTACGTTTCGCTGTTGAGATAATCGACGTTCACGTCATCGGCCTGAAAGCTGCATACATGCCTGGAGGGCCGTTCCGTTTTCACGCCCATCTCTTCGAGTAGTTCGATCAGGAGATTGACGTCGAGGATGTCGGGAATATTCGAAATGGTGATTCTGCCACCGGACAGAAGGACGGCGCTGATGACCTGGAGTGCTTCGTTCTTGGCCCCCTGGGGAGTAATCTCTCCTTTAAGCCGTTTGCCACCGGTCACTTCGAAGGCGTTCATTCAATATTTTTTCTTGGTGAATATCCTCCGGTCGCGGCTAGTATCTTTTCTTCTTGAATTTTCCACCGCGGTCATTATTCCGGTCGTTGTTCCGGTTGTTATTGTTCCGCTGGAATTTCTGTCCGCGTTTGTTACGGTAGTCCCCGTAGCCGCCGTTGTTGCGATCGCGGTCACGGTTTTCGTTGGGGCGGAAGCTGCGCACAAAAGGTGTGTTGGTAAATTCCAGCTGCCCGTTCGTGATGGAGTTGAGCTCACCCTGGATGGCATCGTCATGTACAGTTTCCTTATGCCAGTTGTTATAGGCAAGCTTCATATAGTAAGCAATCGCATTGGCAAATCCGTTTTTCTTGTCCGGATTTTCTTCCTGCAATGCTTTGTCGATGATCAGTTCAAGGTTCTTTCCGAGATGTGCATGCCTGGGATAACGTTTGGGGTAAGGCAGTGTGTCCGATTTCTGTTTCAGCGTTTCCCTTGTCGGAATGGGATAGGGCGAAGAAACATCCAGTTTGAAATCAGATATAAGAAAGAGATGATCCCATAATTTATGTCGGAAGTCCTCCACATTTTTAAGATGCGGATTCAGAAAGCCCATCAGCTCGATTACAACAGATGCATTTCTCTCACGTATCTCTTTATCCTCAATTGTCAGCAGGTATTCGATCATCCGTTGGATGTGACGGCCGTATTCACGCATAATCAGATGATTACGCGTTGTATTGTATTCCATTTGAAGTATTTAGTACAGACAAACCTACGGAAAAATCAGTTAACCACTACTTTAGTCAGGAATTGGCGATTGTTAGCCAGGTTGACCGCCTTCAGGAAATAAATCCCGCCGGCCGGCTTCTGGTTAAGGTCAAATCCGGCGATCCTTGTTCCGCTCAGGGTGGACTGACTCCGCTGAATAACCTGCCCGGCAGTATTGATCAGTTCGAAGGCAAACTGTCCGCTCTGGCGTTCGTCGAACTGGATGCCGACCCTGCGGACAACCGGGTTGGGATAAACCTGGATGCCCGGCAGCTGGTCTTCCTGCTGGAAGTTTACCACTTTGATGGCCGAAAAGACGACATTTCCTTCCGGGTCGACGCGTTTGATACGGAAGTATATTTCCCCCACATCAGTTTTAGAAGGGTTGAATTGATATTGGTATTCTGCGACAGTACCTGTTGGAGCAGATCCAGACGGGACGGTTCCCGCCTCCTGCCATTTTTCATTGTCTCTGCTGAATTGGATTTCATAGGTGATATCTTTTTGATCATTGGTTCCCAGCCATTGCAGGCTGACGGTGCCGTTTTTCTTGAAAATGGTAAAATTGCTGATAGCCGAGCCCAGTGGGATCGTCGGACACCAATAGTAGGTGAGCCGCATGATGCCGCCGATGACGGTCGTTACCGAAGAGTTATAGTTGGATCCGCCATCCAGTGTAATCATACCCCCGTTGATGGAATAAACAACGTTGATGGTTCCTGTTCCCAGGTAGGCCGAGTTCCCCCCGGTATTTCCAACCCCGTTCGGAAAACTAATGATGTTTTCAGGTCCGTAGGTAATGGTGTCCCCGGGTACGCCGGCAGGGGCCAGGGTATCGTATCCATGCTGAGAATTATATACATGCGTGAGCGTGATCCCCGGCGCAGAAATTTTGTTGGTCAGCGTGAGCTGAAAAAGAAAGGCCGTACTGTCCGGACCGGTATTGCCGGCGCCCGTAACCGAGTTACCGGTGATGGTATCATGAAGCGCAACACAACTCAGGTTACCGATGGCCGGATTAAATTGCTGGAATGCAAAATTCAGGGTACTCGCTGTGGTGGGTGATATGGAAATGGTCTGGTCGATGGCGGTTGCTGGAACTCCCCCGGTACAAAGACATTGGGCCCTGAGGGAAATGGTGAAAAAATGGAAACATGCCAAAAGCACGAAACCTTTTTGGTAAAGATTTTTCATAAGCACGGATTTTGACGGATGACGGATGACGAATTACGAATCAGAGTAAAATTATTTAATAACACAGAGGAATGCCAGCGCAGAAACACGTAAAGGCCGGCAACGTAGTTTCCGAATTCCCGGAATGGGAATACAAACCACTTGCGATTTTAGGCCTAACTTTGCGCCTCGGAATAAACGCTATTTTTTTGCCTCCACAAATCACAATTCAAAGCAATGACCGAATCTGAAATCCTGATCAAGGTTGGACTCGATGAAAATAAACTGCCTTCGGAAATCAACTGGAGTGCACCGGACAATACCCCCGAAAACAGGCGAAAGGCCAAGGCCTTCATGCTCTCACTCTGGGATGGCGCAGACAAGACCGCCATGCGGATCGATCTGTGGAATAAGGAAATGATGGTTGACGAAATGGTGGATTTTTTCTACCAGACCCTGATGACCATGGCCGATACATACAAACGGGCTACCAGGCATGAAGATCTTGCAGGGGAACTGAAGACTTTTGCCAAGGATTTTTACAAGAAGGCCCGGGCAAAACAGCTCGAGGAAAATAAAGCCTGATAAATTCACAAAACCGTTCAAACAGAAAAGATCATCATCATGAGCCTGGAACAAAAAGTAATGACGGATCTCAAAACAGCGATGCTGGCAAAAGACGAAAAATCTCTCCGGTCGTTGCGCGCCATCAAAGCCGCCATCATTCTTGCCAAAACATCCGAAGGAGCAGGCGGTGAAATCGGCGAAGCCGATGAAATCAAGCTCCTGCAAAAACTCATTAAACAAAGAAAAGATTCCCTGGAAATATATACAACGCAAAACAGGGCCGACCTGGCGACCCGGGAACAGGAAGAGATAGACGTGATCGAAAAATTCCTTCCGCAGCAGATGAGTGCTGAAGAACTGAAGGCTTCCCTGCAACAAATTATCTCGGAAACCGGGGCTTCCTCTCCTGCCGACATGGGAAAAGTAATGGGTCTGGCGACTAAAAAACTGGCCGGTAAAGCAGATGGAAAAACAATTTCAAATCTCGTAAAGGAACTTTTGAACCGCTGAGCGCTGATATACCGTCAGCCATTTCCCGTCCTACGGCCAACAGCCAACGGCCAACGGCCAACGGCTAACGACCAACGATTCAAACCGTCAACTGTTTCCCGGCTAACGGCCAACGATTCAAACCGTCAACTGTAAATCGGAGTTTAGATTTATTCGTAAATCTTCAGTCGCGCCTTCAGATCAGCCAGTTCCTGTTGCATCTGTTTTATCCTTTCCATCATGTGCTGCAGGGCTTCAATGCCGGGCACATTGATTTCAAGTTCGTAATAGAGCCTGCTGAATTTTTCCAGCTCCACGATTTCTTCCATGAGGATAAATCTTCGCTGGTCCTGTATGGTTATGGAGATGAGGCCGTACGATTCAAGGGTTTCGAGAAAACTTTCTTCCACCTGGTAAGAAGTGCAGAACAACTCGATAGGTATGATTTCCTCTCCGGCCATCCTTTATTTGAGTTTGGAAAGTTCGGTAAATAATTCCTTTTGTTTCTGGGTCAGGTCACGCGGGATAAGCACGTGAAAGGATACATAAAAATCCCCGAAGCTGCTTTCTTTTTTATATACAGGGAACCCCTTACCCTTAATCCTCGTCTTAGCTCCGTTTTGTGTTCCGGGCTGAACTTTCAGCTTCACCTGTCCGTCCAGGGTTTCCACCAGCACTTCACCACCGAGCACAGCAGTATACAGATCGATATCGACCTGCACATGGAGGTCGTTTCCGATACGTTTGAAAACAGGGTCCGGTTCAATGCGGAAGGTAATATAGAGGTCACCCTGTGGTCCTCCGTTTACGCCGGGGGCGCCATGATTCCGCAGCCGGATGACCTGGCCATCTTCAACGCCGGCCGGTATGGTAATCCTTATTTTTTTGCCGTTGACATCCAGGGTCTGCTGATGTGTCTTAGCGGCATTGCGCAGCGGGAGATGCAGTTCGGCATTAAAATCCTGTCCACGGAATTTGGCATTGCGGGCCCCTGATCCGAACATCTGTTCGAAGAAATCGGAATATCCGCTGTCGTTAAAATCCCCTTCACCCCCAAACCCTCCGAAAGCATCACCATAAGCCTGCTGCCCGCCTCCTGTGTAAGCACCGGTGGAACGCGCTTTTTCAAACTGCTCTGCATTCTCCCAGTGTTCTCCGTACTTCTCTCCGTACTGGTCGTATTTTTTTCTTTTTTCAGTATCGCTGAGCACCTCGTTGGCTTCATTGATCTGCTGAAATTTTTTATGCGCCTCCTTATCGTTTGGATTCAGGTCAGGATGCATTTTCCTGGCCAGCTTGCGGTAGGCTTTTTTGATGTCGTCCTCAGTCGCATTTTTTGGGACACCCAGTATCTTGTAGTAGTCGGTGTAGGCCATCGTTGGTTATACCAGTTCTTTCACAACATTCCAGATAACTTTTGGTTTGCCTAAAGTATAATAATGAAGGACGGGCACGCCTGCTTTCAGGAGTTCGCGGCTTTGAGCCAGCAGCCATTCCGTTCCAATCTGCTCTACGTCTTCGTCCGTTTTGCTTTTCATGATCGCGTCAGACAGATCGGCCGGAATATCCACATGAAATACTTTGGGCAGGAGGCTCAGCTGCTTTTTATTCGTGATCGGCTTAAGACCCGGGATGATGGGTACATCGATTCCGCTTTCACGGCAGGTTTTTACAAAGTCGAAATATTTCTGGTTGTCGAAAAACATCTGTGTGGTCACATATTCCGCGCCGGCGTTTACCTTGGCTTTCAGGTACATCAGGTCGGTTGCGAGGTTGGGAGACTCAAAATGCTTTTCCGGATAGCCCGCGATGCCGATGCAAAAATCGGTCTTGCCGCCATTCTTGATGTCTTCTTCCAGATAGATACCCTGGTTCAGGTTAACCACCTGCTTGAGCAGTTCAAGCGCATATTGATTGCCGCCAGGCTCCGGGGTAAAAGTGGCCTCATTGCGGGGCGCGTCGCCCCTCAGCACGAGGACGTTATCTATACCCAGAAAATGCAGGTCGATCAGCGCGTCTTCCGTTTCTCTCTTTCCGAAACCGCCACAAATAAGGTGGGGAACTGCGTCGATCCTGTAATGGTTCATGATGGCGGCACAGATCCCGACGGTCCCGGGCCTTTTCCTGACTTCCACTTTTTCAAAAGTGCCGTCGGATTTCTTCTTGAACATGGTTTCACTCCGGTGATACGTCACGTTAATGAAGGCCGGCTTGAATTCCATCAGGGGATCGAGATGATCGTATATGGAACTGATCGTCTTTCCTTTAAGAGGAGGAAGGATCTCAAAAGAGATGATGGTTTCCTTTGCCTGCCTTATATGATCTATAACCTTCATCAGTGGCCTCGGGGCTATTTTTGTGGATTGCAAACTTAATTCAAACGCTGTATAACCCAAGCGGCTGTTAAACTATTTTAAAATGAAGGGATTATGCATTCTTCCGGTATTTTTGCCCAAACATTTTCGATTTGAGCCTTACGATTCATACCCGTGATCTGATCAAAACCTACAGCAGCCGGACGGTCGTAAATCGTGTTTCTATCAATGTAAAGCAGGGCGAAATCGTTGGATTGCTCGGGCCGAACGGGGCTGGCAAAACAACAACCTTTTATATGGTTGTCGGCCTGATCAAGCCGGATGAGGGAAAGGTATTTCTCGACGAAACAGATATCACCAACCTGCCGATGTACAAACGGGCCCAACTGGGGCTTGGCTACCTGCCGCAGGAGGCTTCCGTATTCCGCAAGCTTTCAGTGGAGGATAATATTAAGGCCATCCTGGAAATGACCACACTGACAAAGAAAGAACAGCAGTTCAAACTTGAAGCGCTGCTGGACGAGTTCAGGCTGCACCATGTCAGGAAAAACAATGGTGATTCCTTAAGCGGAGGAGAGAGAAGAAGGACGGAGATCGCCCGCGCTTTGTCGGTAGACCCCAAGTTTATTCTCCTGGATGAACCTTTTGCGGGCGTGGATCCCATTGCCGTGGAAGACATTCAGGCGGTAGTAGCCCGGTTGAAGTTCAAGAATATTGGTATCCTCATCACCGACCACAACGTAAATGAAACGCTTTCCATTTGCGACAGGGCCTACCTGCTGATCGAAGGAAAGATATTCAAGCACGGCACTGCCGAAGAACTTGCCCAGGACGAACAGGTCCGTCGCCTCTATCTTGGAAGAAATTTCGAATTGAAACGAAAAGATTATCTTCACGAAGAAGCCTCCCGCACCGTCCTCTGACCTGTTTCAAAAAGGGGGGAAGGAAAAACCAGGCCATTAGTATTGAAGATTTTAAGTCCTGCCATATCGCGCCTGGCCAGGATGAGACGCTGGCAAATTGAACAATGGGTTCTCGACCCTATTGCAGTCCAGCGCGAAGTGTTGCAGGACCTCGTCACCGCCGCCCAATACACGGAAATAGGACGCAAATACGAATTCTCCAGACTGTTTTCCATACGGGAATTTAAAAAAGCTGTACCCATCCATGAGTACGACGATATAAAACCTTATATCCTCCGGATCATGCAGGGCGAGGAAAACCTGTTGTGGAACACGCCCATTAACTGGTTTGCGAAAAGCAGCGGTACGACAAGCGACAAAAGCAAGTTTATACCGGTAAGTGAAGAAAGCCTCAAAGACAATCACTATCTCGGCGCCAAGGACGTGCTGACGATGTATTACAATTTTAACCCTGACTCCGACCTGCTGACAGGTAAGGGTCTGGTGATCGGTGGCAGCCACACTATCAACCAGTTCAATGCCGACGTCCAGTACGGGGATTTAAGTGCCGTGCTTTTGCAGAATTCCCCTTTCTGGGGTCACTGGATTCGTACACCGGACCTGCAGATCGCCCTGCTGGACGAATGGGAAAACAAGATCGAACAACTCGCCTCCAATACAATCAGGGAAAATGTCACTTCCATCTCCGGCGTTCCCACCTGGACCCTGGTATTGCTGAAGAAGATCCTGGAAAAAACGGGCAAACCAAATATCATGGAGGTGTGGCCATCCCTTGAACTGTACATTCATGGCGGTGTTTCGTTTACTCCTTACCGTGAGCAGTTCGCACGCATCATCGGCGGCAGGATCAACTACCTCGAGATGTATAATGCGAGCGAAGGTTTTTTTGCGGCTCAGGACTACCCCGGCGAAGACGGCATGCTATTATTTACCAATCATGGTATCTTTTTCGAATTCATGCCCGTGGAAGAATATGGTAAACCGGAGCCACAGACCATCGGCCTTCAGGACGTGGAAGTTGGAAAAAATTATGCTCCCGTGATCAGTACGAACGGCGGACTATGGCGCTATCTGACCGGCGATACAATCCAGTTTACGCGGCTTTCGCCTTACCGGATCAGGGTAAGCGGAAGGCTTAAGCATTTTATCAACGCGTTTGGTGAGGAACTGATCGTCGACAATGCCGACCAGGCCATTTCCCGCGCATCAAAGAAGACCGGCACTGTCGTCAATGACTATACGGCTGCCCCAGTATATTTTGCTGACCATTCCAACGGCGCGCATGAATGGCTTATTGAGTTCGAAAAACTTCCCGCGGATATGGATGAGTTTACGCGCGAACTTGACAATGCCCTTAAAGAGCTTAACAGCGACTATGAAGCCAAACGTTATAAAGATATTGCCCTGCGTTTGCCCATCGTAAAATCCGTGCCCCGCGGATTGTTTACCAGCTGGCTTCGAAAGAAAGGAAAACTCGGAGGCCAGCATAAAGTACCGCGACTCGCCAATGACAGGCGCTATCTCGAAGAACTCATCGAAATGCTCGACTCAGGCAGGTACTGATCTTTCGCGCCTTCCAGGAGACCCGCCGCGAAAACCAGGCTCACCATCGAACAGGTGTAAAAAAGATAACCATAAGGAACGTCGATGAACTGGTAAAAAACCAGGAGTGCAAACTTGAGGGTGGCAGCATTGACATTGTTGAGGTTCCATCTTTTTTGCCTGAGACAGTAAAAAACAAAAACCAGCGGCAGGAGTAAACTCAATGTGATAAGACTGCGGTGCAGGGATAAAACATGCTGCGGACCATAAAACTTCGCCAGTCCGAGGTTGAGCCAGTATACATCCGGACTATTCAGCCATACCTGTTTGGCAAAATGGATATATCCGGAGGGAAGGCTGATCATCTGGCCGAGGGTTTGAAACCCGAAAGGAAGAAGGTACAGGAATATAAATGCGCCGACAAGGGTTGCTGAAAAAATCAGTGCTTTGCGATTTTCCTTCGCTGCCATAAAACAGATAAGGCAGGGAACCAGCCATCCGATCAGGCTGTACCGGCTCAGCATGCAAAGCGCGGCAGCAATTCCCATTAACCAGGGCCTCCGGGCAATTACCGCTGTGCCGAGCAGTGCATAGTAGAAAAGTACCGGACCTTCCTCACTCATGCTGATGAACCCGTGAATCTCATTCGCAGAGAAGATCCACCAGTAGAGAACGGCCGCGGTCAACAGGCACAGCCAGCCGTGGATATTCTTTTTACCCAGTGGTATAAGGAGGAGGACTATGATAAAGGCCAGCCACACGAAGAAAGAGGAAATCCAGCGCAGATCAAATCCTCCCTCCACGGCTACGGAATAGGGAAGCCACATGGCCGGGAGATAGATCGGCCGGGTACCATTCCATATTTCCGGAATCGGCGCATATATATCCGCGATCTGTCCGTGTATGAACCGTTCATTCATCACTTTAATCACCGGCAGCATGTCCGCAAAATCAGGATCCAGGGGAATGGTAAATATCCAGTACCGCGTGGCGATCCAGGCGACAAACAAAGCTGCCAGGGCAACAGGAATTTTTAACAAAAGATGCCGCGTTTCCTCTTTCCCCGATGGCCATTTTGCCGGTGGCAAACAGAGCATGGTACAAATAAATCCAAGTCCGGAAAAAATATAGAGGATTGAAACGACTGCCGTATGGTTTCCCATGAGCAGTCCATAGCTCGCAAAAAAGGTTTCCGCAAGGAGGAAAACCACCAGCATCCATTTCAGTTTTGAGATTGTCATGTGGCAGAGGGCTTAAATTAATATTTATTTTAGGTTGTCGAGTTAATATATTTGAGCCTCGAAAAAGCATTTCAATGAAATTACTGGAAGGCAAGGTGGTGATTATAACCGGGGCGTCGCGCGGCATCGGTGAAGCCATTGCCCTGCGGATGGCGGAACAGGGTGCACATATTGCTTTCAGTTATGTTTCAAGCGACGAGAAAGCCAAAGCACTCGAAGAAAAAATTCAGTCTCACGGGGTGAAGGCGAGGGCCTATAAGAGTAATGCGGGTATATACGAAGATTGCGAGAACCTGGTAAATCAGGTTGTGCAGGACCACGGAACGGTGGATGTCTGCATTAACAATGCCGGAATTTCTAAAGACAATTTATTGCTGCGGCTCACTCCTGATCAATGGGACGAAGTGATGAACATTAACTTAAAAAGTGTTTACAATATGACCCGCCAGGTCATCAGGCCCATGATGAAGGCAAGAAAAGGTTCGATCATCAATATGAGTTCGATCATCGGGATCAGGGGTAATGCGGGCCAGTCGAGCTACGCTGCCTCCAAGGCCGGCATGATCGGATTTACCAAGTCCATCGCCCACGAACTAGGAAGCAGGAATATCCGGTGTAATGCGATCGCGCCGGGATTCATTGAAACCGACATGACCCACTACCTTAAAGACGAGGCAGGTGCAAAAGCATATCTCGAAGATATCCCGTTGAACCGTTTTGGCCGCGCATCTGAAATCGCCGATACCACACTCTTCCTGGCGTCCGATCTGAGCAGTTATATCACCGGGCAGGTGATCAGTGTGTGCGGCGGCCTCAATATATAATCAAAAAATAATATCAGGTTTTACTTGTTAAAATTTTGCCAGGAGCTTTTTTTCTATCTCCCGGTAACTAATTTTATGGCCCCTGATGACGAAAAGAAAATTCATAACCATATTTGTCCTGCTCACGATGGCCATACAGGTCCTGCCCATGCAGCAGATAGCAGCATGGCTGAGTTCGGGTCAGGTAAATGAAGAAATCTCCACATGCGCAAACCCGGTAAAATCCAAGCCGGTCTCTGATGATGCCCATCCGCCATATCACTTTTGTACCCGTACCGGGGGATTGGCCGATGACCTGATGAGTGGTCAGTCTGTCCTTCACCGTGATGAAGCGCTGATCAGGCGACACGCTGACGAAATACTGTCGCCCCCGCCCAACGCCTGATCCTTCTCTGCCTCCTTTACGTTAAATTGTATGCCGGTTTATCCGGACTGTATTCCCTATTTAATTAAAATAATTTATGCGCAAGCTGTTTCAAAATGCAGCAGCAGATATTCCTGCTTCTGTCGTCGTATTTCTTGTGGCTCTGCCCCTTTGCCTGGGTATTGCCCTTGGTTCCGGTGCACCGCTCTTTTCGGGTATCATTGCCGGTATGGCCGGTGGAATTGTCATCGGACTGTTGAGCGGCTCTTCTCTTAGTGTAAGCGGACCGGCTGCGGGCCTGACGGCCGTAGTGGCAACAGCGATAGCCAAAGTGCCCGTCTATGAGGCATTTCTCCTCTCAGTAGTTATCGGAGGTGCTATACAGGTCCTTCTCGGTTTCCTTAAAGCCGGAATCATTGGAGACTATATTCCCAATTCTGTTATCCGCGGTATGCTTTCCGCAATCGGCGTAATGCTGATCCTGAAACAACTTCCCCATCTTGTCGGATGGGACAAGGACTATTCAGGAGATGAAACCTTTGTACAAAATGATAACAGGAATACATTTTCGGAAATCATAGATTCTTTTGACAATATCACCACCCTGGCCGTGGTCATCGGCCTTGTGTCCCTGTTGATCCTCATTTTGTGGGAACGTCCTTTTTTCAAAAAGCAGAAAGCGTTCAAATATCTGCCGGGGCCGCTGGTGGTCGTCATCGCAGGTATTCTGATCCTTCAGTTTTCTGTTAGTGGTGGCAGTGACTATCTGCTGAAACCGGAACATATGGTCACCCTCCCCGTAGCAACAGGCTTCTCGTCATTTGCTGCTTTTTTTACCTCCCCCAAATGGGAATATCTTGGTAACTCAGATGTTTGGATATCGGGAGTGACGATTGCCATTGTTGCGAGTCTTGAAAGTCTTCTCGGAATCGAAGCTGTGGACAAACTGGATCCCTATAACCGGAGGACGCCGCCCAACAGGGAGCTTAAGGCGCAGGGTGTGGGAAATATCGTTTCGGGTCTGCTGGGAGGTTTGCCACTGACGTCCGTCATCGTGAGAAGTTCAGCCAATGTGGAAGCCGGTGCAAAAAGTAAATTTTCTTCCGTCTTTCATGGTTTTCTAATCCTGCTCAGTGTACTGTTCATTCCCGGACTGTTAAACCGGATTCCGCTCAGCGCCCTGGCGGCGATACTGATCTTCACAGGATATAAACTGGTGAAGCCTTCCATGGTGAAACAAATGTATCGGAAAGGAATGGATCAGTTCATTCCGTTTATTGTCACACTGGTGGCGATCCTGCTGACTGACCTGCTGAAAGGTATTATGATTGGAACCGTTGTGGCTCTTTTTTCACTCATCCGCAGCAATTTCAGATCAGCGGTGATGGTGGTGCACGACGAAAACAAGTGGCTGGTGCGCTTCAGGAAAGACATTTCATTTCTGAACAAACCCATCATCAAGGAAAAGCTCGAAGCCGTACCGGAGAATGCTTACGTGATGATTGATATGTCGCGCGCCGATTTCATCGATAAGGATATTATTGACGTAGTGAATGAATTTACGCATCATGCACACCTCAAGAATATCAGGGTCGAGATTAAAAAGAAGGCCACGCTGGAGCTGGGGAAACATGTTGCTAATGCTGCGCATTAGGGTTTATGGTGTATGGTATATGGTTTATGGTATATGGTGTATGGTATATTGGATAAACCATAAACTATAAACCATATACCATTAACAATTAATAATTAACAATTAATAATTAATAATTAATAATTAACAATTAAAGAAATGACTTCCATTAACAAACTGATTCTTGAAAATAAAGCATGGGCCGCTGAAAAAATTTCTGACGACGCGGATTATTTCAACCGGCTTGCGCAGATACAGACGCCCGAATTTCTCTGGATCGGATGCAGCGACAGCCGCGTGCCGGCCAATGAAATCACCGGAACCCAGCCAGGTGAAATTTTTGTGCACCGCAATATTGCCAATATGGTGATCAATACCGACGTAAATGTCCTCAGCGTGCTGGAATATGCGGTGGCCCATTTGAAAGTAAAACATGTGATCATCTGCGGTCACTACGGATGCGGCGGAATTAAGGCTTCGATGTCGAATCACGATTTCAAACAGGTGCTCAATATGTGGCTGCGCAACATCAAGGATGTTTACCGCCTGCACCGCGATGAACTGGAAGCGATCAGCAATACAGAACAAAGGGAAAACCGACTGACCGAACTCAATGTTCAGGAGCAGGTCCTTCACCTCGCCAAGACTTCTATCATACAAAGGGCCTGGAAACACCGGAACAGTCCGGAATTGCACGGACTGGTATATGGACTAAAAGACGGACTGCTTAATCCTGTTTTCCATATGGCGCCGGGAAGTTTTGTCGATCCGTTATACAGCTATAACGACCTCTCGGAAGAAGAATGAGGGGAGGTAAGACTATTCTTTGCGACGCACGCGCGAAGAATAAGGGCATCGGGGATTAGTCTTTGCGACGCACGCGTTTTATGGCCTGCTGGGCCTGATCGCGTGTAATGAGGTAACCGCTGATCTTGGCACGCTCGGCAAGGAGTTTATCCCAATGGCTGCAGTTCTCCCAGAACATTTTTTTGACTTCACGGATGGCCTCAGGATTGTAATGGCTCAGCCGGTCGACGAGTCTCTGCAGAGATTCATCCATTTCTTCGATGCTGGAATGTACTTCGGAGTAAAGCCCCCGTGTCTTCGCCCATTCTGCTGACCTCCAGGATCCGGCATCAATGGCGAGCTGGGAAAAAGCTGAAATGCCTATCTTTCTTTCAATGGCCGGTCCCACTACAAAGGGGCCGATGCCAATTTCCAGCTCGCTGAGTTTAATGTCTGCACCGGAGGTGGCGATGGCATAGTCAGCTGCAGCGGCGATGCCCACTCCGCCGCCCACACATTTTCCCTGAATGCGGGCTACGATCAGTTTGGGGCATTTACGCATGCTGTTGATCACTTCTGCAAATCCGCTGAAAAATTCCTCCCCTTCCTTTGTATTTCTGATCTGGGCAAGCTCCGGGAAAGAAGCGCCGGCACAAAAGGCTTTTTCTCCGAAGGATCGCAGTACGACAACGTGTACATCTCCGTCAAGCGCCGCTTCGCTGAAATGTTCCGCCAGATTTTGAAGAAGGCTTCTGGGCAGGGAATTACCCTGGGGATGGTAAAATTCAATGATAAGCTTCTGTCCGTGACGTTCCGATCTGACGTAGCCTTTGTTCAGGTCCAGCATAATTAGATTTTTTTTCTCACCATGGTGAGAATCGTGGCGATCATTACGGGTTCTCCGGTTTCATCCAGGGTTTCCACCCACCATTTCACAATTCCTTTCGGTATGTCATGTTCGTCTTTTGGATCCTGGGGGATTTTCTCCTTACAGGTTAGTTTCACAGCAATCGTCGTACCGGCATAAACGGGTTTTAAAAACCGGCACTCTTCTATACCATAGTTAAGGAGCACAGGACCCTTGGCCGCATCCACGAAGAGCCCGGCCGTAGCGCTGAGGACAAAATATCCATGCGCAACGGGCTTTTCGAACATCGTGCCTTCCAGTGAGCCATGATCGGTATGCGCGTAAAAATGATCCCAGCTCACATTGGCGAACTGGCTGATATCGGCTTCGGTAACAGTACGCCGGTGCGTATGCACGCTGTCTCCGACCTGCAGCTCTTCAAAATATTTACGGAAAGGATGCTTTTCCTGTATACGCTGGGCCGCGTGGGCCTGGTAAACATTGGTGAGTACGGTGATCTGATCAGGACTACCCTGCACGGCCGTACGCTGCATATAGTGTTTCACACCACGGATTCCGCCCATTTCCTCCCCTCCGCCTGCGCGTCCCGGGCCTCCGTGCACGAGCTGGGGCAGGGGCGATCCGTGGCCCGTGCTTTCTTTTGCGTTGAACCGGTTGAGTAAGAGGATGCGTCCGTGATGTGTGGCGGCCGCCACCGCATAGTCGCGCGCCAGCTCATCATCGGCCGTAACGATGGAACTGCAGAGCGAGCCCCTGCCCTTTTTAGAAAGCTGGATGGCTTCATCAAAATCCTTGTAAGGCATGAGCGTACTTACAGGTCCGAAGGCTTCTATCTCGTGTGCACTCCCCTCGAGGGGCCGGATATCCTGCAGCAGGATCGGGCTGATAAATGCTCCTTTATTAAAATCCGCATCGATCAGGTCCACGCTATCGAGCGAACCATAGATGATCTGTGAAGAAGCCAGCAGTTTTTGTATCTGTCCTTTTACTTCCCTGCGCTGGTCCTGTCCCGCGAGTGATCCCATTCTCACTTTGTCGTTCTGCGGATTACCCACGGTCGTTCCGGCCAGGGCGGTGGAAATGGATTTTCTCATTTCTTCCATCCTGTTGGCGGGTACAAAGATCCGGCGGATGGCCGTGCATTTCTGTCCGGCTTTCACGGTCATCTCCCTGCGCACTTCCTTCACGAAAATATCCCATTCCGGCATGGAAGGCACCACGTCCTCGCCGAGCACGATGCAGTTGAGTGAATCCGCCTCCATCGTAAAGGACACGTTCTCACGCAGCAGGTGCGGATTGGATTTGAGTTTGAGTCCGGTGGATGCTGATCCCGTAAAGGTCACGGTATCCTGTGCGTCCAGCAGGTCAAGCAGGTTTCCCGTGCTTCCGCAAATGAGCTGCAATGCGCCTTCAGGCAGGATACCCGATGCATGGATTTCCCTTACCACGGCTTCCGTGAGAAAGCTCGTGCAGGTAGCCGGTTTTACAATGGCGGGCACGCCCGCGAGCAGGTTGACCGCAATTTTTTCCAGCATGCCCCACACGGGGAAATTATAGGCATTGATATGCAGCGCCACGCCCTCCTTGGGGACAAGGAGGTGATGACCCATAAAACTGAACTGTTTGCTCAGAGCGACGGGATCGCCATCGGTACAATAAGGCAGATCGGGAAACTTTCTCCTCAGCGACGCATAGGAGAAAAGATTTCCAATTCCGCCTTCGAGGTCTATCCATGAATCGGTGCGCGTGGCGCCGGTCTGGTAACTGATCAGATAAAATTTTTCAAGATGTTCCCGGAGGTGAAGGGCAAGGGCCTTGAGCATTCTTCCCCGGTCGTGGAAACTCATCTTCCGCAACGCAGGATTTCCGCGCCGGCGGCCATAATCAAGAATTTGTTGAAAATCGAGTCCTCCGGTTCCCGCCTGGTACAGCGGCTTGCCGGTAACTGCATCGGAAAGGGTCTGGAGATCACCCTGTGCTTCTATCCATCGACCTGTAACAAAGTTTCCGAGTTTTTGCATGGTGTATACTTGAAGCCTTTATGAACCGACTACAACGGATGCTGTCTACCATCCGAGGATCCAGGCGAAAATCAGCGGGGCCACGATGGTCGCATCGCTTTCCACAATATACTTAGGTGTATGAATGTCCAGCTTGCCCCAGGTAATTTTTTCATTCGGTACAGCGCCTGAATAGGAACCATAGGAAGTAGTGGAATCGGAGATCTGGCAGAAATAGCTCCAGAACGGAACATCATGCCATTCCAGGTCCTGGTACATCATGGGCACCACGCAGATTGGAAAATCCCCTGCAATACCACCGCCGATCTGGAAAAAGCCAATGCCCTTTCCACCGGAATTTTTACGGTACCAGTCAGAGAGCCATACCATATATTCTATTCCGCTTTTCATGGTGGTGGCCTTCATCTCCCCTTTTACAATATAGGAAGCGAAGATATTTCCCATGGTGCTGTCTTCCCATCCGCCCACCACGATGGGCAGGTTCTTTTCCGCTGCAGCGATCATCCAGCTGTCTTTGGTATCAATTTCATAACCCTCCTGCATCACTTTGCTCAGCAGGAGCTTGTACATAAACTCATGAGGGAAATAACGTTCTCCGCTGCTGTCTGCATCCTTCCAGAGTTTGACGATATGCTTTTGTATTTTCCTGAATGCTTCTTCTTCGGGAATACAGGTATCGGTGACGCGGTTCAGTCCTTTTTCGAGCAGTTCCCATTCCTGCTGTGGCGTCAGATCGCGGTAATTCGGAACCCTTTTATAGTGTGAATGGGCGACGAGGTTCATGATATCCTCTTCGAGATTGGCGCCGGTGCATGAAATGATATGAACTTTATCCTGGCGGATCATTTCAGCAAGGGAAACACCCAACTCCGCCGTGCTCATGGCGCCGGCCAGCGTAACCATCATCTTCCCGCCTTCCAGCAGATGGGTTTCATAGCCCTTCGCCGCATCGACGAGTGCAGCGGCATTAAAGTGGCGGTAATGATGCTCGATAAATTGGGATATGGGGCCTTTGTTCATGATAATCTGGTTGGGACGGCAAAATTAAGGCCTTTACCCCAATGGCGCATCCGTTTGCCGGACGGATCTGTGTTTCACTCATTCTCCTGCTGTCCGCTGATTTCACTTATTTTTATAGCGACCTACCATCTCCGGCTATGAATTATCTCGCACACGCCTGGCTGTCATTCGGAGATCCGGAAATCCTGGCGGGGAATATGATCAGTGATTTTGTGAAGGGCAAAAAAAAATTTGACTACCCCGAAAAAATCAGAATGGGCATTGACCTCCACAGGAGAATCGACGATTATACCGATCTTCATCCGGCTACCCGGGAAGCAAAATCCTATCTTCCTGAAGCAGGACGCTACGCCGGCAGTTTTGTCGATATCATCTACGATCATTTTCTTGCCAACGATGAATACGAATTTCCGGAGCCGGGTCTCGCGAAATTTGCCCAGGATACATATGACCGCCTGCTGCCCCTTGAAAACCTGTTACCGGAAAATTTTCAGCGTTTTTTTTACTATATGCGAACCCAGAACTGGCTTTTGCATTATGCAACGGAGGAAGGTATTCATAACAGTTTTTATGGACTTACCCGCCGGGCAAAATATTTTAAGGAGCCGGAGCCGGTCTTCGCAGCCTTCCTGCGGAATTATGATTCCCTGAGAAATTGTTATGATTTTTTCTTCCCGAATGTAAAAACCTTTGCTTACAACGAACTGCTCTACCTTCGCGGTAATTAAATAAGTATCCGTCTTAATTTTGTGGGCTATGAGACCATTTAAAACCTTTCTGTCCGCCGTTTTGCTGACCCTGATTTCAGGAATGTGTTTTGCGCAGACAACCCTGCCTCCGCTGGATAAATCGCCCATGGACATGTGTTATTATCCTGTGGACTATCCGATACTAAAAATCCAGAAAAAACTGAAGGATCCGCTGGTCGCCCGTGTTATTTACGGAAGACCACAGAAAAATGACCGCAGCATATTCGGTGACCTCGTGCCCTACGATATGATCTGGCGTGTGGGAGCCAACGAAGCCACGGAGATCGAGTTTTACCGCGACGTAAAAATCGACGGTAAAAAACTCCTGAAGGGACGCTATACGCTCTATGCCATTCCTTCCGCAGAAAAATGGACACTTGTCTTAAACAAGGAGACAGATACCTGGGGCGCTTTTGCATACGATCCGAAAAAAGACATCCTGAGAACAGACGTCAAAGTCAATACGCGTCCGGATGTCATCGACGTGTTTACGATTTGTTTTGAAGGAACAGAAAAAAATAAAACCAGCCTGCTGATCGGCTGGGACAATAAAGACGTTCATTTACCCATCAGCTGGTAAAGAACCAATTCCAGGCATATGAAATTTGCAACACGAGTGATCCATGCAGGAATGGAACCCGACCCGTCTACGGGAGCCATCATTCCGCCCATTTACCAGACCTCCACTTACGTACAGGCTGCACCCGGACAACACAAGGGTTATGAATATGCCCGTTCGCAAAATCCGACACGCACGGCGCTGGAAACCGCGCTGGCCTCCATAGAGAATGCACGCTACGCACTCTCCTTCAGCAGCGGGGTGGCCGCATCGGATGCCGTGATCCGGCTGCTGGTGCCGGGCGATGAAGTGATCGCCGCCAGTGACATGTATGGCGGAACCTTCCGCCTTTTCTCTAAAATTTTTGAAAAAGCCGGCATACATTTTCACTATGTCAATATGCAGGACGTAAACAATATTCGTCCGCTCATCAATGCAAAAACAAAGCTGGTCTGGACGGAAACGCCCACCAATCCCCTGATGAATGTGGTGGACCTGGACGCCGTAGCCTCCATCTGCAAAGAAAAAAAATTGCTGTTTTGCGTAGACAATACGTTTGCTTCACCCAGCCTGCAGAATCCGCTTGACTTCGGCGCCGATATCGTCATCCATTCGGCAACAAAATATCTCGGCGGACACAGCGACGTAATCCACGGCTGCCTTATGCTGAACGACCTGTCACTGCGCGACCAGCTTTATTTCATCCAGAAATCCTGCGGCGCCGTTCCCGGACCACAGGATTGTTTCCTGGTGCTGCGCGGAATAAAAACATTGCAGATCCGTATGCAGCGGCATTGTGAAAACGGTGAAAAGGTTGCTCACTGGCTTCGTGGAAATAAAAAACTATCTGCAGTGTACTGGTGCGGTTTCGAAGATCATCCGGGTTATGCCATCGCAAAAAAACAAATGCGCGGATTCGGCGGGATGATCAGTTTTGAATTGAAGAATGATTCACCTGAAGAAACCAAAAGGGTCCTCTCGTCCACCCGATTGTTTTCGCTTGCCGAAAGCCTCGGTGGCGTGGAATCCCTGATCAGTCACCCCGCCTCCATGACCCATGCATCCATTCCAAGGGAGGAGAGAATTAAAAACGGACTATCGGACGCACTGATTCGGATCAGTGTCGGCATCGAAGACGCAGACGACCTCATTGCAGATCTTCAACAGGCGATCGGATAAGATGGAAACTTTTTCAGATAAAGCGCGGCTCCGGGATTTCCTGGAGAAAAAAGTCCTGGAGTTTAATGACCCTTCTTTTATTCCTTATGATCCGGTCTCTGTTCCCCATCGTTTCCGCATAAAACAGGATATTGAAATTGCTGGTCTCTTCGCCGCCATATTTGCCTGGGGAAACCGGACGACCATCATTCGCAAATCCAATGAGCTGATGCGCGCGATGGATGATGCACCCTATGACTTTATTCTTAATCACCGCCCCCGCGATCTGAAACGGCTCGCAGATTTCAAGCATCGGACCTTTAATACCACCGATCTGTATTATTTCATTGAATTTTTGAAATCACATTACCGCCGGTCTGACACACTGGAGACAGCCTTTATTCCTGAAAACAGTGCTTTGAAATCTGATGGCGGAGAGCAGAATGAATTCATGGAATCAGCACTCAACGCTTTTTACCGCAGGTTTTTTTCATTGAAACATGTGCCTGAAAGGACGCGCAAACATATTGCCGATCCGGAAAGAAATTCAACCTGCAAGCGCCTGAACATGTACCTGCGCTGGATGGTCAGGAAAGACGATGCGGGTGTTGATTTTGGAATATGGGAACGCATGTCTCCGGCAGACCTGGTATGCCCTGTTGACCTGCACGTAGCGCGCGTCGGCAGAAGGCTGGGACTTATTCAACGGGCGCAGACAGACTGGCTTACAGCGATGGAACTCACCCGCGAACTGCGCAATATGGACCGGAAGGATCCCGTAAAATTTGATTTTGCCTTATTCGGTATGGGTGTTTCCGAAAAAAACTGAAAGACGATTTCCAGGGGAAACGTTAATACATCAGCTCCCTCACTTTTGCCTTGTCTTCCTTCTCTTTCTTCAGATCAAACATAGTTCCGAATACCCGGTCCCAGATCGTCGTGCTGACACCAAAACCTTTGTGATCATCCTTGTAATGATGTAGGTGATGATTTCTCCAAAGCGGCTTAAGCCATTTAAAAGGAGGATTCCAGGCATGTATTGCATAATGCATGCTGCCGTAAAGCAG
>Ga0207648_10000766_pt1 | contig 36117 bp, 36 predicted proteins | sample KBSMisM32_FD_184310 | JGI IMG/M metagenome (GOLD analysis project Ga0207648, IMG submission 184310) | Miscanthus rhizosphere microbial communities from Kellogg Biological Station, Michigan, USA - KBS Miscanthus M3-2 (SPAdes) (version 2) | ecosystem: Host-associated > Plants > Roots >... | reverse complement strand
GATCAGCTCCACCCCGCGCTCGCCGATCGCCCCGAGGTCGTCGGCCTCGATGCCCTTGGCGGCGATCCGCTCGCCGAGCTCGGCGACGTAGTCGCCGCCATAGCCGTCCTCAGGCGGCTCTTCGCCCTTCATGCGGGCGGCGATCGACGCCGCGAAGCGCTCGATCTGACCGCCGGCGTCGTTGACGTAGTACTCGCGCTCGACCTCGTGGCCGACGGCCCCGAGCAGGCGGACCAGCGCGTCGCCGTAGGCGGCATGGCGCCCGCCGCCGACGTGAAGAGGGCCGGTCGGATTGGCCGAGACGAACTCGACGAGGACGCGCTCGGGCGACTCGACCGGCGCCCGGCCCAGGCTCTCGCCGGCCGCCCCGAGGCTGGCCATCGCAGCCCGGTGCCAAGCGTCGGCGAGGTGAAGGTTGACGAACCCGGGCCCGGCCACCTCGATCCGGTCGACAGCGCCCTCGGGCAGCTGCCCGCGCAGCCCGTCGGCCAGACGGGCAGCGACCTCGCGCGGGTTTTCGCCGAGCGGCGCGGCGAGCAGCATCGCGGCGTTGGAGCTGTAGTCGCCGAGCTCCGGCTTCGGCGGTCGTTCCAGCGTCGGCTCGGGGCCGCTCGGCTCGCCTTCGCGCAAGTCGGCCGCGGCGCGGCCGACGGCGGCCCGCAGCTCGGCGATCGGATCGCTGACGACGGTCATCGCGCGCATCGTATGTAGGGCGGGCGGCGAACGGGCACTGAGCCCATCTCCGGATACCCTGGCCGGCGTGCGGATCGCGGCGATCACCGACGTTCACGCCAACCTGCCGGCGCTGGAAGCGGTCCTCGCCGAGATCGAAGGCGCCTCGATCGAGGAGGTCTGGTGCCTGGGTGACGTGGTCGGCTACGGCGTGGAACCCGACGCCTGCGCCGACCTCGTGCGCGAGCGCTGCGCGGTCTGCCTGGTCGGCAACCACGACCTCGCCGTACTAGGCGAGCTCGACGTCGCCTCCTTCTCCGAGGCGGCGGCTGCGGCCGTCGGCTGGACCCGCGAGAACCTCGCCGAGCGGACGCTCGAGTTCCTGCGTGCGCTCGTGCCCAGCGCCGAGCGCGCCGGCATCGGCCTCTTCCACGCCTCGCCGCGCGACCCCGTCTGGGAGTACGTGCTTTCCGCCGAGCAGGCCGACGCCGGCATGGACGCGAGCCCCCAGCGCATCGGCTTGATCGGCCACTCGCATGTCGCCCTCTTCTTCACCCGACCGGAGGGAGGCGAGGACGAGGAGACGCGGGGCGCCCAGGCCAGCGACGGCGCCCTGCTCGATCTCGGCCGCGGCAACTGGCTGCTCAATCCCGGCAGCGTCGGTCAGCCACGCGACGGCGACCCGCGCGCCGCCTGGCTGGAGCTCGACATCGCAGCCGAGACCGCCTGCTTCCACCGCGTCCCCTACGAGATCGAGCGGGCCGCTGCGCCGATCGCCGCCGCCGGTCTGCCGAGCCGCCTCGCCGATCGCCTCTACACGGGACAGTGATCTCCCCCAAATGCAGGGAGAATCTGCGCCGCAAAACGTTCTCTAGACTCGCAACGGTGCGCCGGACCGCCGCCTTGGCAGCAATGCTCTCCCTCATCGCCTTCGTCTTCGCCTCCTGCGGGGGCGGCAGCGACGCGAAGCTGCTGCCCGGCACGACGGCGCAGGAAATCACGGAAAACCTCAACCGCGTGAGACAGTACGCAGCGGAAGGCGAATGCGTCGGCGCCGCCGACGCCACGACGGAAGTGAACGCCCAGGTCGAAGCGCTGCAGGGCGTCGACACCAAGCTCAAGCAGGCCCTCGAACGCGGCGCCGAAAAGCTCAGCGAAGCGGTTGCCGGCTGCGAAGAAACGACGACGGAAACGACGACGACCGAAAGCGAAACGACGAAGCCGGAACGCACCGAACCGCCGGGCCAGGAAAAGAAGGCCGAAAAGGAACAGGAAAAGGAAGAAAAAGAGCTCGAAAAGGAAGAAGAGGCGGAAGAAAACGAACCGCCGCCGAGCAAAGGCCCACCTGCTGAAACGCCTCCGGAATCGCCGGGCGAAAGCGGCGACGGCGGGCCTTCCGGCGGAGTGGGTCCCGGTGAAACAGTGAGCCCGGGAGAAGGCTGATGGGCGGCGGCATCCTTTCGGATCGCTACGAGATCGGCGAGCGACTCGGCTCGGGCGGCATGTCGAGCGTGCACAAGGCGACCGACCTGATCCTCGAGCGCACGGTCGCGGTCAAGATCCTCGCCGAGCACCTCTCCGACGACGAGCGCTTCGTCGCCCGCTTCCGCCGCGAGGCGCTGGCGGTGGCGAAGCTGATCCACCCCAACATCGTCCAGGTCTACGACACCGGGATCGACGACGGACGCCACTACATCGTCATGGAGTACGTCGACGGCCGCTCGGGCGCACAGATTCTGCAGCGCCAGGGCCCGCTCGACGGTGAGACGACGGCCGAGATCGGCGTCCAGTCCTGCGCTGGCCTCGACTACGCGCATCGGCGCGGGATCATCCACCGCGACGTCAAGCCGGGCAACCTGATGATCGTCGGCGGTCCGGCCGGCGGCAGCGTGCCGCTGACCGTGAAGCTGACCGATTTCGGCATCGCGCGCGCGGTCGAACAGACGCGGATCACGCAGGTCGGCTCGGTGATCGGCACCGCCGCCTATCTCTCGCCGGAGCAGGTGCGCGGCGAGGAGGCGACCCCGGCCACCGACGTCTACGCACTCGGCGTCGTCCTCTACCAGTTCCTCACCGGGCGGCTGCCGTACGAGGGCTCGAGCCTGGCCGAGCTCGCGGTGCGCCAGCAGAACGAGAAGCCGCTGCCGCCGAGCACCTACGACGACGACGTGCCGGAGACGCTCGGCGCCGCCGTGCTGCGCGCGCTCGAGGGAGACCCGGCGCGGCGCTACGCGAGCGCCGCCGAGCTGGCCGGCGGGCTCGAGCTCGGGCTGCGCGGCGAGGACGTCACGCTGCCGCTCGAGGCCGGCACCTCGGCGACGCGTGTGCTGGGCGGCGAGACGGCGACCCGGCGCCTCGACCGCACCGGCCCTACCGAGTTCCGGCCGGCGGCCTCGCCGGGGCGTCGTCCACCGCCACGGGTCGCGCCCGCTCCGGAGCCCGCCCCGCCCCGCCGCTATGCGGAGCCGAAACGCAGCCTCTTCTCCCGCTTCGCCCGCTTCGTCATGGCCCTGGTGGCACTCGTGCTCATAGCCGCGGTCGTCGCCGCGGCGGTGATCTACACGACCGACAAAGCGACCAGCGTCAAGGTCAGGGAAGTGACCGGCGACACGGTCAGCAAGGTCGTCGAAGAAGTCGAAGACCTGGTGAGATCGAACACCGAATGACGCTTGGCGCGCGGATCCCGTCGCGGCGGGCCTTCCCCATGTGCTCGGACGCGCTCCGCACGTCCTGCGCTATGGGGGACCCCCTGCCGCCGCGCCACCCGCGCGAGAAGCGTCCCACGGCGTTCGCCCTGCCAGGATGCTTGCGCTGTACCGGGAGAACGTGCCGCCCTCGATAGCCGATCGAGCGCCGGCGGTCAGCTCGTGCATGTAGGTCAGGTTGTGCAGGCAGATCAGCCGCACGGCGGTGAGCTCCTCCGCGCGCGAGAGGTAGCTGAGGTAGTCGCGGTCGTGGCGGGCGCAGGCCGGGCACGGGCAGCTCTCGGCTAGGGGACGGCGGTCGCCCTCGAAACCGGATTTGCGCAGGTCGAGCCGGAAACGGTTCTCGGGGTCCGGGACGAGGGCGACGCCGTGGCGGGCGAGGCGGGTCGGCACGGCACAGTCGAAGACGTCGAGGCCGAGGCCGATCCCGTGCAGCAGGTCGTCGACCTCGCCGATGCCGAGCAGGTGCTTCGGCGCGGCCTCGGGCAGGAGGGGCGCGGTCATCGCCAACACCGCGCGCATCTCGTCCTTGTCGCGGCCGAGCGTGCCGCCGATCGCGAGCCCGTCGACGCCGGCTGACGAGACGTACTCGGCCGATTCGCGCCGCAGGTCCTCGTGCACCCCGCCCTGGACGATGCCGAAGACGGCCTGGCGCTCCGGGCCGTTCTCCGCATGCCAGGCGAGGCAGCGGTCGAGCCAGCGATGGGTGCGCTCGGTCGAGCGCGCCGTGTACTCGCGGTCGGCATGGAAGGGCGTGCACTCGTCGAAGACAAGAGCGACGTCGGAGCCGAGCGCCGCCTGCACCTGCATCGAGACCTCGGGCGAGATGAAGAGCGAGGCGCCGTCGCGGTAGGAGCGGAAGCGCACTCCCTCCTCGCCGATCGAGACGACCGAGCCGTGGTCGCCCTTGCGCCCGCTTCCCTTCACCTCGTCGGCGACGCCGCCGTGGGCGAGCGAGAAGACCTGGAAGCCGCCCGAGTCGGTGATCAGAGAGCGCTCCCAGCCCATGAAGCCGTGCAGCCCGCCGGCCGCCGCGATCCGCTCGGGCCCCGGCGAGACGAACAGGTGGTAGGTGTTGCCGAGGATCAGCTCGAAGCCGATCTCTGCGACCTCGCGGGCCTCCAGCCCGCGTACCGAGCCTTTCGTCGCCAGGGGGATGAAGGCCGGCGTCCGGATCGGTCCGTGAGCGGTCTGCAGCACGCCGCTGCGGGCCGCCCCGTCGCGCGCCTCGATCTCAAACTTCAGTCGCTGTGACTCAACCCGCATCGCGTATCCGACTTTGACCCACCTAGAGTGAGGTCGATCCCGGCTGCGCGATCAGCGAGCGGCCCGTCATCGCCGCGGGCTGCGCAATCCCGAGCAGCTCGAGCGCCGTCGGGGCGACGTCGGCGAGGATGCCATGCTCGCGCAGGGAGACACCTTCCGCCGTGACAATCAGTGGCACCGGGTTGAGCGAGTGCGCCGTGTTGGGCGAGCCGTCCGGCTCGAGCATGTTGTCGCAGTTGCCGTGGTCGGCGGTGACGATGCAGGCGCCGCCCGTCGCGGTCACCGCCTCGACTACGTCGCCGAGGCAGCCGTCCACCTCTTCGACGGCCGCGACCGCCGCCGGGATCACGCCCGTGTGGCCGACCATGTCGGGGTTGGCGAAGTTGACGATCCCGAAGCGGTAGTCGCCCTCGCTCCAGTGTGAGACGAAGGCATCGGCGGCATCGGCGGCGCTCATCTCGGGCTTGTGGTCGTAGGTCGGCACGTCCCGCGGCGAGTCGACCAAGCGCCGCTCCTCCCCCTCCCACTCCTGCTCGCGACCGCCGTTGAAGAAGTAGGTCACGTGGGCGTACTTCTCGGTCTCGGCGACGTGCAGCTGGCGCCCGCCGGCCTCGGAGATGACTTGGGCGAGGGTCGTCTGCGGTCGCGCCTCGGGGAAGGCGACCGGATACGGCCAGCCCTTGCGGTACTCGGTCATCGTCGTCAGGTCGAGCAGCGGACCGCCGGCGCGCGAGAACTCGGCGAAGTCCGGCTCGGCGAGGGCGCGGGTCATCTGGCGCGCCCGGTCGGGGCGGAAGTTGACGAAGACCGCGACGTCGCCGGCAACGACGCCGTCGTAGTCGCCGATCACGGTCGGCTTGACGAACTCGTCGGTTTCCTCGCGCTCGTAGGAGGCCGCGATCGCCTGCTCGCTGGAGGCGGCGTTCAGGCCGTGGCCGTGGACGATCGCGTCGTAGGCGAGCTTCGTGCGCTCCCAGCGGGTGTCGCGGTCCATCGCGTAATAGCGGCCGCTCACCGTGGCGACGCAGCCGGCGTGGCGCAGCCAGCGCTCGAGCTCGTGCAGGTAGCCGCGGCCGCCGTGCGGCAGGGTGTCCCGACCGTCGGTGAAGGCGTGGAAGACGACATCGGGAACGCCCTCATCGGAAGCCATCTCGATCGTCGCCTCGATGTGCTCCCAGCCGGAATGCACGCCGCCGTCGGAGACGAGGCCGAGCAGGTGCAGGCGTCCGCGCGGGCTGTTGCGAGCGCGCTCGCAGGCGGCGCAAAGCGCCTCGTTCTCGAAGAAGCTGCCGTCGGCGATCGCGTCGTCGATGCGGGCGAGGTCCTGCTTGACGATCGCACCGGCACCGAGGTTGAGGTGGCCGACCTCGGAGTTGCCCATCTGCCCGTCGGGCAGGCCGACGTCCCGTCCCTGGGCCGAGAGCTGGGTGTGGGGATAGGCGTCCCAGAGGCGGTCGAAGACCGGCGTCTTCGCCAGTGAGATCGCGTTGCCGGGTCCCGGCTCGGCCAGCCCCCAGCCGTCGAGGATGACCAGGGCGAGCGAAGGAACCGTCACCGCCGCCCCTTCCGGTGCGCTTTATGTGGGTATAGGCCGCAAAAGGCGCACCGGAAGCTCATGCTGCCTTCACGATCGCGGCGAATTCGCCGGGGTCGAGGCTGGCGCCGCCGACCAGGGCGCCGTCGATGTCGGTCTGGGACAGCAGCTCGGCCGCGCTGGCCGGCTTCACCGAGCCGCCGTAGAGGATGCGCACGGCGTCGGCCGCGGCGCCGCGCTCGCGCAGCAGGTCGCGGATGTAGGCGCAGGCCTCCTGCGCCTGCCCTGGCGTAGCCGTACGACCCGTGCCGATCGCCCAGATTGGCTCGTAGGCGATGACGACACCCGCCAGGGCCCCGCTCTCGACCTCGGCCAGGTCGGCCTGCAGCTGGCGCCCGAGCACTGCCTCGGCCTGGCCGGCGTCGCGCGCCTCCTCGCTCTCGCCGACGCAGAGGATCGGCTCGAGGCCTGCGGCGAGCGCCGCCGGCACCTTGCGCGCCAGCGCCTCGTCGGTCTCGCCGAAGAGCGCGCGCCGCTCGGAGTGGCCGAGGACGACGGCCTCGACGTCGAGCTCGACCAGCATCTGAGCCGAGACCTCGCCGGTGAAGGCACCCGATGCCTCCTCATGCATGTTCTGGGCGGCGACCTTGACCGCCGTGCCGTAACGGCGCTCGACCACCGCGCTCAGCGCCGTGAACGGCGGGCAGATGACGACATCGCTCTGCGTCGCCGCGATCTGCGGCAGCAGCGCATCGACGAACTCGCCCGCCTCGGCGACCGTCTTGTGCATCTTCCAGTTGGCGGCGATGTACGGGGTCCGCTCAGAGCCCATTCGGAATCTCCATGTGTGCGGCTGGCGAGCGCCGGGCCAAGCGGGGCAAGGACGCAGGGAGGCACGAATGGCAGCGCCATTCGGCCGACCGAGGACGCCGCACCGCGCAGTGCGCGCCGCCGCCAGACGTACGCAGGGTGATTTTGAATGGGCTCCTAGGCATCTCGCAGGGCCTCCACGCCGGGCAGTTCCTTCCCCTCCAAGAGCTCCAAGGACGCTCCTCCTCCCGTCGACAACCAGTCCACCTTCTCAGCCAAGCCGAATTGCTGCAGGGCGGCGACCGAGTCGCCGCCGCCGACCACGGTGGTACCTGGCGCGGCGGAGACCGCCTCGGCCACGGCACGCGTGCCGGCCGCGAACGGCTGCAGCTCGAAGGCACCCATCGGCCCGTTCCAGAGCACGGTGCCGGCGCCGCCGATCGCCTCCGCGTAGGAGGCGGCCGTGCGCTGGCCGACGTCGAGGCCCATCCAGCCGTCCGGCACCTCGACCCCTTCGCTCTCGCGCACCTCGGTGTCGGCGTCGAAGCTCTGTCCCAGAACGAGGTCGACCGGCAGGCGCAGCTCGCAGTCGGAGCCCTCGGCACGCGACGTTGCCTCCTCAGCCAGCTTCACCCCCTCCTCCTCGACCAGAGAGTCGCCGGTTGCGATCCCCTGGGCGCGGAAGAAGCTGAAGCACATCGCGCCGCCGATCAGGATCTCGTCGGCGAGTTCGAGAAAGCGGTCGATGACCCCGACCTTGTCGCTCACCTTGGCGCCGCCGAGGACGACGACCAGCGGCCGACGCGGCTCCTCAACCACGCGGCCGAGTTCGGTCACCTCGCGCTCGAGCAGCAGGCCCGCGTAGGCGGGCAGGTGCTCTGCCACCCCGGCCGTGCTCGCGTGCGCGCGGTGCGCGGCGCCGAAGGCGTCGTTGACGTAAACGTCCGCGAGTGAGGCGAGCCGCTCGGCGAGCGCGGGATCGTTCTCGGTCTCCCCCGGCTCGAAGCGCACATTCTCGAGCAGCAGCACGTCGCCGGCGTGGAGCCCCTCGGCCATCGTCCTCACGTCGTTGCCGACGACGGCCGGCGCCTGGTGGACCAGCGCCCCGCCGAGCAGCTCCGAGAGCCGCTCGCCGACCGGCTTCATCGAGAGGTCGGCCACGACCTCTCCCTTCGGCCGCCCGAGATGCGAGACCAGCACCAGCGAGGCGCCGCGCTCGCGCAGCAGCTCGATCGTCGGCAGCGCCGCCCGGATCCGCGTGTCGTCGGCGACCCGGCCGCCGTCGAGCGGCACGTTGAAGTCGACCCGGACCAGCACCCGCTTGCCCGCGACGTCGGCGTCGCGGACGCTTGCCTTGGAGAAGCTCACGGGCGACCTCCGGCCGCTACTCAGAGGACCTTGCCGGCCAGCTCTACGCAGCGGTTGGAGTAGCCCCACTCGTTGTCGTACCAGGACACCGCCTTGATCATCCTGCCGTCGCCGATCGCCATCGTCTGGCCGGCGTCGAAGATCGAGGAGTGCGGATCGCCGACGACGTCGGTGGAGACGATCTCATCCTCGGTGTAGGCGAGGATGCCCTTCAGCGGCCCCTCCGCCGCCTCCTTGACGGCGGCGTTGACGGCGTCGACGTCGGTGGGCCGCGAAGGCGTGAAGACGAGGTCGACGACCGAGCCGGTGACGACCGGGGCCCGCACCGAGAGCCCGTTGAGCTTGCCGTTCAGCTCGGGCAGGACGAGCCCGACCGCCTTGGCCGCGCCGGTCGTCGTCGGGATCAGGTTGATCGCCGCCGCCCGCGCCCGCCGCAGGTCCTTGTGCGGCATGTCCTGCAGGCGCTGGTCGGCCGTATAGGCATGGATCGTCGTCATCAGGCCCTGCTCGATGCCGAAGGCCTCGTGCAGCACCTTGGCCAGCGGCGCCAGGCAGTTGGTCGTGCAGGAGGCGTTGGAGATGATGTGGTGGTTGTCGCGGTCGTAGTCGCGCTCGAAGTTGACCCCGAGCGCGACGGTCACGTCCGGCTCCTTGGCCGGCGCCGAGATGATCACCTTCTTGGCGCCGGCGGCGAGGTGCTTGGCGGCGTCGTCGCGCCCGGTGAAGAAGCCGGTCGACTCGATCACGACGTCGACGCCGAGGTCGGCCCAGGACAGCGCCGCCGGGTCGCGCTCGGACAGCACCTTGATCGAGGCGCCACCGACCGAAAGAGAGTCGCCCTCGGCGGCGACCTCGCCCGGGAAGCGGCCGAGGATCGAGTCGTACTTGAGCAGATGGGCCATCGTGGCCGGGTCGACGAGGTCGTTGACGGCGACGAACTCGAGGTCCGCCCCGGCCGCGTGCGCCGCCCGGAAGACGTTGCGCCCGATCCGTCCGAAGCCGTTGATGCCGACCTTAACTGCCATTGCCTCAAGCCCTCCTGGAGTCGTTTTGGGAGATGTGTCCGATGTTATGGACCGGCGTGCCCCGCCGATCCGGGTTTTTCCTCAGTCCGACCCGATCGTGATCTCGATCTCGTACCCGTCAGGGTCCTTGAGGAACGCCGAGTAGGAGCCGGAGCCGTGGGAGCGGCGCTCGCCGGGGTCGGCGACGCTCTTGCCGCCGGCGCTCATCCCGCCTTCCCACGCCGCCTTGACGGCGACGATTCCGAGCGCCGAGAAGCTGAGCAGGCCGAAACCGGCCCGCGGCTCGTGGTGCGCCGAGATGAAGAAGACCGGTTTGGCGATGCCCCAGCCGACCGTCTCGTCCTCCTCGAAATGGCGCCGCCAGCCGAGCGGCGCGAGCAGCGCGTCGTAGAAAGAGGCGCTCCGCTCGAGATCGGAGACCTCCAAGAGGACGTGGTGCAGCATTGAGGGCAGGAGGCTATATGGGACGCCGGATTAGGTGCCGCGTCGCTGGGACGGTCCTAGCCGCCGCGCGGCGTCCAGCGAAAGTAGCGGATCGCGAGCGCGAGCCCGGCGACCCCCCAGAGGGCGACGATCGCCAGATCGCCCCATTCGAGGCTCGCCCCGGCGTTGCCGGGGTCGTAAATCGAGAAGAGGGCCTCGAAGAAGTGGCGAATCGGGAAGAGGTCGGCGAAGTGGATGACGCCGCTAGGCAGCTGGTCGTCGGGAATGAAGACGCCGGAGAGGAAGTAGAGCGGCAGCAGCAGGGCGTTGACGATCGGCGCGGCGGCATCTTGTGAGGGAATCGCCGCGGTGAGCGCGATGCCGAGGCAGCAGAAGGCGGCGGCTCCGATCAGCAGCACGAGCAGGATCTCCGGCAACCGGGCCCAGGGGAAGGCGACGCCGTAGGCGATTCCGCCGATCGCCGCGACGAGCGCCAGCATCAGAATCGCGACGACGGCCGAGTTGCCGATGCGGCCGGCGATGAAGACCCAGGCCGGCATCGGCGTACCGCGCCCGCGCTTGAGGCGTCCGTCCTCGCGGGCGATGACCAGCGACATGGTCAGCGACTGCATCGTCGCCGAAATCACCGAAAGGGTGATGATCGCCGGGACGTAGTAGGCGGTGGTCTCGATCCCGCCACGCACTTCGACCGTCTGGTCGCCGAAGACGGTGCCGAAGATCAACAGCAGGATGATCGGGAAGGCGACGCTGAAGAAGACCGACGCGGGATTGCGCCAGAACGCCTTCTGGTCGTAGCGGAACTGGTGGGCGAAGAGGGCGATGCCGCTCACTGGTCATCGCCTTCCGCGGTGAGCGAGAGGTAGATGTCCTCGAGGTTGGGACGGGTCACTTCCAGGCCCTCGAGCGCGACGCCCTGTTCGACGGCGCGCCCGGTCAGCTCGTGCAGGTCGGCGACCGGGTTCGTCGTCTCGATCGAGACCTCCTCGCCGTCGCGCCGGTAGCGGATCGTGGTCGGCAGGCTCTCGCGGTCGCCGAGGTCGTCGGGCGTGCCGGCGGCGACGACCTGGCCGCGGGCGATGATCGTCACCCGATCGGCGAGGCTCTGGGCCTCGTCCATGTAATGGGTGGTGAGGAAGACCGTCTTGCCGAGGTCGCGCAGGCCCGCGATCGCCTCCCAGGCCTGGCGCCTGGCCGAGGGATCGAAGCCGGTGGTCGGCTCGTCGAGGAAGAGCAGCTCCGGATCGCCGATCAGCGCCATGCCGACGTCGAGGCGGCGCTGCTGGCCGCCGGAGAGGCCGCCTGTGCGGACATCGGCCTTCGCGCCGAGGCCGACCAGCTCGACCACCTCGCCGACGGGACGCGGGGCGCTGTAGTAGCCGGCGTACAGCTCGAGCGACTCGCGCACGGTCAGGTACGGGTCGAGGCGGCAGCTCTGCAGGACGATCCCGATCCGCTCGCGCCAGGCTCGGTCGGCGTTCTCGGGGTCCTCGCCGAGGACCGACACCTCTCCCCCCCCGCGCCTGCGGTAGCCCTCGAGGATCTCGACGGTCGTCGTCTTCCCCGCTCCGTTGGGGCCGAGGAAGGCGAAGACCTCGCCGGCCCGCACCTCGAGGTCGATGCCCCGCACCGCTTCGAAGTCGCCGTAGCTCTTGCGCAGGCCGCGTATGGAGATGACGGGATCGGGCAAGTCCGCGAGATTCAATCCAAATCCGCGTCGCGGTGCTTGACGTGGACGACGACGTCGTCGCGGTCCGCAAGCTCGCGGCGGATGCGGTCGGCGACCGTGATCGAGCGGTGACGGCCGCCGGTGCAGCCGACGGCGATCGTCAGGTGGCTCTTGCCCTCCGCCACGTAGGCAGGAACGAGGAACTCGAGTAGGGGCAGCAAGCGGCCGTAGAACTCGCCCGCCTGGGTGCCCGCCTCGACGTAGTCGCGCACCTTGCTGTCGAGGCCGGTCATCGGCCGCAGGTCGTCGACGTAGTGGGGGTTGGGCAGGAAACGCACGTCGAGTGTCAGGTCGGCATCGTGCGGCGGCCCGTTCTTGAAGCCGAAGGTGATCAGCGTCAGCGCCATCTTGCCGCTCTCGTGACGGCCGAGGATCTCCTCGGCGATGCGGCGGCGCAGCATCCCGCCGGTCAGGCCGCTGGTGTCCATGACGACGTCGGCGCGCTCGCGCAGCGGCGCCAGCAGCTCGCGCTCGGCTCGAATCCCGTCGACGATGCTGCCTTCCGGCGCCAGCGGATGGCGGCGGCGCGTTTCCTTGTAGCGGTCGACGAGCGTCTCCTCGTCGGCCTCGAGAAAGAGGACCATCGGCTTCAGCCCGTCCGCCTCGAGGTCGTCGAGCACCTGCAGCAGCTCATCGAAGTAGTCGCCGCCGCGCACGTCGGAGACGACGGCGGCGCGCTCGACGCCGCTGCCGTCGTGACGGAAGAGCTCGCCGAGGCTGCCGATCATCCGCGGCGGCAGGTTGTCGACGCAGAAGTAGCCGCCGTCCTCGAAGGCGGCGATCGCCTCGGACTTGCCGGCGCCGGAATGGCCGGTGATGACGACGAGAGTGACGCCACGCCCCGGCGCCTTGCCGTCTGCTCCGGGCGCCGGCTTCTTTTCCTCTTCGGCCCTGCTCGCCATCAACCAGTCCTGTTCAGCTGCTCGTGGATCTCACGGGCTACCTTGCCAGGCAGGCCGGGCACCATTTCGAGCTCCTCGCGACTGGCGGCGACGAACCGCTCTGGAGAGCCGAAATGCTGCAGCAGCGCCCGCTTGCGCACCGGCCCGACGCCCTTCAGCCCGTCGATCACCGAGCGCGTCATCGCCTGGTCGCGGCGGCCGCGGTGGTGCTCGATCGCGAAGCGGTGGGCCTCGTCGCGAACCCGCTGCAGGAGCTTCGAGGCCTCCGAGTCGATCGGCAGGTCGATCGGCGCCGAGCGACCCGGGACATAGACCTCCTCGAGGCGCTTGGCGAGGCCGATCACGGTCACTCCGCGCTCGACGAACGGCCTCAGGGCCCGCATCCCGGCCGCGAGCTGGCCCTTGCCGCCGTCGATCACGATCAGCGAGGGGAGGGCGCCGAAGCTGGCGTCGCGCTTGCCGTCGTGGGGCGAGAGGTCGACCTGCTCCAGATAGCGGTTCATGCGCCGCCCGAGCACCTCCTCCATCGAGGCGAAGTCGTCGGGACCGTCTCCCCGGGCGACCTCGCCGCGCACGCGGAATCTCCGGTAGTCCGACTTCTTCGTGGCGCCCCCCTCGAACACGACCATCGAGGCAACGGTGTGCTCACCGCCGAGGTTGGAGATGTCGAAGCCCTCGATCCGCACCGGCAGCTCCTGCATGCCGAGCGCCTCGGCCAGGCTGGCGAGCGACTCGACCCGGCGCTGACGCCGGTGCTAGCGCCGCAGGCGGTCCTGGTCGAGCGCGAGGCGAGCATTGCGCTCGGCGAGCTCGCGCAGGCGCCGCTTGTCGCCGCGCTCGGCTGCGCGCACCTCGACCGGGCCGCCGCGACGCTCGCTCAGCGCCGCTTCCAGGACCTCGACCCGCTCGCGCAGGTAGGGGCCGACGACGATCGTCCGCGGCACCGCCGGAGAGGCCGAGTAGTACTGGCCGACGAACTCCTCGGCGACCTCGGCGAGGTCGCGTTCGGCCTGGTTGTCGAGGTAGAAGCTCTGGCGCTCGGCGAGGATCCCGTCGCGTACCTGGAAGACCTGGGCGTTGGCGTCGGCCCCCTCGACGGCGACGCCGATCAGGTCGGCGGTGCCAACCGAGGCGCCAGCCACCCGCTGGCGCTCGAAGAGCGACTGGATCGCCGCCAGGCGGTCGCGGTGCAGCGCGGCCCGCTCGAACTCGCGCGCGGCCGCAGCCTCCTCCATCTTCGCTTCCTCGGCTGCCTCGATCTGGCGGTAACGGCCGGAGAGGAAGTCGACGATCGCGTCGACGTTGCGGCGGTACTCCTCCTTGCTGACGTAGCCGACGCAGGGCGCCCCGCAGCGCTTGATGTAGTAGTCGAGGCAGGGGCTGCCGGAGCGGCGGCCGGGCTCGGCCCCCTCGCAGGTGCGGAACTGGAAGAGCTTGCCGAGCAGGTCGAGCGTCTCGCGCACCCGCTTGGCGCTGGAGAAGGGACCGAAGTAGGCGCGCCCGGCACGGTGCTTCTCGCGGGTGAAGTAGACCCGCGGGTAGTCCTCGTCGAGGCTGACGCAGACATACGGATAGGACTTGTCGTCGCGCAGGCGGATGTTGAAGCGCGGCCGGTGGCGCTTGATGAAGCTCTGCTCGGCGAGCAGCGCCTCGGCCTCGGTCGAGGTGACGAGGCACTCGATCCGGTCGACCCGCGAGGTGAGCCGGGGCTCGCCGCCCGAGAAGTGCGAGGCGACGCGCTTGCGGATCGAGCGCGCCTTGCCGACGTAGAGGACCCCGTCGTCGGCGCCGTGGAAGAGGTAGACGCCGGGCGAATCAGGCAGCTCCCGCCGCTGCTGCGCGACCCGCTCGGCGCGGGCCTGGTCTCGCGTTTCCTCGTCGTCGGCCACTCGTCAAAGAGTAGGCTCCTGGCCACCCGGCCAACTTTTCACGCGAGGAAGAGAGCGAGATGACCACCGACACGCTGAGCAGCCCGCCCCAGCTGAACACCCTGCGGATCGAGATCGACGGAGAGATCGGCACGCTGACCCTCGACCGGCCGGACGCCTTCAACGCGATGAGCCCGGAGATGATCGGCGAGCTGACGGTGGCGTTCGCCTGGTTCGCCGACCAGGCGCCGCTGCGGGCCCTGATCGTCACCGGCACCGGCAAGGCGTTCTGCTCCGGCGGCGACGTCAACTGGTTCAAAGAGGGGGTCGAGTCGGAGGAGATCGACCTGCCCGCGCAGGTGCGCCGCGGGGCCGAGGCGTTGCACCAGGCGATCGTCGACCTGCGCCGGATCCCCTACCCGGTGATCTGCGCGGTCAACGGCCCGGCGGCCGGCGCCGGCTTCTCGCTGGCGCTGGCCTGCGACATCCGCATCGCCTCCGAGTCCGCCTTCTTCGCCTGCGCCTACGGACGGATCGGCGCCTCGCCAGACGGTGGCATGACCTACTTCCTGCCGCGGGTGGTCGGGCCGAGCCGAGCGCTGGAAATCCTCCTCAACGACCCCAACATGAACGCCGAGGACGCGCTCGCCGAGCGCATCGTCTCCGAGGTCGTCGCGCCAGACGAGCTGATCGACCGGGCGCGGGCGAAGGCCGAGAAGCTGGCGGCCAAGGCGCCCTACTACGTGCGCATGGCAAAGACGCTCGTCGGCCAGAGCATCGAAAACCGGCTGACCGAGCACCTGCAGCTCGAGCGCCACGGGATCGCCGACAGCATGGCGACCGAGGACCTGCGCAACGGCGTCACCGCCTTCTTCGGCGGCGACACGCCGGAGTTCAAGGGGCGCTGAACGGGGGTAGCCACGGCGGTGAACGGGCCGCGCGAGGCGGCCGTATACGGCTACAGTCTCCCTGAGCATTTCCCCCGAGGAAAGGATCCCAGTCATGAAGAAGCTCGCCGCCCTGCTCGCCCTCGCCCTCGCATCCGTCGCCCTCGTCGCCTGCGGCGGCGGCAGCGACAACAACTCAAGCACGACCGAAACGACCGGTGGAAACGAAACCACCAGCGAAGCCACGGGCGGCGCGGGCAAGGAAGAAGGCGGTGGGGCCAGCGGGTCGACGCTTGAATTCGAAGCCGACCCGGGCGGCCAGCTCGCCTTCACGACCACCGAAGCGACCGCCAAAGCCGGCAAGGTGACGATCGACTTCAACAATCCGCAGGCGCTCCCGCATGACGTGAAGATCGAATCCTCGGGTGGCGAAGAAATCGGCGGCACCGAAACGGTGTCGGAAGGCTCCGACTCCGCCACGGTCAACCTCAAACCCGGTACCTACACCTTCTACTGCTCCGTCCCGGGCCATCGCGAAGCGGGCATGGAAGGGACGCTGGTAGTCAAATAAGGGTCGGTACCCAGAGGCGCCCGTCAGCCGGCGGGCGCCTCCATCACGCGACTGACCGAGTCGCCGACGAAGCAGGGCTTCTCGTTGCCCTCGACCTCGAGGGTAAAGCGGGTAACGACCTCATGCCAACCGCCCCCCTTGTCGTCGACGGAGACGACCTCGGCCTTGGCGCAGATTTTCGAGTCGACCGGGACAGGCGCCGGGAAACGAATCTTGTTCCATCCGTAGTTGACGCCGAGGGCGAAGCCGCTCGAGGAGATCATCTCCTTGCGGAAGCCGTCTACCAGCGAAAGAGTGAGGTTGCCATGGGCGATGGTAGTACCGAAGGGGCTCTCGGCCTTGGCGCGCTCGACGTCGACGTGAATCCACTGATCGTCGCCCGAGAGGTCGGCGAAGGCGTCGATGTCCTCCTGACTAACAGCACGCCACTCGCTCGGACCGATCTCCTGTCCGAGCAGGGCCTGCATGCCCTCGACCCCCTGTACCTCGACCGTCACCATCTCCCGAGAGTCTAGACGGATGAGAGCCATCGCGCGCGCTCAGCCCCAAGCAAAAGGCTCTATGGGAATTGAATGACCGTCGATTGCATGTCGGGCTCACGGTCCACGAATCCCCGCGTAGTTGCCACCCCAGCCCCGGGCACCTGTATCGTGTTCCCTCCAGGCGCCAGCACACAATCCGCACTCACCGGATTACCTACGCTGAGGCTGTTATAGAGCTGTCGGAGACAGTTGCGCAGCGCCAACTGACCGGAAAAGTTTGGATGAAGATCTTCCTGGAGCATGAACGGCGCTCTTGCCTCCAACAAGCGTACCTGATTAATCCATTCCACCCTTCCAACCGGGGTATTGAACCAATCACGCCCAAAGCCCAAAAGATGTGTCCCGGCCTCACATAGGCGCATTCCGTTAAATGCCGCGCTGAGCTCCAGGAACCTGATGAAGAAACGGGGATTCCCCGGGAAACCCATCGCCGCTGTTGCCGCCTGTCTCACCGAACTGTCAATCGTCGTCAGTGCGGTGTTGTTGGCCCACGCCGCATCGTCATTCGTAAACGGACATCTTCCCGACGCGATTCGTTGAGTCGGCAACAGAAAACGCAGCGTGCTCGGGAGGGGAGATGGATAGTCTTGAACGAGGATCATCGTATCGGCTCTGGTATATCCGACGTTCAACAGCGCCTGCCCTACGCGTTCGATCGCTGTCTGAATTTTCGCTCTCACTATCCCCCGCCTAGGTTCTTCAAACGGTGCTTTTATCTCCGGGATGTTACGACACTGCACTCCAACTCCCACATGCGTGACATATTTCTCCGCACACGTTTCCACCACTTTTCCGAATTCGAAATCGTTTCCACCAATCGAAACGACAAGCATTTTTATTTTTTGCGGCCATAATGCTCGCGCGAACTCTTCGAGCATCGTTGCCTGTCCTTTGCATCTGACAGCGATGAAAGGACAGAGAGCGGATTGAGGGTTACCGGGGTGAAGTGGTGCACCAGGGGCAGCGTCAACAAAGTCAAGGCCAGGCTTGAAAAACGCCCCTTCCCGGCGGCTTTGGGTCTCTGCCCCGCTGCAAGCGAAGTTCCTGCTTTCGACCCGGTTGGCAAATGAAATTTTTATGTGTATCTCGGCGGACAATGATCGGTGACAGCGAGGAATTTGCTCCGCCCCGCCCGCGTCATGATAGGCCGGATCACCCAACGCATCCATCGGCCACGTGCCGACGCGTCCTAGGTGATTGAACAACACGTTTCCACCCCAGCGCCCACCCTCACCAGAAATATATGAGTCTCCGACACTCACTATCCAAGCCGGAGGTGGCACCACTTGCTGCACCTCGACACTACAGATACTTGACGCTTCTGCATGTTCGAGGTCGCCGGAATAGACTGCTTGCCAATAGTATGTTCCCGCCGAAAGTTTCACTTCACTAGACGGCGGTACTTTTCCGCCTGTTTCGACTTCGACTGTTCCGGCTTCGGCTTCCAGTTCTTCGCATTTGTCGTCCGCATAGACGTTGTATTCGACCGTGCCTGTTGCTGTGGATGAATTTTCCATGTGGAGAGTCGCTACATCTTTCACCGAAATTTCTTCTTCGACTTCTATTTCGTCCCCTGATTTTCCGCCCCCCGAAAGAATGCCTGTCAACGCACCTACCCGCACTTTCTCAACCTCGACTCCACAAGTGCTCTTGGTGTGACCATTCAAATCGTCGCCGTCGTAGACGGCCTGCCAGTAATACGACCCACCGTTTAGATCCTCAACAGCTTCGGAAGAAGGGACGGTCGATCCTTCCACATTTACTTCACCCGCCTCGGCAACCAGTTCCGTGCATTCTTTGTCGGCGTAGACGAAATACATGACCACGCCCGTGGCTTCGGAGGCGTTGGGGCCACTCAAGGTGGCGCTATCGCTGACGGCAGCGTCTTCTTCTACTTCTATTTCGGCTCCCGTTTTACCCCCCCCGGAAAGGGTTGTGGTCAGGGTCGTCGCGGGCAGAACATTCTCAATCTCGTCACCACATGCACTTGCTACTTCCGGATGTGTCCCGTCACCAGAATATGTCGCGATCCAGTAGTAAGTCCCGGTGGGAAGTTCTACTGCTTCCGAGTCAGGGACTATGCCTTCTTTGACCGTGACTTCGCCTGCTTCTACTTCGAGTTCTTCGCAATCTTCGTCCGAGTAAACCAGATATTCGACGGTGCCGGTTGCCGTTGAGACATTTTCGATATCGAGAGTGGCGGAGTCGGTCACCGGGGCTTCTGGCTGTACTTCGACTTCCGTTTCCGCCTGTTCTTCGCCCGACAACAGGGTGGTCAGCGACTCTAAAGCAACTTTTGCAACCTCTTTTCCGCAAGGGCTAGTAGAGGGTTTGTTGAAAGAATCCCCGGGATAGCTGGCCTGCCAGTAGTAGGTGCCAGAGGGAAGCACGACCGGGGAAGACGGGGGGAGAACTCCTTCCGATTCGATTTTCACCCTGTCGGTTTCTGTAAACGGTTTGGTGCATTCTTTGTCAGAATAGACATTGTATTCGACGACCCCTGTGGCTTTTTCGGCGTTTTCCCCACTCAGTTCTGCTGTGTCATTTACCGAAGTTCCAGGTGTGACAAAGATTTCTTCCGCCGGTTCGATTTCTTCACCTTCTTTGTCGATGCCGGTTAGCATCGTCGCCAAGGCTGTGTCTTCAGCGACAGCGACGATCTCGTCTCCACAGGTGCTCGACGCAGCTTCGTGGGTCAAGTCGCCAGAGTAGTGTGCCCGCCAGTAATAGGTAGTACCGGTGCTCAGGAGCACTTCTTCTGAGTCGGGGACTTCGCCTGCTTCAACGGTGACTTCGCCTGCTTCTACTTCGAGTTCTTCGCAATCTTCGTCCGAGTAGACCAGGTATTCGACGGTGCCGGTTGCCGTACCTACGCCTTCTCCACTGAGCGTGGCTGTATCGGTCACAGGGCTTTCTTCCTGAACTTCAATCCTGTTGCCGGACTGTTCTTCGCCGGACAGTGAAGTCGTCAAGGACAGCGATGTGCTTTTGACCGTTGCCACCTCGGCGCCACAGACACCTGCTGAGCCTTCGTAGAGATCTTCTCCGTAATACAGGGCGCGCCAGTAGTAGGTGCCAGCTGACAACGCCACCCCGTTTGACGCAGGCGCTTTGCCTTCTTTGACTTCGCCTTCTCCCGCGTTGGCGACGAGTTTTTCACATTTGGAGTCTGAGTAGACCCTGTAGGTGATCGTTCCACCGGCCGCAGCGGATTTGGTCCCTGACAGCGTCGCTTGGTCTTTGACTTTGGAGCCCTCGGCGACGGTGATTTCTTCGCCTTCTTTGCCGCCGCCGGAGAGTTTGGTCGAGAGCGAGGTGTTGGCCTTGACGGTCTCGACCTCTTTGCTGCAGGTCGAGGTCGAGGCTTTGTTCATTTCATCGCCCGCGTATTCGGCTAACCAGAAGTATTCCTTGCCCGCTTCCAGTTCTTTTTCTTCTGAATCGGGGACTTTGCCTTCTTTGACCGTGACTTTGCCCGCTTCGCTCGCCAGTTCTTTGCATTTGGAGTCCGAGTAGACCTTGTAGGTGAGCGTGCCGCCGGCTTTGGAGGCGTTTTCGCCAGAGAGGGTGGCGGTGTCCTTGACTTTGGAGCCCTCGGCGACGGTGATTTCGGCTCCTTTTTTGCCGCCGCCGGAGAGTTCGGTGGAGAGGGAGGTCGAGGTCGAGGATAACCCGCCGCCGCCGCCTTTGCTCAGGTAGGCGGCCGTTAAGGGCGTCGTCGTGATGTCTAATTTGGCGGTTTTCGGGCAGAGGAAGCCGCCGGCCTCCTTGCTTAACGACTGTTCGGAGATCGTGACTTCGCCGTTTTCCTGGGTTGCTAATAACGGGCCTTTGAACGTGCCCGCCAGGCCGGCGCCGGTGTAGCTGCAGTCGAGGAAGCCGCTGCATTTGACGTGGACTAAGTATTCGCCGGTGACTTTGGCTTTTTCGTGGCCTTCCTTTAAGACTTTGATTTCGGCGGGGCCGTTTTCTTCGGTGGCGGTGCAGCTGGAGCCGCTCAGCGTGCAGTTCGTGTAGGTGAAGTTGCCTTCGAGTTCTTGCGGGGCGCCTGCCGAGCCGACTTTGGTGGAGGCGAATAAGACGTTGCATTCGGCCGTGCCGACGCCCGATAAGAGCTTTGCCTTGCCGACCGAGGTTTCGTGCAGCGAGGTGGTCCCATTGCCCGTCCCGCAGGTGCTTTCGTCCGATTTGCACAGGGCCGTGGTTTCGGCGATCGCAGAGGGGGCGCCAAGGAAGCCGATTGCCAGCAGGACTACGAGGGCGAAGAGGGCGAGAGTCGCAGCCGGCTTAGATCGAGCGAGGGGCGGGGCGACGGCGAGAGCGCTCGGCACTACGGAGGCTCGCCGCCAGCCGGTCATAAGAGACCGATGCCTCCCGATAGCCCAGCTAAGCCATTCTCCCCACTGGCCATTTGGCCAGTATGGCTGTATGGACAAGAAAATGCAAGTAATTAAGTCAAGAATCCAAGTGTCTGAGCAGAGCTGAGCTCAGTCAGGCGAGGAGGAGCGGCGGAGGCTCGACCGAGTGGCAGATGAAAAGCGCTCGGCGTGTCAGGCGGCCGCCATCACGCGAGTGACCGAGTCCCCGACGAAGCAGGGCTTCTCGTTGCCCTCGACCTCAAGCGTGAAGCGAGTGACGACCTCATGCCAGCCGCCGCCCTTGTTGTCGACCGAGACGACCTCGGCCTTGGCCCGCACCTTGGAGTCGACCGGAACCGGCGCGGGGAAGCGGATCTTGTTCCAGCCGTAGTTGACCCCGAGCGCGAAGCCGGTCGACGAGATCATCTCCTTGCGGAAGCCGTCGACCAGCGAGAGCGTCAGGTTGCCGTGAGCGATGGTCGTGCCGAAAGGGCTCTCGGCCCTTGCCCGCTCGACGTCGACGTGGATCCACTGGTCGTCGCCCGAGAGCTCGGCGAACGTGTCGATGTCCTCCTGGGCGACCGTACGCCACTCGCTCGGGCCGATCTCCTGCCCGAGCAGCGCTTGCATGCCCTCGACTCCCTGCACCTCGACGGTCGCCATTGCATGGGCAGTCTAAACGGGGCGCAAGCCGGCGGCCTATGAAGACACGAGCCGCAGCGGAGCGTGACGGGCGATGACCTCGAAGTCGGTGTCTTCGCAGAGCAGCTCGGCGTCGTTGCGAATCGCCACTGCGGCGATCAGGCAGTCGTTGAGCTTGCGCGGCGTCTCGCCCCCGCTTCGACAGAGCCGGTATAGCTCGGCCGCGTGCTCGTAATCGACCGGTCCTTCGATGGCGAGGAACTCCAGTCCGTAGAGCAGGCGCCTCAGCCAGTCGCGGTGCACGTCATCGCGAGCGCCGGCGAGGATCTCCATCACGATCACGTCGGTGCAGGCGAGTTCGTTTCCCCGCTCCAGGGCAGAGCGCAGTCGCAGGTGACTTTCGCTGCCGGTGCCGCGCAGGAACTCGACCCAGGCGGAGCTGTCGACGAGGATCACGGCCGCGGGGGCTCCTCGCGCGCACGAAGCTCGTCGAGATCGCCGGCCCAGCCACGCCCCTCGGCTTCGAGCATCTCCTCGCGGCCCATCGGCTCGCCGACGAGTCGTCGCAGGGCCAGGTCGACGGCTTCACGCTTGCTGCGCAGCCGGTAGAGGCGCATGGCCCGATCGACGAGAGCGTCATCGATCTCGATGTTCGTCCGCGTCATTGCACCATCATACACCTTGAGGTGTATGAACTCCTGAGCCGTCGTGATCAAGCGATCAACCTCACTTCAAACGAAGGCACGGCGCGCGACCCCGCCCCACCGAGCAGACCGAGGATGCGGGTGACGTAGGCCTGCGTCTCGGGGATCGCCGGAATGCAGTGGCAGGCTTCGACCGGAGCCGGCCCGGCGTTGTAGGCGGCGAGGGCGAGCTGGGGCGAGCCGAACTGGCGGATCAGGTCCGACATCAGGTGGCCCTGGGCGTCGATCGCTTCCTCTGGGTCGAAGGGATCGCGCAGGTCGTAGGCCGCTGCCGTGCTCGGGATGAACTGGGCGATCCCCTGCGCTCCGGCCGGCGAGCCGGCGTTGGGGTCGAAGCCCGACTCGGCCATCAGCTGCGCGGCGAGCAGGGCCGCCGACACGTTCCAGCGCGCCGCGGTGCGCAGCAGCGGCGCGCGAAAGCGGGCCGGCACGAAGCTGGGCAGGTCGCCGGATCCGGCGATGGCGCCGTCTCCCCCACCGCCCACGCCAACCGAGTTGCCGGCCTCCGAACAGGGCGGCGGCCCCGCCGTGAAGCCGTAATGCCAAGCCTCCCAGCTGTAGCGCTGGATGAAGCCGAAGCGACCGGCATTCGCCGCGAGCCAGCCGTAGGCCGAGGAGGGCCCGAGGTCGAGCTCGGTGGCGCAGCGGTGCAACGAGTGCCCTGGCGGCGCAACCCAGCGCGGATCGGGATGGGCGGCGAAGAGGGCCGCCTGTTCGGCGTCGGAGCGGAAGCCGGAGTTGACGATCAGCGCCAGGCCCGAGCGCGAGGCCGCCCCGGCCATGCGGTCGAAGGCAGCCGCGACGTCGGGCCTCATCCCCTCGCCCTGGCGGTAGACCAGCGGCCCGCCGTACCCGCCGCCGCTGGCCATCGCCGGCATCGAGCCCGGCCCGCCGCCGGACGCCGCGGCTTCGGCGACCGCCGAAGCCTTGACAGGATCGCTCGCCACGCCGAGGTCGAGGCTCGCCACCACGACGGCCTTCGCGCGCAGCGGCGCGAACGATGCCCGATCGGGAAAGGACAAACGAACCCGGGCGTCGGCGACCCCGTTGCGCCGAGCGGCTTCCAGGCCGGCCGCTCGCGCTCGCGACAGGTAGGCGACCCTGCCCAGGTGACGAGGGTTGGGCGAGCCGTCGGGCATCGTCGTCGGCGCCAGCAGGCGCGAAAGGTCGTCCCGCATCGAGCGCGCGGCGGAGACCGCGATCAGGTCGGCAGCGCGCTGAGTCCGTCCCCTGCCCTCGACGGCGCCCGCGATCGCCACCAGGGCCAACGTCGCCGCGAGAAGGGCGAACGCCAGGCCCATCGCCAGGGGCAGCGCCTGCCCCGCCTGTCTGCGCCGACCCATGCCCGACACCCTGCTCGGCGGAGGCGCGCCCGTGGCGCGCGGAATCGATCAAAATCGAGCCGGCTTCGTGCCGAACCATTTGCCGCTCGCCTACGTAGACCGGCCAGCGACCAAAACCGAGCCGAGGAGACCCAATGCCGCAAACCGCCACATCCCGCTTCCCGACCCTGAAGCCGATCGCGCTGCTGCTTGCCATCGCGACGCTTGCTCTCTGCGTTGCCGGCGCCACTGCTCCGGCGCAGGCGGCGACGAGCAAGCGCGTGGTGAAGAAGGCCAACAACGCCACCCTCCACAAGGCGATCTTGGTGAACCTGCGGGGCCTTACTCTGTACAGCCTCAGCGCCGAGACCCACGGCAAGTTCATCTGCAAGCGCGGCTGTCTGGTCGACTGGCATCCGCTCTACGTCGCCGCCGGCGTCAAGCCGACGGGGCCCGTGAAGCTCGGCACGATCAAGCGTCCCGACAACGGGCGACGCCAGGTCACCTTCAACGGCCGGCCGCTCTACACCTTCGACGAAGACGCGAAGGCCGGGGACGCCAAGGGCGAGGGCATCAAAGACGTCGGCACCTGGCACGCCGCCTCGCCGTAGCCCGAATCGGCCAGGAGGGGCTAACGGGCGCGGACGGCCGCCACCGTCCGCGCCAGCGTCTCGCCGGCGTCGTAGTGCGGCATCCAGTGCAGCCGGCGCCGGGCCCGCGTCGTGTCCATCAGGACCGGGCGGCGGACGGCCTCGATCCAGGCCGCCTCGTCGGGCAGGAACGGCATCAACGAGACCGCCTCGGCGGCCACCCCAACCGCCAGTTGGGGTGCCGGGACCGCGTGCCATCCGAGGGCGTGCGCGAGGTCGCTGACGGTCAGCTCGCCCGGTCCGGCGAGGTTGTAGACGCCCGGCTCGCCGTCGCCGATCACAGCCGCGCAGAGCGCGGCCGCCACGTCGTCGTGATGCACGAGCTGGAACGGCACGCCCGGGTCGGGTAGGACAGGGCGCAGCTCGGGAACCCTGCCGAGCGCCCAGCGCAGCGGGCCGGGAATCCGCTGACCCAGGGCCAGCAGCGGGATCAGGTCGAGCAGCATCGTCGCCTGCGGGCCGGCGACGATGCAGGGACGGAAGACGTAGGCGTCGGTGCTCGACCCGCCCAGGGCCTCCCCGAGCTCGGTCTCCACCGCAGCCTTGTGGGCCGAATAGGGATGGCGCGAGGTCCCCTTGACCGGATCGTCCTCGCGCAGCAGGTCGGCGCTCTTGCGCTGGAAGCCATAGGCGGCAACCGAGGACGTGTAGACGAGCCGGGCGGCGCCGGCGGCCGCGGTCGCCTCGAAGACGTTGCGGGAGCCGGTCAGGTTGATCTCGCGGCTCTCGGCTCCGCCGGCGACGATCACGAAGGCGAGGTGGACCACCACGTCGGCGTCCTCGACGAGCTTCTCGACCGCGTCCCGGTCGAGGATGTCGCCGCGCCGGTATTCGGTCTTCTCCCAGCCCCGCCCGGCGATGTCGAAGGGGCGCCTCGCCATCCCGATCACGCGCTCGACGTCCGGCACGCGCTCGAGGGCGCCGATGAAGGCGCGGCCGATCTCGCCGGTGGGGCCGGTGACCGCGACCGTCAGCATGCCGTGATTCTGGCGGAATCCGCGGGCGACGGTTCGCCGCCCGCGGATGCTCGTCCTCCTACTTCTTCAGCTTCACGGTCGAGCTGCGCACGCCGGAGCCGCTCACCTTGGCCTTCAGCGGCTTCTTGGCGACCGCCTGCTTGGCCGGGGCCGACAGCTTGACCTTGAGCGTCGCCTTCGCCCCCGCGGCGAGGCTGAACGAGCCCTTGCCAATCGTCTTGTTCTTCGTCTTGCCGCCGGACTTGATCTTCGCGGTCAGCTTCAGCGAGCCTTTGCACGGCCCTTCGCCGTTGCAGGTCAGCTTCAGCAGCGCCTTGCCCGACTTGACCTTCGCCGTCGGGGCCACGCTCACCGTTCCGGGGGGCGGGGACGCCGGTTCTTTCGCGAACGTCGCGGTGACGCTGCGGGCCTGACTCATCGTGACTTTGCAGGCGCCTGCGCCGGCGCAGGCGCCCGACCAGCCGGAGAAGGTCGAGCCGGACGCCGCCGTCGCCGTCAGCGTGACTTCCGTGCCCGCCGCATACGCTTCCGAGCAGTCGATGCCGCAGTTGATGCCGGCAGGCGCGCTCGTCACCGTGCCGCTGCCGGACCCGGCGGGAACAACCGTCAGGGCGAATTCCGACGGCGGTTCGAGGTCGAAGGTGGCCGTCACCACGCTGTCTTCTTCGATCGTGAATTCACACGGACTCCCCGTGCATGCGGTGGCAGAGCCGGTGCCAGCGCTGAAGCCGGCGAATTCGGAGCCGGCTTTCGGCGCGGCAACCAGGGCTAGTTCGGTGCCTTCCGGATATTCGGCCGCGCATGCTTTGGCGGCGGAGCCGTTGACTTTGCATTCGACTTTGCCTTCACCGGTGCCCGCAGGGTTGATCGTCAGGGAAACCAGCGGATTGAGTTCGAAGGTCGCGATGACTTTGGCTTCCCCGCTCCCGGTTTCGGACGGTTCCACGTACGGCGCGCAGGTCGCGAACGTTCCCACGCATCCTTCGAATTCGGTGTTTTCGACTTTCCAGCCGGTGAATTTGGACCCCGGTTCCGCTGCGACGGTGATGAAGACCTGTTCGAAGCCTTCTCCTTCGTCGCTCATCGTGGTTTCGCAGACACCGCTTTGACTCGTACCGTTGTAGCTGCAGTTGATTTCCGGGCTTCCCCTGTATTTGCCCCCTAGCGCGATGAACGCTTTGCCGGAGCCGCTGCCGGTGAGGATCACTTTCACCGGTTCGACTCCGACTTCCGCGTGGGCGGCTGGGGCAATCAGCAGGGCCCCCACAGCCGTTAGCAAGATGATTAGACGTCTCACGTAGCTCTCTCCTTTTTATGTCGAGCCCCGGCGAGGCCGCGGCGCTGAGCGTGACTTCGGTGCCTTCGTCGAATTCGGCCGAGCAGGCCGGGAGGGTCGCAGGGTGGTTTCTCAAGAGGAATAGGTCGGTATCTAAACACGCCCACGCGCGGCGAGTTTTGACGCCTCGACTGGAAGCACCGAAATCGAGCATCCGTCCACGGAGCCCGCGGCTCCGACGGGCCGGTCATCGGCGTCTCGCGGCGCGCTCCAGAACGAGGTCGCGCACGTGCGCGGGAAGGCTGTCCGGCGAGGAGATGCCGAAGAGCGCGCGTCGCGCAGATACCCATGCAAGTGGGTGCCCGAGGACCCTGACGCGCAAACCACGGCCGATCAGATCGCCAGCCGCGACGGCGGTCAGCGCGCGGTTCTTGGTGAGGTCAGCGCAAAGCAGGGCGCCCCAAATGTCCAGCCGCGGCTCGGCGAGCGCCTCGCGCAGACGTCCCGGCGGCAGGCGGACCACGGCGACCGCGTCGCGGACGAGCGGCGCCGCCGAGCGAATCGACTCGAACGTCGACGGATCGTCGTCGATCGCGAGGTGGCAGGTTTGACCGCGCGACGCGGCGCGCAGCTGCGGCAGATGAGCCGCGAGCCGCGCCTCCAGCTCGCGAGCCCCCGCCGAGGCAAGCAAGGTCGGCCGCGGCACAGCGCCGCCGACGTCGATCAAGAGGCCGGGCCGATCCTGATCCGAGCCGGCGCAGGCAAGCGCCGCGGCGGCGGCCTTCGCGTCGAGCGCCTCGCCCACCGCGGTCGCCAGGACGATGCGCCCGCTCATGGTGCGGCGCTCCAGGCAAATGCCGAGCTGCTCATGACGAGCGCATCGGAGACGGCGGGAAGCAACGAAGGGGCGGGCAGGCGAACCGACACCTCTCCTCCGCTTACCGAGACGCTTGCCCGGTTCCGCGCCCAGCCGGGCAGCGCCTCGAACGCCGCAGCCCGCGCCGAACGGCCGCCGGCAAGAGCCAAAGCTCCGGCCTCGGCGGCGCCATCCGCGACGCTCAGCGCGCAACCGGCGACGAGCAATTGCAGCGAGACGACGCCGACCAGCAGCAGCAGCGGAACCGCCGCGAGCGATTCGACCGTTGCCTGGCCCGACTCGCTAGCCACCGCCCAGCGCGCTCCTCGATTCGACGCCGAGTCGCGGCAACGCCGGCGACAGGCGAGGCGCCTCCACCACGACCGTGACGCGATCTTCGTCGTCGACGACCCTGGCGTCCGCTCGCAGTCGCGGTGGCAGCGCCCGCCGAGCCGCCGCTCGCGCATCCCCGCCCACCTCCGCCGCTCGCGCTCCCGCGCGGGCGGCGATCCCTGCGGACCAGAGCGCCTGTCCCACCAAGCCGAGCTGCGCCGCCACGAAGGCGGCCAGCAGCAGGAAGGGGATCGCCGCGACCAGCTCGACCGAGGCGGTCCCCTCCTCCCTGTGGCCTGCGCTGCTGGCTCTCCGTGGCGGCACCCGCCCAACCTCGCAGGGGGCGGCGCGCGAGTGGCGCGGGCATGCGCACGGGACCGTAAATTCTTCGACTCAGTAGCTGTGCGCGTCGATCCAGATCCGCCAGATCGCCGCGATCGAGGCGCCGAGGAGCACGATCCAGGCGAGCGTGCCGCCACCGGTCGCAGTCATCTCGTCGCTGCCGGCGACGAGCAGCGCGAGCATCCCCAGCGCCCCGTAGAGAATTGCCCGCCGCGCGTCGTTCAGCGTCGCCAGGGTCAGCTGGTCCTGCCGGCCGATGACGAACACCATCCAGGCGATCGCGGCGAGGAAACCCATCGTGATCGCCGCGAGGATCGTCGCGGCAAGGTTCCCGCCCGCTGGCACGAAGGCGACGAAGAACGCGAGAAGCCCGACGATGGCCGCGTTGCGAGCCGTGCGCATAAGACGAAGTGTAGGTACCACCTGCCTAGAGACACGCGGGCTGGATCACTTGTTGGCCATGACCACGATGCCGAAGGCCACCCCGACCAGCGTCGCGAGGGCGGCGAGGGCGGCGAGGGTCGCGGCCGCGGCCGCGGCGACCGGTCGTTCGTTGCGACTCAGGTCGGCGAAGCGCGCCGACCCCCAGATTGCCACCGAGAAGATGACCGTTACGCCAACCCCGGCGACCAGCGAGGCGACGATTGTCTGCAACAGCTCTTTGGTCTGGACGATGACGGCCACGATCAGCTGACGGGCACGGGGGCGCCGCGGCGCCAGCGGCGCGCGAACAGGGCGGCGGTCAGCGAGAGGGACATCAACGCGACCAGGATCGGGCCGAGAGCGCCGCTGCCGAAGATTGCGGTGAGGCCATAGGCGAGCGCCCCAATCGCCGCGGAGGCCGGCAGCGTCAGCAACCAGGCGGTGACGATGTTTCCCGCCACGCCCCAGCGCACCGCGGAGACCCGCTTGCCGGCGCCCGCCCCCATCACGCCACCGTTGATCACGTGCGTGGTCGAGAGTGGGAAACCGAAGTGGGTCGAGGCGAGGATCACGGTAGCCCCCGCCCCCTGCGCCGAGAAGCCCTGCGCCGCGTCCATCTTGATGATCCGCGTGCCCGTCGTGCGGATGATCCGCCAGCCTCCGCTGTAGGTGCCGAGGGCTATCGCCGTCGCCGAGGCGACGATCACCCAGGTCGGCGGGTCGGCTTCGGCGCCCAGCGTGCCGTTGGCGATCAAGGCGAGGGTGATCACTCCCATCGTCTTCTGGGCATCGTTGGTCCCGTGAGCCAGGGAGAGCAAGCCGCTCGAGATCAGCTGGCCGAAGCGGAAGCCGCGGGTGACCAGACCTGGACGCTGCCGGCCGACGATGCGATAGACGAGCCCGATCGCGATGCCCGCCACGACCAGGGCCAGGATCGGCGCGATCACCGCCGGGATCAGCACCTTGCCGACCAAGCCGTCGGCGAGGACCGCGTCGAAGCCGACCGCGGCGACCGCGGAGCCGACGATGCCGCCGATCAGCGCGTGCGAGGAACTCGACGGCAAGCCGAAGGACCAGGTGATCAGGTTCCAGGCGATCGCTCCGATCAGCCCGGCGAAGACGATCGTCGGCGTGATCACTTCCGCGTCGACGACGTCTTTGGCGACGGTTGCCGCGACGGAGATCGAGATGAAGGCGCCGGCGAAGTTGAGCAGCGAAGCGAAGCCGATCGCCACCTGCGGCCGCGCCGCCCCGGTCGAGATCGAGGTGGCGACGACGTTGGCGGTGTCGTGAAAGCCGTTGGTGAAGTCGAACGCCAGCGCGGTGCCGACGACGATGACCATTATCACGTCAGAAGACACGACGACGAGACCCGGTCATGAGTTCTTGATGACTATTCCCTCGATTATCTGCGCCGCCGTCTCGGTCGCGTCGATCGCGTTCTCGAGCACCGCGAACATGTCCTTCCAGCGGATCACGACCATCGGGTCGATGCCGTTGGAGAAGAGCGAGGCGACGGCGTCCCGGGAGATCCGGTCGCCCTCGTTCTCGAGGCGATGGATCTCGATCCAGTACCTGTCGAGGTCCTTGAAGTCCGGCAGGCGCTCAAGCCCCTCGGCAAGCTGCTCGCAGGCGCCCACCAGCACCTTGGTGAGTGCCTGCGCCTGCTCCATCGGTGCCTCGATCTTGTAGAGGCCGAGGAGATCGGCGGCCTCCTCCGTGTAGTCGACGATGTCGTCCATCTGAGTCGCCAACCCGTAGATGTCCTCGCGGTCGATCGGCGTGACGAAGGTCGAGTTGAGGCGCTTGACGATGTCGTGCGTGATCCTGTCGCCCTCCTGCTCGGCATCGAGGATCTCGCGCGAGATCCCGGTGTCGTCGGGCCATGTGCCCATCATCTCGTCGAGCAGGCGAGCGGCGTTCACCGTGTTGTGACCGGCCTCGATGAAGAGATCGAAGAAGGTGCGATCGCGGGGCAGGAGGGAGAGGCGCGGCACTTCGCCCATCCTATTGGTCGAGACGGGTGCTGCCGACTCAGCCGGCGGTGGCCGCGAGCTGCTCCGCCGCGCGCGCCGCATGGCGCTCGCGCAGCTCCTCCTGGACGCTGCGCAGGCGGCCGTTGGCCGGCCGCAGGCGGGTCCAAGCGCCGTCCGCGTCCAGCTCCCAGGCATTGGCGTTGTCGGCCAGGCAGCTTTCGAGCACGTCGAGCAGCTCCTCCTTGAGGACGGGATCGTCGACCGGAGCGACCAGCTCGACGCGGCTGTCGAGGTTGCGCGGCATCAGGTCCGCGGAGCCCACCAGCACTCGTGTCTCGTCGCCGCGCTGGAAGGCGTAGATGCGCGAGTGCTCGAGGAAGCGGCCGACGATCGAGACGACGCGGACGTTCTCCGAGGCGCCGGACACTCCCGGCCGCAGGCAGCAGATGCCGCGCACGTTGAGGTCGATCCTCACGCCCGCTTGCGAGGCCTCGTAGAGCGCGCGGATGCAGGCGGCATCGACCAGCGAGTTCATCTTCAGCGCGATCCGCGCCTCCTCTCCGGCGCGGTGCGCCTCGACCGTCGTCGCGATCTCCTCGAGGATGCGGTCGCGCATCGTCGTCGGAGAGACGAGCACCTTGCGGTACTCGGCCGGGCGGCCGTAGCCGGTGAGGAAGTTGAACATCTCGGCGACGTCGGCGCCGATCTGCTCGTCGGCGGTGAAGAGGCCGAAGTCCGTGTAGAGGCGGGCGGTCTTCGGGTGGTAGTTGCCGGTGCCGATGTGGACGTACTCGCGCACGCGGTCGCCCTCGCGGCGGACGACGAGGATCGCCTTGACGTGCGTCTTCAGCCCCGGGATGCCGTAGACGACGTGCACGCCCGACTCCTCCATCGACTTCGCCCACTGGATGTTGGCCTCCTCGTCGAAGCGCGCCTTCAGCTCGACCATGCAGACCGCCTGCTTGCCGCGTTCGGAGGCGCGGATCAGCGAGGGCACGAGCGGCGAGTCGTCGCTCGTCCGGTACACGGTCTGCTTGATCGCGAGCACGTTCGGGTCGGCGACCGCCTGCTCGACGAAGCGCTCCACCGAGGTCGAGAACGAGTCGTAGGGGTGGTGGACGAGGATGTCCTCCTGCCGGATCGCGGCGAACATGTCGACCGGCTCGTCGTCCTCACCCTGCAAGCGCGGCCTGGTCACCGGCGTCCAGGAGGGATAGCGCAGGTCGCCATGACCGGAGACGTCGGCGACCGCGGTCAGGTCGGCGAGGTCGATCAATCCGTCGACGTCGTAGACCTCGCGCTGCTCGAGCCGCAGCGCGTCGATCAGCTGCTGGCGCAGCTTCGGGTTCATCCCGGCGGCGATCTCGAGCCGGACGACCTCGCCGAAGCGGCGGCGGCGGATCTCGTCCTGCACCGCCTGCAGCAGGTCGTCGGCCTCGTCGGAGACGGTGAAATCGGCGTCGCGGGTGACGCGGAAGTAGCCGTAGTCGACGACCTCGGCGCCAGGGAAGAGGCTGTCGAGGTTGGCGGCGATCACCTCCTCCAGCGGCACGAACGCCTTGTTCCCGTCGCCGACCGGGAGGAAGCGGCCAAGCAGCTCCTTCGGCACCTTGACGCGGGCGATGATCTCCGAGCGGCCCTCGGGATCGCGCAGCAGCACGCCAAGGCTGAGCGAGAGGTTGGAGATGTAGGGGAAGGGGCGCCCAAGACCGATCACCAACGGCGTCAGCGCCGGAAAGACCTGCTGGTGGAAGCGGGCGTCGATCTCTGCGAGCTCGGCATCGCTGGCCGAGTCGAGCGAGACGATGCGGATCCCGTGCTCCGCGAGAGCGGGCCGAATGGCGCCCTCGAAGCAGCGGTGGAGGCGGCCATCCAACTCGAGGACCCGGGCTTGGATCGCGTCGATCTGCTCGCCCGGCGCCATCCCGTCGGGACCGCGGGCGTCGATCCCGGCGTCGAGCTGGTCGAAGAGGCCGGCGACCCGGACCATGAAGAACTCGTCCAGGTTCGAGGCGTAGATCGCACAGAAGCGCAGCTGCTCGAGCAGCGGCACGTCTGCGTCCTCGGCGAGCTCGAGCACCCGTTGGTTGAAGTCGAGCCAGGAGAGCTCGCGGTTGAAATAGAGGGCGGGATCGTCGATCAGCTCATCGTACTGCCGGGTCACGGGCCAAACGAACTGCTGGCCGTCCGAACCGCTGGCCGTCTCGGATCCTATTATGGAAATAAGGCAATCTAATGCTGAATCGTAGATCAGAATATTTTATCTTCCGATTTCAACATCAAAGTTGTCGTTTCTAACGTTCAATGTTAGAATAGCTAACTTAATGTTGAAAAAACCGCTCACGCCGGCCTCCCTCCCAGATCACCTCCTTGCCGAAGGTCGCCACTGGTTGACCACCGAGGACGCCACGACGCTGCTGGACAGAGAGAGGCGAACGCTGTACCCGCGCTTGGCGGAACTCGAGCATGCAGGCAAGCTGTTCTCACCAGCCAAGGGCCTGTACGTGGTCGTGCCCCCCGAATACCGAGACTGGGGTGTGGTCCCCGCCGACTGGTTCATAGATCCATTGATGCGCCACCTCGACCGCGCCTATTACGTTGGTTTTCTCTCGGCCGCGGCCCGTCACGGCGCCGCGCATCAGGCTGCTCAAACCTTCCAGGTGCTGGTGGATCGCCATTTGCAGGACCGGGATCTCGGTCGTGTTCGTCTGCGCTTCGTCAAAAGCGAAGCAGTCGAGTGTATGGCGCGCGAACGGATGGCCTCCCATACGGGCGACTACTTCGTATCAACCCGCGAGACGACTGCCGTCGATCTTGCCTGGCGTCCACGACTCGGCGCGGGCATGAGCAACGTCGCGACGGTGCTGCGGGAAATCGGCGACTTGGACGGCGAGAAGCTCGCTCGACTTGCCGCGTCTCGCGGTCGCACCACCGCCCGGCGACTGGGTTGGCTGCTTCAGCGCTATCGCTCCGACGTCGACACGTTCTGGCTAACGAGGATCGCCGATCCTGGAGAAGGCGCCCCGGCGCTGCTGGTTCCGGGCAACCAGCCGCGGGGACCGGTCGACGTCACCTGGGGACTGCGTCTCAATGGAACCGTGGAGCCGGATTGATCCCAGCAGCGAACATCACGGCATGGCGACGCCAGGCGCCATGGCCCGACGACACCCAGGTCGAGCAGGATCTGATCCTCTCGCGCATGATGGTCGAGATCGCCAACGACGACTTGCTGGGATCCGAGTTGGCATTCCGGGGAGGGACATGCATCCACAAGCTGCACCTGCCTTCGCCTGCTCGCTACTCGGAGGACCTGGATTATGTGCGGCGTACGAAGTCCGGCATCAAGCCCTACCTCGCGTCCCTCGCCGCCATCGCCGCCACACTCGGCCTCGAAGAGAGCGGCACCGAACGCAGTGGCTCTATGGTCCATGCCCGTTTCGATGCGGTCCCAAGCTCAGGGGCTGGCCGAATCCGCGTCAAAGTCGAGATCAACGTCGCCGAGGTCGAAGCGAACCTGCCCCTGGTCGAGGTTCCCTATTCCGTCGACTCACCGTGGTGGCAGGGCCAAGCCGATATCAGCACATTCGCCCTGGAGGAGCTGCTGGGAACCAAGCTCCGCGCTCTATATCAACGCAGCAAGGGCCGGGATCTCTTTGACCTATGGCACGTCTTCACACATCTCAGCCCAGACGAGATGAAGGTCGTTGAGGCGTTCCGCCATTACATGGGCGACGGGGAATTCAGCTACCCGGAGCTCTCACAGAACCTCAGTCGAAAGCTCCAGGACCGAGACTTTCGTGACGACCTGCTGCAGCTCGTCACGACGCCCCCTGAGAACTATGACCCTGACACGGCCGCAAACGTGGTGATGGAGAGCTTGGGGCCATATCTCCGCAATGCGCCACCCCGCGAGGAGATCGCCAATGGGAACTGGCAACGCTGAGTGAACCTACAGGGCGCGCTCGAGGGTGGCCCAGGTCCCCTTGCTGGCCTCCGCCTGCCAGAGCTCGACGAAGGCACGGAAGAAGCGCTCGCGGCGTTTCCGTAGCGCGCCCGCGAGCGACGGGATGTGCTCCACCCTCGGCAGCATCAGGTCGCAGTCGTGCAGGTCACCAAGCACCGACTGAAGCTTCTTCGCCGCCCGCCGAGCGGGCTCGGCGGGCTCGCCCACGCAGAAGCCGACGATCTCGAGCACGTAGCGCAGTCGCTTGGCGGCGATCCGCGCGTCGTGCTGGGCCTGCTCGGCGTCTGGGGCGAGCGCGAGCTCGGCGAGGTCACGCAGCTCGTCGAGCCTGGTCTGGACGATGCGCGCGGCATTCGGCTCCAGGGGCGCAAGGGGATCGAGGCCCTCGACCTTGCGCGCCTTCACCGCTCGGCCTCCGCGACGAGCCGGCCGAGGCGCTTGCGCAGCTTCTTCAGCCGCTTCTTCCGCACGAACGGAGCGAGGCGCTCGTTGGCGCCGCGCTGGGCGGCCCGCAGCTCTTGGAGCATCCTCGCCAGGGCAGCTTGATCCTCTTCCGCAACCTCCTCGCGGATGCCCTCGAGCAGCTCGATCTCCACATCGCGGTCGCGGCGCTCTCCGAGCGCGTCGGCCAGCTGCTTGACTCGCTTCAGCGCCTTTCGCCATCGCTTACGTGGAAAGCATGCCTCGAACACCTCGAGCGCCGCGCGCAGTCGCCGCGTGGCGACGCGCATGTCGTGTACGCCCTCGACGTCGTCGAGGTCGAGCACTGCGGCCGAATGAGCGAACACCTCCTTGGCACGCTGCTCCACCACCCGGGCGGCGGCCAGCCCGAAAGGCGCCTCGCAGTCGATCTCGACCTCGCGCGCACGTGCCACAGAGGGAGGCTAGCTATGCAGCGACGCGAAGCGGCGAGCCGTTGATGCTGCCGTTCAGCAGATCGAGGATGATCCCCTCGCGCAGACCCCCCTTGCCGATCTGCAGCGGCTGGCCGAGCAGCCCGGAGACCTTCTCGAGCAGCAGCACCCCGGTGGCGAGGATTCGGACCCGTTCGGGATCGAGCTCGAAGCGACGGGCGACCTCGCTCGCAGGGTCCCCGCAGAGGACGCGAATGCCGCGCTCCAGCGTCTCGTACTCGAGCACGGCGCCGACCAAGCGCCGCAGCGAGGTCGCACTGCCGCCCACCGCGACGGCCTGCGCGGGGTGCTCGATCTCGACGCCGGCGAAGATGTCGTCGATCCGGTCGCGGACCTTGCGGATCTCAGCGGCAGACGGTGGGTCTGCTGAGATCAGCTCGTCGGCCAGCGTGCCCGACCCGACCTGCCACGAGCGAACCTCCTCGGCGCCCCCCGGAACGGCGCCGAGGATCACCTCGGTGGAGCCGCCGCCGACGTCGACGACGCCGACCCTTCCTGCCACCGGATGCCCGAGCGTCTTGGTCGCGCCGACGAAGGAGAGCCTCCCCTCCTCCTCGTCGCTGAGGATCTCGACCGGCACGCCGGCAGCCTCGCCGATCGCGGCCGCGACCTCGGAACCGTTGGAGGCCTCGCGCACCGCCGCCGTGGCGACGGCGCGGATCTCCTCCGCGCCCAGCTCCTGCGCCAGCCGCACCTGTGTGGAGACCACGTCGCAGACCTCGCCGACCTTCTCGGCCTTAATGGCCCCATCCCCGTCTAGGGCCTTGTTGATCCGCGTATAGGCCCGCTGCTCCATCACCTTCTTCAGCTGCCCGTCAACGGGCTCGGCGACGAGCACACGGGTCGTGTTCGACCCGATGTCTATGGCGGCGCAGAGCGTCACGGGCTTCCCTGGATATTCCCAAACGCCCCGGATCTGAACCGCGCCAGGCGCGGATCCTTTGCGGTGCCCCGACAGGACCTGGGGCGGCTTCTGCCAAGGCTCGCTGCCGACGCGAAGATCGGATGCGCGCCTCAACAGGAGATCGCCCAAGCTCGACTGGGCGGAGAGGGCGGGACT